>Ga0306868_1001362_pt1 | contig 13006 bp, 13 predicted proteins | sample AntRauTorckE6832_FD_190411 | JGI IMG/M metagenome (GOLD analysis project Ga0306868, IMG submission 190411) | Saline lake microbial communities from Rauer Islands, Antarctica - Metagenome Torckler E6 #832 (v2) (version 2) | ecosystem: Environmental > Aquatic > Non-marine Saline and Alkaline >... | reverse complement strand
CAGCTCACCATTGGATACCGGATGCAGTATGAGCCCAATACACAAACCATCATCCGATATGGTGCGGAGCGAACGTATGGCGATTTTGTAGAAGTGCGTACAGGCGCGGGCTATAACGGTGCTCATCGTGATCCGGAGAATTGGAGACGGATTGGTCATATGGGTGGCGGTGCGTTGTATGATATGGGGGTCTATGCGATCAACGGGGCACGGTATGCAACGGGGATGGATCCTGTGAGGGTAAGGGGTCGGCAATGGTCGGAGCGAACAGTGATGTACAGCGATGTAGATGAGTTTACCGAGTTTGATATGGAATTTGCCAACGGTTTGATGGCTTTCGGAGAAACAGCTTTCGGCAAATCGAGTAACTATCTGGATGTGGAGTGTACGGGCGGGTCGTATCGATTAAGTCCGATGCAGTCTTATTCAGGTGTACAAGGAGAAACCAGTGATGGGATACAACTTCCTCCTGATCCCAATCATCAGCAAGCTCGGCAGATGGATAATGATGCATTGGCAATACTTGAAAACAGTAACCCAATTGCACCCGGTGAAGATGGGTTGATGGATATCCGTATTGTGAACGCAATCATGGCGTCATCAAAGAAAGATGGGGCTTGGATTACATTGTAATTTCAGCTACTACATGCTTTTGTTAACTCGACTGTTTTAATAAGAACAGAATGGGTCAATTAGATTCAAAAAAGGCAACCTGTTTCCGGGCTGCCTTTTATTATTATCTGAGCTGTCTACAGGTTACCCTATCAATCGAGATCAAAACGGTCCAGATTCATCACTTTATCCCAAGCTGAAACAAAGTCTTTAATAAACTTTTCCTCTGTATCTTCGCCGGCATAGAGTTCTGCGATCGCACGCAGTTCGGCGTTGGATCCATGAATCAGATCCACACGGGTACCTGTCCATTTCACTTCACCCGATTTGCGATCCCGGCCTTCAAAGAGCTTTTGATCTTCAGATGTTGCTTTCCAGGTTGTATCCAGATCCAGCAAGTTTACAAAATAATCGTTCGTCAGAGTTTGCGGACGATCAGTAAATACGCCGTACTTTGAACCATCATAATTGGCGCCCAATACACGCAACCCACCCAGTAGGACAGATAACTCAGGTACTGATAATGTCAGTAGTTGAGCTTTGTCGATCAGCATCTCTTCCTGTGTAGCGCTGCCGTTTATATTAAAATAATTACGGAAACCGTCTGCTTTTGGTTCGAGCCATGCAAAGGAGTCAATTTCTGTCTGCTCCAGAGTGGCATCGGTCCGGCCGGGTGTAAAAGGAACCGTCACATCGTGACCTGCATTCATAGCGGCCTTTTCAACTGCAGCACATCCTCCCAGCACAATCACATCTGCAAGGGAAACTCTTTTATTGCCTGATTGAGTTGAGTTGAACTCCTTCTGTACATCTTCCAGCGTTTCGAGTACTTTTGATAACTGAGTCGGATTGTTTACTTCCCACTCCTTCATCGGCTCAAGACGAATACGTGCACCATTCGCTCCACCTCGTTTGTCAGATCCACGAAAGGTTGATGCAGATGCCCATGAAGTAGAAACCAGTTCGGAGATACTCAGGCCGGTATTCAGAATTTTCTCTTTTAATGTTGCAATATCCGACTCATCAATCAGCTCGTGATCCACAGCCGGAAGAGGGTCTTGCCAGAGCAGGTCTTCTTCAGGTACTTCAGGGCCAACGTATCTCGCCTTCGGACCCATATCTCTATGTGTCAGCTTAAACCAAGCGCGTGCGAAAGCATCTGCAAACGCATCCGGATTCTCATAAAACTTCCTTGAGATTTTCTCATATTCAGGATCCACTTTTAATGCGACGTCTGTGGTCAACATAAAAGGTGAGTGTTTCTTATTTGGGTCATGTGCGTCGGGGATAGTGCCTTCACCGGCTCCATCTTTGGGCCTCCATTGCCATTTTCCGCCCGGTCCTTTGTGTTTCTCCCACTCATACTCAAACAGATTTTCCAGGAACTTATGACTCCATTTGGTAGGTGAGGCTGTCCATGTTCCTTCCAGTCCGCTGGTGATCGTATCAGCACCTTTTCCGGTTCCATGGGTGTTTCCCCAACCAAGACCCATTTTTTCAATCGGAGCGGCTTCGGGTTCGCGGTCGAGGTGATCTTCCAGAGATGCACCGTGTACTTTACCAAAAGTATGTCCACCGGCTATCAGTGCTACAGTCTCCTCATCATCCATCGCCATCAGTTTGAATGACTGACGAATATATTGAGCTGCTTTAGCCGGATCCGGTTCACCATTAGGTCCCTCCGGATTTACATAGATAAGTCCCATGTGATCAGCTGCGAGAGATCCTTTTAGGTCCCCCTCTTCACTATGACGCTTATCGCCAAGCCATTCGCTTTCCGGACCCCAGTTCACATCTTCATTTGGCTGCCACACATCCTCGCGTCCACCGGCAAAACCAAATGTCTTGAAACCCATTGATTCCAATGCACAGTTCCCGGCTAAAATCATCAGATCAGCCCACGAGATTTTTTTGCCATATTTTTTCTTGACCGGCCAGAGCAACAGACGAGATTTATCTAAATTCACATTATCCGGCCAGCTATTAAGAGGAGCAAATCGCTGATCTCCGGTTCCTCCGCCACCACGCCCATCCTGCACCCGGTAAGTACCGGCGCTATGCCAGGCCATTCGGATAAAAAGCGGTCCATAGTGGCCATAATCGGCCGGCCACCACTCTTGGGAATCTGTCATCAAGTCAAAAATATCTTTTTTAACTGCATCCAGATCGAGCTTTTTAAACTCATCTGCATAATCAAAGTCATCATCCATTGGATTGGATAGTGAAGAGTGCTGTCTCAGAATATTCAGATTCAGTCGATTTGGCCACCATTCACGTAGACCGGTTCCACTTCCTGCATTAGGTTTGACGATTTGTCCACTGAACGGGCATTTGCTTTCATTACTCATAAACTTGTCCTTTTTGATGAATTGATTAAAAATTTCGGTGGTCATTATCATATCAATGACAATATTCCCCAATACTATTAATGTATAAAATCTTAAGGGGCGTATGGATAGATTTACTTTATTGGGGGGATAGGTTTCAAACTATCAATTGAACCAATAAGACATCTTGAAAACTACAGCTCTGTTTCGAGAGTCCATCATTTCCGGGAAGTAGTTATCTTTATAGACGATAAAGATATCCGACACCGGACTGTATCTCCACTGAAAACGACTGTTGATATTCAGGTTATCCATCTGCTCATTGTACTGAACAAACGTAGTGAAGAAGAGTGAGCGTGTAAAAGTAATATCCACTTTAGGGCCGATCAGGAGAAATGAGTTCTCACCCCAGGGCTCCGGGAGGTCAAGATAGTTATAGCTGGCAACCATTGATATACTACCATAGGGCTGATATCGATAGTTGACATCAGCTTGTACGAAAGTACGGTTTCCATTGTAATCATTCACCATGAAAACCGATAGATCGTGGTACTTTTAAACAGCTCACCCGGCTCCAGTATCACACTCGGAAACCCGGGCTTATTGGGCGAATCCGGATAATGCTGAGTTTCCAGGCAGAAGGCTGATCTGGATTCATACGGAATCCCTTCCCTGCCGATATCACTGCCATCTAATCTGTTTGCGGTATAGAATTGCAATCCCGGTTCGGTAGTTTCAAGTTCAAGTGTTCGACCCGAGACGGGATCTGATACCCTTGCAGCAAACTCAGGTATTTCGCTTTTTTCCTTTTTTAGAACGAAATTATGATCGTATCCACCCGTTATTTTAAGCTGTGGATCGTCTTGGTCCCAATCTCGTCCCATCGGTTTCTCTTTTCTAAAATCCAGTGCCGTACCCTCCACACTCTTTATCTCACCGGTAGGAATCATAAAATCATCAACCGGGGTAAATAACTCCGCATTCATTTTAATCAGATGATCGGCAACAGAACCGCTCCCGGCACCCGCAAGATTAAAATAGGTATGATTGGTCAGATTAATGATCGTTTTTTTGACGGCAACTGCCTGATAGTGAATAACCAGTTCGCACTTATCATTCAGTCTGAAAGATACTTCAATCTCCAGTTGACCCGGGTAACCGCCATCACCATCCGCAGACGTATATCTGAAACTTATCTGATTTTGTGCATTTTTTTGGGCACTCCAGACTAATGAATGAAGCCCGTTTGGTCCACCATGAAGATGATTTTCGAATTCATTCTTCTGCAAATTGTATGTTTTATCATCAAGTTTAAAAGTGCCATTGGCAATCCTGTTCGCAAATCTGCCAATGGTTGCTCCAAAGTAATCTTCATTGGATGTGAGATAGTCTTCAACCGAATTATAGCCTAGTACAATATTATCCACCACTCCTGATGAACTTGGGACTAAAAAACTCACGATCCGTGCACCGTAGTTTGTTAGAAATAGCTCCATCCCCTTGAAGTTTCTGATGCTATAAATGGATGTTTCCATGCTTACCTTGTCTGCTTGTAATGCACATCCGAGCAATCTCTCAGGATTCCGGCGGCGTATTCTGCGGTGATATCACGCTGGGAATTTCCGAGCATTTCATAACCCACACTAAATTTCTTAACTGTTGCTGATCGAAGCAGTGGTGGATAGAAGTGCATATGAAAATGCCACTCAGAATGTGGCTTCCCATCGGTAGGAGCCGGATGAAATCCAGCTGAATAGGGAAAGGTGACATTAAACAGGTTATCATATTTGATGGTGATTTTTCTGATGATATCGGCCAAACCCTCCTTTTCATTTTCAGTCATATCCGTGAAGTGTGCGAATGGTCTCCGGCTGATAATCAGAGTTTCATAGGGCCAAAAAGCCCAAAATGGTACCAGTACTACAAAATGTTCATTTTGCGTTACTATACGTTCCTGCTTACTGAGTTCAAGTTTGAGATAGTCTGACAGTAAAGTCCTGCCGTTTTCCTTAAAATAGTTCCTTTGCTGTTTTAACTCTTTTAGAGGTTCTTCGGGGATCGATTCCTGAGCCCAGATTTGACCGTGAGGATGTGGGTTACTACACCCCATGATTTCTCCCTTGTTCTCAAAAATCTGAACATAATTTACCCAGGGCAGTTCTCTGATCTGTTTATACTCACTAATCCATATGTCGACCACTTTTTTTACCTCCTCTTGACTCATCTCGGGAAGTGTAAGATCATGACGAGGTGAGAAACAGATTACCCGACAAGTCCCTTTTTCTGTATGACCCACAAGCAGATTCTCTTCATTTACACTCGCTTTTGGAGAGTTCGGCAAAAGTGCTCCAAAGTCATTCTCAAAAACAAAAGTTGAGCTGTAATCATCATTTACAGCTCCATTTGCTCGTTCATTACCGGGGCATAAATAACATGTGGGATCAAATTTTGGGCGATTATCTAAGGGCGGTCTTTCCTGTTTCCCCTGCCATGGACGCTGCGTGCGATGTGGAGAAACTTGCAGCCATTCGTTGGTCAAAATATTAAGCCGACGGTGTGGCTTGTCAAAAAATGTACTTTCCAATTCCGTTTTGCTCATAATTTTCCGATTAAATCAGGTTTTCAGGGGTCAATTTTTCAGAATACTCTGAAACCAGATGTGTTCCTCTGCCAATTTGCACAACATGAAAATCGGGCTCGTTTCCTGTCTTTTTGAAATAGTAATCCCGAATGGCGCCCTTTGTCTCTTCAAGTTTATCGATGTATACGAGATTAATTGTACATCCTCCAAAGCCTCCGCCCATCATTCGGGCGCCTAAAACCCCATCCAATTCTAAGGTAGCATCAACGAGCGTATCCAATTCGTAGCAGCTAACCTCATAGTTATTTTTAAGTCCGGAGTGAGACGTATACATATGCTTACCAAAACTACTCAAGTCCTCACTCAACAGGTCTTCACAGGCTGCCGTTACCCTTCTATTTTCATTCAGGATATAGAGGCACCTTTTATAGACCACTTCATCCATCTTCTCTCTATGTGATTCAAGCTGTTCAAATGTAACATCCCTCAATGAATTTACTTCCGGAGCCTTTTGTTGGATGATTTTTACGCCCTCTTCACACTGTTTTCGCCGTATGTTATATTCTGATCCGGCAAGTGTGCGTCTTACATTTGTATCGCACAAGAGTATCCGAACATTGTCCCACTCCAGTGGATAGTATTCATAATCCAGAGACCAACAATCGAGTTTAATAACCTTATCTTTTTCACCGTGTATGCTTGCAAACTGGTCCATGATTCCGCAATTCACACCTACAAAATTATTTTCAGCCCGCATGGCTGTTTTTGCCATTTCCAGTTTGGTCAGATTTAAATCGAAAAGATTTGATAACCCAAAAACGACACCACTCTCCAGAGCAGCAGAAGAGGAGAGTCCGGCACCAATAGGAACATCCCCGCCAAACGCGCAATCAAATCCACCGATTTGGTGACCGGCTTTCTGCAGTTCACTAACGACACCAATGATATAATTTACCCAGCTGACTTTATTTTTTTCATAGCTATCTGCAACGGGCACTTCAAAATAATTCGGAAACATATCAACTGATTGCAGGCGAAATATGCCTAGATCATTTTTTGACATGGCAAGAATGATAGCTTTATCAATCGAGGCCGGAAGTACAAATCCTCGATTATAATCGGTGTGTTCACCAATCAGATTCACTCTACCGGGTGAGCACACAATAATCGGTTCACTACCAAAGAGGTTTGAGTAAGCAGTCGTAATCTGGTCTTGCAACTCATTCATGACTTTTCACCTACCAAAATAAAATGTAGAGAACCGCCAGAATAGCACATATTCCAATCGAACCCAGATTAAAGCCGGTCTCTGATCGGAAAAGATTTTTCTTGTATTCGACAGCATTTGGATCATCCCCTGAGGACTCATACAGTGAAATGACCACCATAACTGCAGTGAGGAATAGAAAAACAATACCCATTCTGTCAAGGAATGGTAGTATCGGGAAAAGCCATTTCAGAATAAAGCCGGATGGTATGGTTAAAATGGCTGCCCATACAGCTGAGTTTGGAGTGGCACGTTTCCAGAAAAGTCCCAGTAGAAAAATGGCCACGATACCCGGGCTCACAAATCCGGTAAATTCCTGAATAAACTGAAAAGCCTGGCCAAAATTTTCAACCTGAGGGGCCACGAGTACAGCAATGAATAGTGCAACAGCGCTTACTATTCTACCGGTTAGCACCAATGTTTTTTCAGAGGCATCCTTTTTGAAATGCACTCGAAAAATATCCATCGTAAAGATAGTAGATGTACTATTTGTCATAGATGCCAGTGATGATGCAATCGCTGCAATGAGTGCTGCGAATGCGAGTCCACGTAATCCGATCGGTACAAACTCACCCAGCAACCAGGGATATGCTTCATCCGGCCGAAGCAATTCTGCTCCAAATCCGAATGCAACAATTCCGGGGATCACGACAATCAAAGGCATCAGCAGTTTTAAATATCCTGCAAACATCAAGCCTTTCTGAGCTTCGGCTACACTTTTTGCAGCAAGTGCTCGCTGAATAATATACTGATTAAAGCCCCAGTAGCTTATATTTGCAACCCATAAACCTCCTATCAGTACACTTAATCCGGGCAGTTCGTAGTAAAAGGGGTGATCGCTGCTCAGTATCATTTCAAAATGACCCGGGACTGTATCAAAAAGTTTAGTAAACCCTGAAATGGCTCCACTTCCGCCGCTGAATGCGTTCAGGGCGAGCCAGGTTGTGAGTAATCCACCTCCAACGAGAAATACGACTTGAATCACATCTGTCCAGGCAACTGCTTTGAGTCCGCCATAAATCGTATAGATTGCTGCGAATAGAGCCAATCCGATAATGCCGTAAATAAGCGGAAACCCAAGGATGGTCTCCATTGTAAGTGCGCCAAGATATAGCACTGAAGTAAGGTTCACAAAGATGTAGACCAATAGCCAGAAGATGGCTAATATGGCCCTCACACGCTCGTCAAAGCGCATGCCCAGAAACTGGGGCATGCTGTAGATTCCTTTATCGAGAAATATGGGGATCATGTATTTGGCTACCAGAATGAGGGTAAGGGCACCCATCCACTCATAACTTGCGATTGCTAATCCTATCGCATAACCGGAGCCGGCCATACCAATCATCTGTTCGGCGGAGATGTTGGCAGCAATCAACGAGGTTCCAATTGCCCACCAGGGGAGAGATTTACTAGCGAGGAAGTATCCTTCAGAGTCACCGGTTCCTTTTCTTTTGGCTATAAACAATCCTAGAAACAGAATGATAAAGCAGTAGCCAAAAAAGACAATGAAATCTATGACAGAAAATTGCATACTGATGACTATAAAGTGTTTATGAGTTCTGGCGACATGTTATACTATGTTTTTTTTCAGTCCGCAGGTGAATCTCCCGCTATGATTCACAATGCAATGTTATCGCTAACATTTTTGAATCTAGTTAATTCTGTAGATTTATGCAAAAAGAAAGGCAGAGGGCAAAAGGGTTTTTAAACTAACAAAACCGGGCATAGTTATGTGATCGACTGCGAGCATCGGGCAATATAAATTGTACTAATTAATATCGGTTTAAAGCCTTCAGCCGTTTGCCTTCTGCCTGCTTTTCAACTACCACACGATTTCCGGACGATGAGTTTGGTGATGAGTTGCACGTGTTCGATGGGTTCTGATTCATCTTCAATAGTTTTAATCAATTTTGACGCAGCCTTTTTTCCAACCTCATATGCAGGCTGATGAATGGTCGTGAGAGGGCATGAGACAAGCTCAGCACGGATATCATTTGTGAATCCAACAATTGCAAAATCTTCAGGCACCTTTAAACCGGCATCCCGAATTGCATCCATCGCACCAAAGGCAACCGGATCATTGACAGCTACAATCGCATTCGGCCTGACATCTTCAGATAACGCTAACAACTTTTTCATTGCTTGATATCCGTCATCTTCATTGTAGCCCTTTTCAACAACCCACTTGTCGTCAATATCAAGACCATATTTGTTCATCGCTGCGATATATCCGCCAAATCGCTCTTTACCGATCGATACCTTTTTGGGTCCACTGAGATAACCAATTTGTTTGAACCCTTTTTTAATAAGATGTTCAGTGATCTGCTGAGAAGCTGCAAAATCGTTGACCCCAATACAACTTGCCCCAATATTTTCTATACATCGGTCAAAGAAAACCAAGGGTAATCCGGATTCAATGATTTTTTCGTAATAACTGAAATCTTCCTTGTTTTGACTACTGGATACCAAAATCCCATCCACCCGTTTTGCCCTTAGCGCATCAATCACTTTTTTCTCTTTTTCAAAATCATCAGAGGTATTCGTGAGAAATATCTGATAGTTCTCTCTGTTTGATGCTTCCTCAATGCCGCTCACAACTTCAGGAAAAAATGAATGAGAAATCTTCGGTATGACGACCCCAATGGTGTATGTTTTACTTGATACCAGACTTTTCGCGACCAAATTGGGTGAATACCCCATCTTTTTTGCCGTCTCTATTACCCTCTTTTTGGTATTCGCACTAACATTCGCTTTGTCGTTAATAGCTCTAGAAACAGTCATTGTCGATACCCCAAGTGCAACTGCAACATCTTTTAATGTTACGTTTCCATTGTTCACTTTCGCCTTTTTCATGAATTACAATTATCTCTGATTAGTCTTTTCAAGAGATAATGTACACCTTTGAAAGGAAGTAATGTTACAAAATGTTAGAAAATTGATTTCCTAACATTTAGTTAACATTTAGGGCTGGTGAATGGACTAACAATCACATAAATCTTCTCTGATATAGCGATTTGTTTGCTCTTTTTCAGGATTTTTGAAAAGCTGATCTTTATACCCAGACTCAATCACTTTGCCATCACAAATAAACGTCACCCGATCCGCTATAAGATAAGCCTGCTGTATATTGTGAGTAACAAACACAATTGTGTACTTTTCTTTCAAATGACCCATAAGCTCTTCTATGGCTCTTGAAGATACGTGATCTAGTGAAGACGTTGGCTCATCTAACAAGATTACATCGGGTTCAACTGCTAACGTTCTTGCCAGGCAGAGTCGCTGTTGCTGCACTACTGAAAGTGACCGAACCGATTCATCCAAACGATCAGAAACCTCTTTCCAAAGAGAAACTGCCCTTAGTTTCTCTTCCACAATCTGATTCTTCTCAAGCATAGATAATTTTTTATGGTACCGCACTCCCATCAGTACATTTTCTCCTATACTTTGCTATTTAAAGACATGAAATCTAAAGGGGCAAATGTATAGATTTACTTTATAGGAGGGATAGGTGTGGCAAGAAGCTGGTTGGGACGATGCGACAATCTTGTCCCATAGGTTTTTCAAGGTGGAGGGTTCGAGGTTCAGGGAAGTGGACTTTGATTTATGGGGTCAGAAGAATAGGTAAGGACAATTAACACGAATATAAATATTTTTATTTGTCCTTTTTATTTACCCCTTTTATTTAAACAGACAGCATTTTATTTGACTAAACATGGGCAGAATATTGTGAAACTGAACGATTTAGATTATTATTTAACTTGTTTATGCTTTTGAGTAGTGGAGTATAATTATATGTTAGCTTTCTCTACACAATCCAAAAATAAAAACAAATGATTAATCCAAATTCTAAGTTTAATCAAACTGACCAGCGCCAATTCATTGATGAGGTTTACTTCATTAATAAAAAGAAAGATTTTAATGGGACTTTTGTTGACTCACTCAAAGCGTCTATTACTCTTAAAGACTTAGAAATGGCTCTTCAAGACAAAAGGAAAGCATACAACTATCTCATAACTAATACTTTTAAAAAGTATAATATTTGTCCTGATGATTTGTATGAAAATTTAGATAAAAGTTGGTCAGAGACTACTATTCATGAATTTGCCGAATGGTATATTTCAAAAAATTCTTTTGAGAAAATCAAGCTGAATCAATATATGCCAACCCTGCATTTAAATTTATTTAACTTAACTATCTATCAATTTGCTACTAAAGCCAAATGGGAAGGTTATAAAACCGCTGTTTTACTATGCGCAGAAAATTACTCTTCGAAAATTCTGAATAATGGCAAGGAAAAATAAAAGCAAAGCTAAGTTTGAAGAATTTCAGGTTGTAGGTTCAAATTACCTAAGAGACTACTCTTACAAAAATGGTAATTCCATCCATGATTTTATGAAGAAGCATGAAATCGGGGAAAGTGGCTATGGTAAACTCATGGATATTGCTGGAAGACATGAGGCAGTTCATCGGCTTCATGGCCATCATATCATTTATGATTTTCCTATAGATGACCCCAGAAATGTTTTAAAGTTCTTAGAGCATGAAGCTTCTGATTTATTTACCAAACAAGGTCTCCCAATTATTCCTGGAGAAATTTTAGAAAACCATGTTTTAATAAAGTATTGCAAATCTCTGTCACATAACTGGAACTTTGTTAATGGGTTTGACGTCCTCTCTGCAACTGTTTCAATATATCATAGTTTTAATAAGCTTGAAGCAGCTATAAATCATGATTTAACAATTGATTCATTCCATGATGTAGCAAAATTCCTTGGAATAGGTTCACTTGAACTAGCAATAGCTTTCTCAACTGCCAATCCATTTATATTAGTTGGAGCATCATTAAGAATTGCCAGTACTATGAAAGGATTAGCAAATAATTCTGCAGTTGTGTTTTTCAAACGATACCATAATGTTCTGACAATAGAGTTTCATATTTCCACGAATACGGTAGAAGAAAATATTGCTAAAAACACAGTGGATGCATCTATTTCATTAAATTCTTTAAAATCGAGTATTGAAGGAAATTCCATATAATAAAAGAACCGATTAATGCTATGAAAGTTAAAAAAGATGAGTTAGTTAAAAAGCTGTCAGCCCTTAACACGGAAAGCAACTCGCCAAATCTTGTCATTGGAGATCACGTATATTACAAAACCTTCTCAGCTCAATGGTCTTCTCATGATAAAGAAGTAGAAATTAAAACATCAAGAATCGAATGTGAAGTAATTGGCATTAATAAAAATGGCAAATCAGCTAAACTGAAAATATTGAAAAATTCAGAAATAGAGAACGATGTGCCGATTAAATATCTGTTCAAAAGCTAACAAAGCGGTTCAAGCGGACGAGTTTGCGGTATGTACATTAAACATAGTTAGTTGGCTCGCCGCTTAACCGCCAAACCGTTATAATGCTTACCAGAAACAGAAATTCTACTCAAATTTTGTTATATTTAAGGCATGGAAAAAAAGAAAAATATCGAAACTATTTCACGAAAAGCTATGAAGTCTCAACGGGCTTCTTTCAGAATTGAGGGACTTCATATTTCAAAAAAAAGAGCGGATCAAATTCGTCGAGAGGTTGTTCAGGAATTTCAACAAAAATCTACTCTTCCAGCTTCCTGAATAATTTGATCATAGGTTTATAATTCTTTTTCAAATTCCTGAACAATGACTGACAAAAACTTTGCAGTTGGGAAAGTAAACCCGCCTTTCGACATATTTACGGTCCTGAGCTCTCCGGCAAATCCATACAAATGATCAAATGCTGTTTTATGAATAGATGAAATCAGATGCCAATCAAAGGTAGTGATTTCATCGAGTTCTGATTCAAATTTGATTTCAGCCCTTAAAAATCCTCGATATTCTTCTTCAGCAATTTTTTCAGGATCTACCAAACCAAGTTTGTTCGGCAGAATTTCATCTTCAGATTTTGAAATGTAATATTTCATAAACCAAAGATAATCTTAAATTAAGAGAAGCGCATTATAACCATGCGCATCAAGCGGACTGGATTGCGATCCGAGCTTTGGCTACATTTTAACTCAGCCGCTTATTTGCCAAGCCGTTATGTTTCCTCTCCTGCTCTACAGAATTATTGACTCACTAAATTGCTTTCTTCCACGTTTTTAATCAACTTAGATAATAATTTCTAATGAACGCAATGACGATGGAAAAAGCATTAATTGATGAGCTTTCACAGCTCAAGAAAAGTGAAAAG
>Ga0306868_1001360_pt1 | contig 13015 bp, 5 predicted proteins | sample AntRauTorckE6832_FD_190411 | JGI IMG/M metagenome (GOLD analysis project Ga0306868, IMG submission 190411) | Saline lake microbial communities from Rauer Islands, Antarctica - Metagenome Torckler E6 #832 (v2) (version 2) | ecosystem: Environmental > Aquatic > Non-marine Saline and Alkaline >... | reverse complement strand
GTTGTAAACCATACTCCGGCCCTGTAAGCGGGACGATCTTCCAACGCACCATAATAATTTTCAAATAAAGTCATGTTATAACGTGAATTTACTTCAGCTTCAATTTCGGCCTGTCCTACTATCGGGGTAAAGACATTATTCTCGAAACGAGATTCATCCGTAATACCATCCTGATCAGCATCTACCATATTGTTGACTTCATCAGAAGGAGATTCTAAAAAGGCAAATCCGGTATAACCCAGTTCATAGTTTCCACCACCTTGAGTTGGGGTACCTATACCATTACGATCCCATCCATAAACAACATCAAGCAAGGGGTCATAAGCTGCATTATCGTCATCTTCCTCATTTCCAAGACCATAGTCCACAATTTGCGTAAAATAAAGGCGCTCTTGGGTAAAATCACCTTTGTTCGTTATTCTATAAATTAGAAACATAGTGTCTTCAGCAAGAATATTTGCCCATTGAAAAATGCGAACCTGCATTTGAAGACCTAACCCACCCATAGTAGAATCTGATTGCGGACTTGGGTAATACACTCCAAGTGGACTGTAAGGCTCGCCGGTTTCGGGATTCACGTGGTATTCCTTGTCAGAAAAGTCATCCATCACGTAATATGATTCCAAATCAGCATTCGCTAAACGACCATCTCGTCCATTCCAGGTGCCGCGCCAGCCTGAATCGTCTTCATTAAGACGGTCTGGCCAAAACTCAGGCCATGAACTTTCATCATTACTTAAAGCAGGAGTCGGAGTTAATACACCGGTGACTGGATCAATTCTATTGGGATTGTGAAATCCTGGTAAGGGCAGCCATGCCCAAGTTTCACCTGTAAATGGACTTTGTCGTAATCCTGCTTCCCGATAGTTTATACTAACCGGATTTAGAAGTGTATCTCGTGCACCATTGTAGAAATCGGGATAATCCGTTCTATTACCGTTTACATAGCCGGCTACAATTACACCTACTCCATCTATGTGCCGCCCGCCTATATTACGAGGCCACACCCCCCATGGTAAGTCATTCCATCTTGACAATTCCCCATGGTTTCTAAAATTGGTTTCAATCAAGTTACCATCTAAAACCCCTCTGGCAACAGATTTTGATTCTCCTCTATAAATAACTCCATTGTATTCATCAGGAATGTCTTGGGCTAATAAATTTCCTGAAAATAATACTGAAATAACAATCCAGAGTAAGGTTTTAATGTTCTTCATGCGTAAATCTATGATATTCTTATTTTCTCTTTATTAAATTTTAAAACGTGTATTTAAAGCCTGCTCTAATAGTTCTAGGAGGGCCTAACATGGATTGATTAAGAATAAATTCTTCAAAGCTGTTTAAACCACCAGGAATTGAATTACCTCGCTGAATATCAGCAAGACGCTCTGATTCTGTTGCTAAACCAGTATCATTGAATACAGAATATTGTGGCAGGGAATCGAATAAATTATCAACTTGCAAAAATAATTGAAGGTCTTGTTTTAAATTAACAGGCTTATAATAAACTCTCATATCCGTGTTAAACCACACAGGTTTATCTTCATTATTGTCAATAAATGATGTACGGTCATTTCTGAGCGTAGTGTAAGGGGTACCTGTTTGCAGGCTACTTATAGTAGAAATGGTAAGCCCCATATTGGTTCTGTAGGTCAGAGTGTTGTTTAATACATTTCTTCTATCCCAATCCAATCGCCTTAATTTGATGGTGGGTTCAAGACCTGATTGAAATCTTGTAAAAGCATCCGTAGGATTGGAAGCAGAGCCTTTAGCAAATTGCAAGGTATAATCCAGTGTCCATGATATTGGTCCTTCTCCCCTTTCATAAAGTGAAAGAGTAGCGCCTTTAATAGTACCGTAATCAAGGTTTACAAATCTGGAAATATTTTGTCCATCAAATGCACGGCCAAACTCAACGCCTGTAAGATTTCTGATATCTTTAGAAAAGATTGTAAGGTCTAAGGCAAGTGTTTCGGTAATCCCTTGCTGAAGACCAACTTCGAAAGAAAGCGTTCGTTCCGGGTCTAGATTTGCATTTCCAAATTGCGCAGGTGAAGCAACTGGATTTTTCTCATATTCCGAATTTGTATACAGAATAGATAGCTGAGGAGTTTGGAAAAACAGACCTGCCGAAAACCGCATAACCCCGGTTTCAGAAATTGGAAATGCGATCCCCAAACGAGGGCTTATTTGAAAAGAATCATCTGCTTCAACTCTGTTAGATATCATTTCTGATGGATCCTCAGGATTCACGATCATTTCCCTTGAAGCCTGAGTCCAATCACGTGGAACAGTAAAATTTGGATTAAAATAATCAGCTCTCAATCCTGCATTTACAATCAGATTTGGGAATTCAATTTTTGATTGAGCATAGACTGCGCCTTCATATGGTTGTACATCTAAAGAGTACGAGTCAAATGGACTATCATTAACTCTGGGTTCATCATTCAAAACGGTAATACCAAAGGTATTCACATCCAAGTTATGAAACCGTCCTGAAAAACCTGTTTTAATAGACACCACACTATTTAATTGTGATGTAAAACTACCAACTACTCCTGCAGTTTGTACAACGTCACGAGTTGAAAATAGCTGATTGCCGCCTACAGCAAAGGCCTCCCTTCCCTGTTGAGAAGATTGCTCTATCGGTACATATGAGCTAGAAAGATTTAATGAGTCTTCCGGCGGTGAATGCAACCATGAACCTCCATTATCATTTAGATAACTGAAAGATAAATTTGCGAATGATTTCTGTCCAAATACATGCTTAAATCCAAGAATATGATTCTGTGACAAATTATGATATTCGTTTACCCCATCTGGATTGTATTTAAAAGCGTGGTTATAACCTTGACCATCCAATTTCTGTAAGAAGAGATTATAATCAATTTTAAATCTACCACTAACTTCATATACAATCGAAGAGTTCAAAGAATAACGATCCTGGTAGTTCATATATTTATAATCTCCCGAACCTGTTGATTCAATAACCCAATCGTTTCTATCGCTATTACTTAAACCAAAAGACTGGTCAGACGGTCTGAATAAATCTTTACCGATCAGGTGACCAGGTTCTGACAAATATCTAAGTGAAACCCTTACACCTAATTTTTCATTAATTATAGGTCCACCTATGGAAGCTTGAAAATCTCTGTTTTCGAGTAAAGGTGCGGCTTCAGTGAAAGTGACTTTTTCCTGACCAAAATCATCATAAGATAAAAACTGTCCAGCTTCCGCCTCACGTTCTACAAATTCTAATTCCCTGTTGCTAACAATTTGTCCTACATAAGCAAGTGCATTACCTGTCCATTCTGAAGGAACTCCTTTAGTCTGAATATCTACAACACCACTAAGTGCTTGGCCATATTCAGCATTAAAAACTCCACTAATTACCTGTAAACTTGATACCATGTTTTGTTCTACAGTAAAAGCAGCAGTATTACTATATGCATTATTTATAGGGACTCCATTTACCAAGTAAGATACTTCGTTGGATCTACCCCCTCTGAAGTGACCATCAACTACACCTGCCTGATTATTAATAGCATCTGAGAGATTTACTAAAGGTAAATCTTCTAACTGTTCTGAACTTATATAAGCAGTGGTAGTGGTTCTATCCTTTTCAACAATTGGTCTTTCAGCAGTTACAATTACTTCTTCACCCTCTATAACCGCCTCACTTAAAGATGCGTCTATACGAGTGGTTTTATCTACAAATACTTCAACATTTTCAACTTTATAGGTTGCAAAACCTACATACCGGAAAACAACGGTGTATGTACCAGGATCTATATTATTAATATTGTAAAGCCCATTTAGGTCCGTAATTACACCTTTTGTAGTCCCTTCTATAAATACTTGTACTCCAATAAGAGTCTCTCCTGTACTTACCTCTATTACTTCACCTGCAATTTTTCCTGTTTGAAATGCGAACAAAGAATTAGTGGATATCAGAAAAATAAACAGAAAGAATAGATGCCTTAAAAATTTTAATTCCTTCATAAAAAAATCTTTTAAAATATGGGCATAGCCATTACAAGCTATGCCCATTTGATATATAGTGTTAGTTAGTTAATCTGTTTATCATTACTTGATAAGCATCATTTTCTTTGATGAAGTAAATGATGACCCAACATTAAGTCGATAAATATACAAACCTGAAGACAAGTTAGATGCATCAAAAGCATGGCTGTGAGCACCTGAATTTAACGCCTTATTATTAATAAGAGTCGCAACTTTTTGTCCCAGTACGTTAAAGACTTCAAGAGTAACTTTAGAAGCCGAAGGCAATGTAAAGTTAATTTTGGTCGTAGGGTTGAAAGGGTTTGGATAATTCTGATCCAAACTAATTTTCATTGGTTTGTCAGCACCTAATTCTTCATTAGATGTAGGTATTGCATCTAACCCAACAAAGGCAACTACATTCCATTGTGCTGGTCTTTGCCACCAGTCACCATTAACCGCTTTTGAACCCCATGCTTTTTGTGTTTCGCGAGCTGCTGCATCATTGTCATTCATTGCAATTTGCAACGGATATAGACTTACTTCTGAACCAGTCGGGAAATCAAAAGCTTTATCTTGGGTGTCGCCAACTAAATTAATTGTATTAACGATAGTTAGTAATCGGTACCCAGTATCAGTTGCTTCAATCAGCGTTTGAGAGTTTGGAACTTCACCATTGATACGAGTATCGGTGTAACCATTTCCATGAACAAATCCTCTAACGCTTCCATCACCAGCAGCATCTACAAGACCTCCGCCTCGTAACTGCCAGTCTGGCTCTTCACCACCAATACCAGTTGTGTGACTGGAACCTTCAATAAAGGAATTAGGGGTATAATTACCAATACCCATCTCCCATGAATCAAAGTTCCATGCTCCACCTGATCCATCAGCTTCGGTAGCATAAACTACTGAATCATCCACTACCTCAGCATAGATAATCAAAGCGTTATTATTAGTTTCGTAACCTATCCAATGCTTACTTGTAAGATCATCGGATGGCACATCAGCTCCAACTACAGGAACTCCATTATCACCTTCAATGGTGAATGGAACATAATTATCAGGGAAAAATGATGCCAAGGTTGCACCTTCAGGAATTACACCATTTTCAAATGCATTTACAACTGCATTTACGCCATCGTTACTTAATTCAACCGCATAATTCTCTGCTGTTGACATACCTGTTTCGATTGAACCGGCTGTCATATCACTTGCGGTACCTTTCGCAGACTTAGCAACTACGCCGTAGTGTGCCATAAAATCATAAGCTACACTTGGGTGAGGAGCTGCTGTTGTATGCTCAAGCGTTAATCCATTTGCGGGGTCAATAGTACCTACTAATGATCCTCCATCCGTATCTGTGAAAGCGGAATCTGCAAAAAATACATCATACATAGCTGCACCTTCCACTGCATTAACCTGAACAGTGACAAAACCATTACTAGTTGTCAAAGAAACAGTAGGCGCATCAGGCGCAACTTCTCTCACTCTCTTAAGAATGACGTTGTCTATATATACAGAGGGGTCTGAAGCACCCACCTCAAAACCAAGCTTCATGCTGCTCCATGTCTCGGTAACGTCAACAGTGTAAGTATAAGTAGTCATTTCAGAAGTTACTGTAGGACTAGCTGTAGATGCAAAATTTGTCCACCCACCGCCTGCTATATTTTCGCCGAAGAAAAGAACAAATGTTTTCTCGTCTGCATCTGTACGTGCATCAAACTGAATTTCATAAGGTCCTACATAAATAGAATCCAGTTGCTCTTCGTTAAAATTCTGATAAGCCTGAATGCTATAAGATTCAGCTCCTGAAATACCTGTAATAGCTATCTCTCCGTCGCTAAAGTCAACAGTTCCGTTACTACCTTCTGCTATCCATCCGGAATCGGGTGGAGTTGCATTTAAACCACCATTAAAAACAACGCTTTCAGCTTTTCTTTTTAAGCTAATATTATCCAGATAAACTGACTTATTGGATGTTCCCATTTCAAAACCAAGTTTCATTCCAGAATCAGTCGTATCAAATACCTCTGGCAAAACAAATTCCTGAACATAGGTTGTCATTGTACCATCCAAGGTATCTGCAGAAGCATAATTTGCAAATGCTCCACCATTCTGGCCAAAATATACCTGAAGTACTTTTGTAGAATCAGTATCGGTTCTGGCATCAAATGATAATTCATAAGTCGCGCCTTCCACTAGAGTATTAATTTGTTCTTGCGTCAGGACCTGATTGAATTGTACATGCCAAGTAGTACCATCAGTATTTGTAATATCTGTTACTGCTAACTCACCTGAGCTGGCGTCAAATGTGGCAGTAACTGGAATCCAGTCTGCAACAAAAGTAGACCATTCTGATGATATGCTATCTCCGGCAAATTCACCGTCAATTATTTCTTCATCACCATAGAACGTGTATTGCGCAAAAGAGTTTGCTGCAAAACCTACGGTAAGAACCGTCGCTATAAAAATCGACGTCATACATTTAATTGTAGCCTTGTTCATAATATTATTTTTTATGTGATTAAAATTTTCCGGGATTTTTTTACCCGGGATAGAAGCAGTTTATTTAAAAAGCGCTACCACTGTAATTAATGCAATTTTATGCAAAAATTAAACAAAATTTTGCATTAATTTTCATAACCTTTCCAATTCAGCTAAAAAACAAGGATTAAGCTCAGAGTGTGTTTGCGCACATGTTTTTCAGCTATGATGTTCTTTAGTACTTTAATAGTATCCTATCCAAGCTCTGCAAAGTTAGTGTCTCTGGTGTTTAATAGGTGAGCAACTTTCTACACACACCTTGATATTATCGTAGGAAAGGAGGTGAAGACAAGACCTAGAAAAAGGTGAGCAAATGTAGCAATTTCACTCAGTAAAATTACAGATTACTTACTTCTGCTGCCTTGCCTCTAAGAATTTATTATAATACTCACCGGCTTTAAGTGTATCCTTTTTAAAAAGGTGATACCGTGTCAGATTATAAAATAATATGGGTTCATTGGAGTCCAATCGCAGGCTTTCATCCATCCAGTATTTAGCTTTTTCAGGAGCCCTGTTATCCAAATAAATGGATGATAAAACGTTCATATATCTTGGGTCGTATGCCCCTTCATTCAGTACTTGTTCAATTACATTCACTAAATAAGTATTTACTCTAGCATTATTTACTCCATATTCAATCACCTTCTCAATCAAATTGGTTGAATTGAGTTGCCATTTGAGCAGTTCATAATAATGCGACATTACCCCCAGAGTATCCTTTTCCTTTTTTTCTTGATCTACAATATCACTGAGTGCCTTTGGTACTGATTTTTGATTTACTTTTGTGAATGCAGCTACCGAATCGATATAAGTAGAGCTAAGGTAATTATTATAAAGCGCCTGAAATGTTTCTGATTCCTCTGCTTCTGTAAGTCTTTTTTGAAAGGGATATCCAATAAGTAACCTGGATATAGTGATATCTGAATAGGCCCCTTCAAACTTACTTATACCATCTGGAATGCTAAATACATTATGTACATAGGCATTCTTGATTTTTTCAAGTTCTGAAAAGTGCTCAAAATATAAATCCGCTATTAGTTTATGAGCTTTTGAGTTTGGATGTAAATGATCGATAAATAATGATTCATCCTCTATACCACTTGCAGAGTTGTCCCTCAACATTTCTTCAACATCTACAAGTGTAGCCTTATGAGCCGCCGCGAGTTCTTGAATGATAGAGTTTATTGCATTGGGAGCTCTGAACCTGATTCCATCTTGTTCTTTTGCTTCAATAAACGTCTGTAAGGCTGCATTATAATCTTTTGCATCATACAGATTTTGTCCATCTGCATACTTACCAGCCGCCATACTATCTTCAGATAACGGCGGCTGATCTTTCAAATTAGATGCTACTGTACCAATATATACCGGCACCTCTTTACCATTGAAAAGCTCCAACACATCACTCATATTTTGTTCATACTGTTCAACTCCGGATTGAAAAACTTCTCCTCCAAGCTCAATTTTTGATTCTTTGATTACCGAGGCCATCAATGTTCGCCGTTCCCCTTCGTTTGTCACCGGCGAACGAAACAGGTTCTCTAAAAATTGATATAGTCTTGAATTTTTGAGCAACAACACCATCCTCTTTAAGGTGATATTGTTTATGAGTCCAAATTGAGTAGTCCCTGCCCCAAAAGAACCATAGTATTCATTATGTCCCGCATATATGATGATTGCATCCGGCTTGTAATCCATCACCCTAGTTGATAAATCTCTGACCACATAACTATTTACTGCGGTCATGCCAAGATTTATCACTTCCACCTTCATGCCTTTTGTATTTAGTAATAGCTTTTGCTCTAATTGTTCAGCAAAGCTATAGTAAAAGTTATAAGGAAATCCCTGAGTAGATGATCCTCCCATCACAAATACCCGAAAGGTATTCTCTCTTTTTTCCTTCAAGAATGGCGATACTGCAACCTGTGGCCTGAATGATGGAAAATAACGGGGTACAAAATCCGAATTTGTAACTAAGTATTCAGGCTGATCAGCGACTTCAACAAAAAGACTTTGTGCTTCCTCATTATATCCCCCCACTCTTAGAAAAAATTCAATAAGGCCTAAAAGCAAAAATGGGAAAAGTAGTGTAATAATCCAGAAAAGTGTTTTCTTCATATCAGAAATGTAAATAGGCTGGGCTAGTAAAATTTAAGCTATAATATTTTGAAACTATGGCAAACCGCCGGATTGGGTTCATGTATTATATCAGTTTTCTCAGTATATATTAAGCTAAAATTAGGTTTCATAAAAAGTCAGGATGGGGAAGTAATGGTATCACGTATACAGGAATGTTTCTTGTTTTACTGCCTTTGTGATGCTTTTCCTTATCTTTCTATAGACAACATTCGCGTTTCTTAACTCCTCTTTATAATGTTTTGCCTAATGTCTGTGTAACCCAAATAACATCCCAATATTGGAATCTCTGTCTCTGGAAAAGCCTATTTGATGTTTCTTAAATTTGTGTACTTTTCAAATGCACTTCTTGCCATCGCAGTATCCCCTCTTAAAGCATATAATCTGGCATAGCTATACCAAAGCATCAGTGATTCTTCATCAAGATTTTTAGCCTTTTGTAACCAGTACTCCCCCCTATCCAGATCTCCGTGAAGTAAATACAAAGCTGCCAATGAATTCGCAAAATATGGATCGGTACGCTCTATGCTCAAAATAATATGAAGCAACTTGGCAGAATAAGAGTCAAACTTGCGACTATTGATGGCATATTCCACGCCCTTCTTAAGTAACTTCTCATTATAGACCTGCCAATAAGCTAACTGTTGGTAATGCTTTACTACCGAAAGTGTATCTGAATTTTTATTAGCATAATTAATAACATCAGTTAACGCCAGTGCCAGGTTGCGTTGCATTCTCCATGCAGAAGCTGCTAGCGAATCTAAGTAAGATCGTGTCAGGTATTTCTCGTATTCAATTTGAAATTGAGCATACTCCTGCTCACCACTTAATCCTTTTTGAAATGGATATCCAACAGTTAACCGCTTTACTTGAACATCAGCATAAACTTTTTCGAATGGAGTTATAGTGGATTTCTTAAATAAGAGATTGGCAGAATAGGCCTCCCCTATTTTTTTTAAATTTAATCTAAGTTCATTAAAATATAGATTCGCAATTAATTGGTGTCCTTCCCAATCAGGGTGCAGGTGGTCTACAAAGAAACTTTCATCCTGAATGGTACTCTCTGAAGCTTCTGCAGCTGCAATATTAATATCCACTAAATGTGCATCATATTCCTTTGCAGCATTTTGAATCACTTCATTGATATCTTCAGGAGCTCTGAATCGAATTGCATCGTATTCCTTTGCTTCCAAAAAAGCGTACCGTGCAGAATCAATTAAACCAGAAGCAAAAAAATCATTCCCTTCTTTGTAGCTTTTAAGTGCATTTTCATCATCTCCTAATGGATCTTGATCTTTAATGTTTGATGTCACAGTTCCAATTAGAACCGGAACTGATTCATCTTTAAAGTATTCCAAAACGTCCGATAAATTGGCTTCAAACTGTTTAATTCCTGACTTATATGACTCACTGTTAAGTGTTATTTCTGACTCTTTCACTACCCTGGCCATCAAAGTTCGATTGTTCGGATTATTATTTTCTTTCGGACGAATTATATCTTCAATGAGTTGATACAGCCTACAATCCTTTAGATTTAATATCATATGTTTCAGTCTTACTCCTTCACCGAAACCAAACTGCGTGCTTCCGACTCCAAAGGATCCATAATACTCATTATGGCCTGCATATATAATAATGGCGTCTGGTTCATATTCCATCAAGCGGTTACTAAGATCCCACATAACAAAGCTATTGACTGCAGTCATACCAAGATTAATAACCTCAATATTGAGTCCCTGCGTCTCCATAAGTAACCGTTGTTCCAATTGGGTAGAAAAACTACTGTAAAAGTTATAAGGAAAGCCCTGTGTAGTAGATCCACCCATCACAAAAATCCGAAAGGTATCTTCTTCTTTCTTTTTTAAGAATGGTGATTTTGCAACCTCTGGTGTAAAAGACGGAAAGTACCTGGATACAAACGCGGGATTGACAACTAGATATTCAGACTGTATTGGCACCTCCACAAAAAGTTCTTGCTGACCTTCATTATAGCCACCAATTCTTAAAGCCAGTTCAAGTAATAGCAATATTATAAATGGCAATAAGATCGTAAATGCCCAGAAAAAAAATCGTTTCATACTTCTTTTATTCTACGTGCTAATAAATCCTGAAATTTATCAGATGCCTCGCAAAGGGAGCATAAGCAATTTTATGTAAATCCTTATTGACTTAATAATAGACCTTTTTTGTTCTTAATCAGTAGTGTCCGGTAAAAGATAAAAAAAAGAAGGGGAGTTCCCTTTCGAGTTCTCCCCTTTTGGTTATTTTATGTTTTTCCACAAACGTAAATAACCGCTATGAATAAAAGTACACATTTCTCAGGACAACCCATTATCAAACAACTCCTGAAATATTTAGATTCTACTCTGATTAACCGGACAGCACGCGCTTATGATAGTGATCGCTATTACAAACGCTTCAAAACCTATGATCATGTGGTTACCATGCTGTTTGCCGGGTTAAGTGGCGTGAGCTCCTTGCGGGAGCTCTCAAGTGTGATGTTGGCCTGTGAAGGCAAAATCAATCATTTAAACATGCAACACTTTCCCCGCCGCAGTACCATCAGTGACGCCAATGCCAATCGAAGCAGTGATGTGTTTGGAGCGATCTATCATCGCCTGTTGAAGCGATACCGCCGATTTTTATCGGACAGCAGCCCCCGTAACCCCGTGATAAAAGACCTGAAAATTATCGATTCCACAACCATTAGCCTGTTCAGTGATATTCTCAATGGTCCTGGACGTCCACCGCTCAGTGGAAAGAAAAAGGGAGGGATCAAGCTCCATACCATGATCAATGTGCTGGAGGACGTGCCACAGCTGGTACGCTTTAGCTCAGCGGCACGCCATGACCACAGCTTGCTGGGCGAGTTAGAGCTTGCGAAAGGTTCCTTTGTGGTTTTCGATAAAGGCTATACCGATTACAAGCAATACCACAGCTGGAGTGGACAGGGAATCTTTTTCGTGACTCGCCAGAAAGACAATGCGGCCTGGGAGCAGGTGCAAGAGTATGATATGGATGATTCGGTGGATACAGGGGTGATCAAAGATGAACAGATTATGGTAAACAAGGATGGGCAGGATATTCTGCTCAGGCGTATTGCCTATTACCATGTCGCCCAGAACAGAACCTATATCTTTCTGACCAACAACATGGAACTGCCCGCCGATAAGATCGCTGAGATTTATAAAAACCGATGGCAGATCGAATCGATGTTTAAACGGCTTAAACAAAACTTTCCGCTGAAATATTTTCTTGGAGACAATCAAAACGCTATTGAAATCCAGATATGGGTCAGTTTGATTGCCCAGCTTTTGATGTTGGTTGTCCAGCGAAAAGCCGCACGCCAATGGGCGTTCTCGAATATGGTCAGTATAATTCGATATCACCTGACCAGCTATATAGATCTGTTCAGCTTTTTAAACAATCCGGAGAAAAGCTGGCAGGAATTAACAACAAAACCACCCGATCAGCTCATGTTATTCCAATAGGGAGGGGTTCTAAATGACGCAAAGCCATAAAACAAGCTTTATATATCCAAATGGTTCGTTAACTTGCCTATAGTAAAATTTAACCGGACACTACTGATTTAAAAGACAGTTTCCCTAGTGGTAATTTGAGGTTTTGTCTAAACTTTTCTGTATGGTTAGAGATTTAAAAGAAGTTTTATTATAATAATATTAGGGTCAAGACAACTTAAGAGGTTCTTGACGGATGAATAATCTTATTGGCAGATGAAATAATATTTTTACCCAATTCTGGTAATTAGGTTGTTGCAATTATAATGAAATAACTTTCATCGTTCAATATTTCTCTTCGCTAATGGAATCGCTTTTTTTGCAAGAAATCAGATTCAAATATTAGACAAATGAAAAAGAAAATATTCCCTATGAAATATAAATATTTAATATACTCGTTACTGGTAGCATCTTTTCTAATCAGTTGCGTAACAACAGATGCTACAATGTTATCTGGAAAGACTTATCCGACATTAGACCCTGAAGATGTTACATTATATCTGAGTGAAGATGATATTGAAGGTGAGTATGAGAAGATAGCATTGATTAATGCTAAAGGAAGTTCAACTTACACATCAGAGAGTCAAATGTATGAGGCCGTCAGGAAAGAGGCCGCAAAAATGGGTGCTAATGGTGTTCTTCATGATAAATTAGATGAGCCCAGTGATGGGGCTAAAGTTGCGGCAGCTTTTCTTGGTGGCGATACCACAAGAAGAGGAGAAATGGTTGCAATCTTTGTACATGATGAAATAATATCAGGAAATACAGAGAATTATAATGATCAAAGAGCAACTACGGAAAATACCATTAGT
>Ga0306868_1001357_pt1 | contig 13046 bp, 9 predicted proteins | sample AntRauTorckE6832_FD_190411 | JGI IMG/M metagenome (GOLD analysis project Ga0306868, IMG submission 190411) | Saline lake microbial communities from Rauer Islands, Antarctica - Metagenome Torckler E6 #832 (v2) (version 2) | ecosystem: Environmental > Aquatic > Non-marine Saline and Alkaline >... | reverse complement strand
TTCACTTTTTGATTTGAAGGTAATATTATCATCATAACCAATATCACTCCAATTAATTTTTTTATTAGACCTGCTATTTTCTACAGCAATAAGCTCATTTTCATCTATATAACCCGCAATTAACTCCATCAACTTACTACTTCTTCTTTCATAATCTAATTTTCCTAGAAGTGTCTTAAGCTTCATATAAGTAATGTCATTTTCAGCAACAGTATTCTTAATTTCAGTAATTACTTCTTCAACTCTACTATGTAATTCACTTTGATTATTAGCCAAATCGCTCACTCCATTTATTATAGTTAATATTTTTTAATTATTAATTGGTGTAAATACTTCTCTCACTACAGCTTCTGGTATCCACATGTAATCAATATTGTTTTCATTATCTGGAAATTCCCAAAAAAACCAGTTACTATCAACATCTTTCTCATATTGATCAGTTCCCATCACACCTTCTAACCACTGTTCCTTAGCAACATCTAGTTCATTTTCATTATTAATTGGTTTATCTGGAAAACCATCATTGATGGCCTTAAGCTTATATTTTCCACTTGGAAAATTGTAACCACAGTCTTTATATTCCTTAGCCATATAAAAGTCTCCAACTTTATAATCCATATTTATCCCTCCATAATATAATTCTTATTCTAAAAAATTAACTTATGTATTTAATTCTATGATAAGAGTTATCTATTAGACTCCCCAAATATCTGTTGAAAATCATTAATTAAAAGTCGATATTTGGAGGATCTAAAAATAAAATTTTACTGATTATTAATTAATAGACTAATTATTTTCAATTAAAAAATTTTGTTATCCATCTTCCTAATATTAACTTCTACAATTACAGGTTTATTCCTTTAAAAGAATAATCTTGCGACATTAAAATACATATTTCTACATAATTATCTAATAATATTATTGATGAATTACCAGTTATTTTAAATTCAAAAATTTATTTATTAAAATAATTAACTCTACTATATCTTTAATAGCATATTCTTTAAAAACCATAAACCATATAGAATCCTCAAAAACCCCTTTATTTCAATGCTAATAGCACTTTGACCCCTATCAGCAATTTGCTTAACCCTACTCATTAATTAGCTTTACTACTTTGACCCTATCTAATGATTTGCATAAAAATAGCTTAACCCTATCCATCAATTTGCTTTAGTTTAGTAAAGAAATTAGATGGAAAAAATTTCTTTGGAAATTATTGACATCTATAAGATTATATGCTATACTTAGTTTGTGCTAAAAAATCAAATACCTAAATCAGCCAAACTATCAACTAAAAATTCAGCCATTACATTATTGCTAAACAATCTACCAAACTATCAATCACACCACTTTTAGGTCAACTAACTAAAAAGGTGGTGCTTTTTTATTTTATGTCAGAACATTTTAAGTATCCTGATCCATTAACTACGAAAAAATATAAACAATATTTTCGTTTAGAAACTAAAAATCTGAATAAACTCTGGTCATTAAGTCAAAAGGAAATGATGCTGCTTTTTCACATTTGGATCAAAAACAAAGAGAAGCAGGAATACTCATTTCCTGCAAACCAACTCAATAAAGTATCATTTTTAGATGAAGAAAATAAAATTATTGCTGTTAAAATTTCTTCTCATTACAATTCAAAGAGTTTGGAAAGACTTCAGAAACTTGGTTTAATAAAAATAACTGGCAAGAGAAATAATTGCAATATTAAATACCCATATAAAGAAAACAAAAACTTTCGCAATATACCCTTAGCAGGTTTTTATAATTGGCTTCTTAAAGCAGGTAAGTCTTCAGGTTTTAGAACCTTTGCATATCTACTTTACGAATTCTATAGAAAACGAAATTATAATTCTAGTGATGGGTATGGAGTAAGGGAATTAAAAATTTCAGCTGCGGAAATCGCTCAGGAACTTAATCTAAGCGTTTCTGCTACTCGCAGGCATCTTAAAAAAATAGTCGAGTTAGAACTACTAGAAGTTGAACATCGAGAAGGGAAAAAGAGTATTTATCGCATTCCTAAATCAAATATAAAAGGTATATCAAATAGAAAATCTGAAAATAAAAATGTTGAATATTACTATGACCTTTTGGAAAATAAAAAATGCACCAAAAAGCAGTTGAAAAAAAGTATGAAAAGAATTATGAAAGATTTATGAAGGAAGGAAAGTTTGAAAAATTATAATTTGAAAGGATGAAGTAAATTGAAAAAGAAAAAAAATGAATATAACGCTTATTGGAGGAACTGGTTTCGAGCCAGTGATATACCTGAAAGGTTTTGGGATAAAAAACTTAAGAGAGATATATTAAATCTTAAATTTGCTGATCAAAATATCGAATTTGATGATATCTATTCAGTAATCTTAAACGCCTGGAAAAACAACAAAAATTATGGCTTGTTCTTCATTGGGAATAAAGGAAATGGGAAAACACTTACCGCTGTAACAATAATGAAAAAATTACTATTTGAATTAGAAAAAGAAGATCGTCAGAAAATAGGTTTTATTGATCTATCCAACATGCTATTTGAATATAAGCAGAGTTGGAATGGAAGTTTTGAGCAAAAAGCAGAAATAGCTGCTAAGCTGCAAAAAGTTAAAAAAGTCCCTGTTCTCGTAATTGATGAGTTTTTTCGACATTATGCTGACTGGCAGCACGAAACTATTGATTTGTTGCTAAAATATAGAGACAGCCAATCATTCATAACTATTATCACCAGTAATAATTCTATGTCAGATATAGTCCAAAAAATTAACAGTGATGAAGACGAAATAATATCAATACTTGGTAGTTACGACTCTGTAGAATTCCTTGGGAAAGACAGAAGGATTCATTCTAATAGTCCACTCAAATCAAAAATAGAAGGGAAAGATGTTAGTGGAAAAAATTAAATTAAGAAAAATTATAATTGGAAAAGTATTAGCTGCTAATGACAGCAGAAATCTTCATTTAGTAAATGAAGAATTAAATGTAAGTGATTTTGGTTTAGGACTTGAATTTAATGTAATTACTAATGCAATAAATTATTTTGAAAAATATGGCCAAAAAATTAAAACAGCTGATCTTTTAAACGATGTTAAATTGAAAAATTATTTCGTTAAGGTCTCAAAAAATATAAGTAAATTCTACCTTGATAGTAATGACACATCTGTATTAAGAAAATACTATCAGAAATTGAAAGATGAAAATAAATTGTTTGAAGCAAAAATTCTTGTAGAAATAAAAAAAAGATATGGTCTAATTAAAGATTCTGATATATATTTTGAGGTTCAAGAAAAATCGTTAGAGTATTTTATTGTAGAGCTCAAGAAAAAAATAAAACTGAATAATGTAATGAATGAATATAATAAATTAGGTAGAAAGCTAAAAAAACTGCAGGATAGTAATGAAGAAATTCCAGATGATTTTTTGAACTCAATCCTTGAATCAACTCTGAAATCAGAAGAAGTAAAAAAATTAAATGAAAATACCAAAGATATTATGGATCGACTACTGAAAAAAAGAAAATCTGGTGATTCAGTAATTATTCCGACTTATTTAGCAGATATCGATAATGAGTTCCTTGATGATGGGTTTCGGAATGGTGAGTTAATATTCACAGGGGCTCGCCCAAGTGTTGGAAAAACTGCATTTGCACTAAATACCTTCTTTCGTCAGGTTATGAACGGGCATAATGTAAAATATGTTACTTTAGAGAGCACCAAAGAACAGATTCTGCAGCGACTATTGACAATTCACTCAAACCACTTAAATAATTATGGAAAAGAAATTAGTCTATCTGATTGGAAAGATGGTGGCTTTAATTTAGAGGCGAAGAATAGTAAAACTAGAGAACAAATATTATTTGATTTTGTTGAAAATCGATTTGCCCAACATGTAATAGACCTGTCAGATTATAGCTCTTTATATAAATTAAAAGCTAAATTAACTCATCTAGCAACACAAGATGATAGAGTTGAATTAATTCATATCGATCATATGCACGAATTAGTCGGTAATGGAGCTGATCTTACAACTTTCTTTAGAAAGGCATTCATGGAATTACGAAATGAGATTGCTCGCAAGTATGATCAAGCTCTTAATGTAATAGTTCAATTGAAAAGACAGGGGAAAAAGGATGAAAAGCCTGGAATTGACAGTATTAAATATAGTGGGATTGCTGAACAAATTGGAGATTTTGTGATAATTCTTGATCGTGAGGATTATGGAAAGTCAGAAGAAGAAAAATTAAATTTTGAAGATGACAACTTACTTGAAGTTAATTTCGGAAAATCTCGAGATGGAAAAACTGGAGTTACTAATCTTAAATTCTTCAAGGATAAAATGTATATCACTAATTTTTCTTTAATTGATGAACTAGCAGCTGTTCCAGATTATAATGCAGAAAACAATAAATCTGAAGAAATAAATCAATTTTTGTTCTTAGACTAAAAAATCCAGGTATGGAGTATTATATTCCATGCCTGGATTTATTCATTAATACTTTTTCAAAAATCTAGTTTTTTTAATTTGAATAATATGAAGATGCTGAAATATGCCCTTCATCACCATAAGTTATCTTATCAGCAATTGAAAATCCAACATCTTCTCTAACTAAATTTTCAACTTTATTCCTTTCAGCCTGTTTGCCAAAACCTTTTAAGAAATCAATTTTAATTGTCTTCTTATTTACCCATATTTTGATAATATTTGTTCCATCCTTCTTAAAAACAATATATGACTGGTTAGCAACAGGAGAATCAAAAAAATGAATCTCCTTTAATGCTTGAATATATGCTTTAGCAACTTCTTGTGTTTTTATATCACCATTCTGCACATGATATTCGACCGAATACTGACTATCTAATATAGGTTTATTAACAGAAACCTCTTCTAAAAACCTATCCCCTAGTATTTCAAGAGATTCATCTTCATATCGTAAAATTGGTACTATCTTCACATCTATATTCTTAGACTTCATCCATGAACAAGCAAGATTTAATTTTTCATTATCACCTGTTCCAATTAGAATAATACGCTGATCATTATTTATATAGCTGATGTCCACATCGAGAAAAGCATCTAATTTCTTTTCAAAGTTTACATGCTTATTGATCAGTTTATAATAACAATCTTCATAAAGTTCTTTTATGATAGAAATATCCCACTTACTAACAATAGCTGCATATTTTACTGTCTGAAAATCTGCATCAGTGCCATAAATAAACGAGGATTTAAGTTCTATGATAACCATTTTTCCTTGTTTATCAATCGCTAAAATGTCAATAGTATCTAAATAATTTTCAACTTGTATCTGTCTTCCAATAATCAAAAGTTCTTCTTCAACAATTTTACTTAAATCGTCATTCGAAAATAAAATATCTTCCATTTCATTTTCAGAGCTAAAATTCATAACCTTAGCGTATTCATAATTTTTTGAATTTTTATTCAATCTCATGATTTCCTCCTTTTATTTAGTCAGATCATCTATACAACTAGGGCAGATTTTAATCCCTTTTTTATGAACTAGATTATCAACTCTCCCACAAAAATAACATCCTGGTCTATAATGTTTCAAAGTAATTGACTGATTTTCCATATCAGAAATAATCATAAACTTATCTTTTTTCTTAATTTTCATTTCATCTAAAATAGATTTTGGAATAACTACTCGACCAACTGCATCAACTGCTCTAGTAATTCCAGAATTAATTTGCATTTTTATCACCTTTCTATTATAATAGTTCTAGTGCTAAAAATCCTAACATTCCTAACATGAAGTCTGATAAGCCCTGGTAAAATCTGACAGGGGAACCAGCAGCTAACTTGGGGTTAATTTACAATCCCTGTTATGACAAGGATTATAATTTTCAAATTTATGCCGAAGTGGTGGAATTGGCAGACGCGACGGATTCAAAATCCGTTGCCTTCACAGGCGTGTGGGTTCGAGTCCCACCTTCGGCACCATTTAAATTATTGAACTCAAAGCCATTCTTAATTGAATGGCTTTTTTCTGTTTTATATTCAAAGGTGCCAAAATGATGCCCTGAGATTTATAAATAGTCATAATTTTTAATCAAAATTGGAAAGGAAGTAAATAATTATGAAGGCTGATTTAATTATTGCAGGAGCTGGACCAGCAGGACTTTTTGCTGCTATTCAGGCTGCAGAAAACAATGAAAATAAAAAAATACTTATTTTAGAAAAGAACTCCAGTGCCGGCAAAAAACTATTAATTAGCGGCTCCGGTCAGTGTAATTTGACTCATTCAGGTGATATTGCTGATTTTTTTGATCACTATGGAGAAAATTATAATTTTTTAATGGGTCCTCTTTATACTTTTGATAATCAAAAGTTAATGCAGTTTTTTATAGATAGAGGTATCAAATTTAGGGAAGCCAGAGGTGGCAAAATCTTTCCTGAATCAAATCAGGCCTCAGATATTTTAAATGTTTTATTGGAAGAAGTTAAGGCAAGAGGAATTAAGATTATATATAATTCTGCTGTAAAAAAAGTTGAAGATCAGGATGGCTTATTTGAAATAAAAACTACAAATAAAATTTATCAGAGTAAGTATTTTCTGCTTGCAGCCGGAGGTAAATCATTTCCAAATACAGGCTCAACAGGTGATGGTTTTCAGATTGCCGAAAATTTAGGTCATAATATCATTAAACCCCGTCCAGCTCTGGCACCGGTAGTTATTAAGGGCTATCAATTCAAAATGTTGAGCGGTATTTCCTTAAGAAATAAAGAGATTTCTCTCTGGCGAAATGATCAATTACTAAAAAGCTGGAGTGATGACCTACTTTTAACTCACCGCGGTCTTTCTGGCCCAGGAATAATCAACTATTCTCGATATATAAAAAATGGCGATCTGTTAAAAATTAAACTGCTCAAATACAGCAGAGAAGAATTGGAAAAAAATCTACTGAAAAGGATTGAAAGAGAGGGAAGATTAAACTTACTCAATCTTTTAATTAAATATCCACTGGCACAGAGGTTAATAGAAAAAATTCTGGAAATAGCAAATATTGACGGCAGTCAGAATGCTGCTCATCTTACTAAGCAGGAAAGAAAGGAAATTATCGAATTATTTTCAAGTTTAGAATTTGAAATAAAAAGTTTAGCTGATTTTAATCAGTCAATGGTAACAAAAGGAGGGATTGACCTCAATCAGATCAATCCCCAGACTCTGGAATCCAGAATAATTACTAATTTCTTTGCTGCCGGTGAAGTTTTAGATATAGATGGTAATACTGGTGGCTATAATCTCCAGGCTGCTTTTTCGACAGCGTTTTTAGCAGGTACTGAACTTGCTCTGAGACTATAAATTGAATTGATTTACAGCTCTGGTTAAGTCATTTGCCATATTTGCCAGTTCATCTGCTGCATTTACGATTTCAGCGGTAGATGCAGACTGTTCTTCACTGGCTGCAGCTACTTCTTCGGAATTGCTGGCAGCTTCCTCACTGACTGAGGCAATTTCTGTAATAGTAGTATCAACAAGTTCACTATTTTGATTAACCTGTTTTGCCCTCTTAGAAATCTTCTCTATTAATTTTCTTAGTTCTGAGGCTGCCTGATTAATTTTATTGAAAGAACTTCCTGTTTCATCAATCGCATTAACACTGTTATTTACTACTTTTTCTGTATTATCCATTTTCGAGACTGCATTCTCTACCCCATTTTGAATTTCTTTAATTAAAGAGTCTATTTGATCAGTGGCTGTTGATGATTCTTCAGCTAACTCTCTAATTTCATCAGCCACAACAGAAAAGCCTCTACCTGCTTCCCCTGCTCTTGCAGCTTCTATGGCAGCATTTAAGGCTAATAAATTGGTCTGTTCAGCAATTCCATTTATTAGCTTTACTATATCACCTATCTTTGTAGAAAGCTCTCCTAAATTATTAATATCATTAGCTACTTGAGAAGAATTATCTTTTACATTCTCTATCTGATCAACTGAATTATCAATGGAGCTGCTGCCGCTTTCAATATTATCCATCACAGTATCAGCCTTTATATCCATATCATTTGAAATATTATTGATGCCGACTATTTGCTCAATCAACTCCTGAATTATACTGCCTGCTTCTTCTACCTGTGCAGACTGTTCTTCTGCTCCTGATGCCACCTGCTGGATTGAATCTCCAACCTGATCTGCAGAAGCTGCCACCTCTTCACCAGAAGCTGATAATTCCTGACTTGAAGCAGAAAGATTTGAAGCAATATCTGATACATTTTTAATCATGGCTTTTAAATTATTCAACATATTATTTAAAGAATCTGCTAAATCTCCAACCTCATCATTTGCTTTGACTTCTATTTTTTCAACAGCTAAATTACCGCTAGAGATTTCTTCTGCCATCTTAACAGCCTTTAATATCGGCTTAGTTATTTTTTTAGAAAAGAAATAGGCAATAATAATAATTAATAAAGCAATAATTAATATTTGAACAATTACATTCCTGTTCATTGAGTTAATTTCTGCAAATGCTTCTGCTTCATCAATTTCTGCCATAATAGCCCAGTCAAAATCAACAATATTTAATTTAGAGTATGAACTGAGAACCTGAGCGCCTCTGTAATCATTGATAATCTGGCTGCCCTGATTACCGGCTAAGGCATTTTCTGTAGCAGTAGTTTTAATTTCTTTCTCTAAAATATCATTGCTTTCAGAAAATCTAGAATCAGATCTCATCAAATTATCTGAACCAACTAGATAAGTTTCTCCACTCTCTCCTAAACCTGAAACTTCACTCATAATTGAATTGATATCCCGATCAGATATTTGAAGAGCAAGAAGACCAATTATCTCTTCATTTTCTTTGATTGGAGCAGTAACAAACTGTGCCGCTGATTGAGATGGTTGATAGTACTGAAAATCTACTAAAGAAAGCTCCCCCTTTAAAGCCTGAGTATATGAGCGGGTAAGATTAGAATTAGATAAATCTCCACTTTTTAAATTCTGACCTAAATCACTTTCCTGAGCCTGAGTATAAATAATATCTCCATCTAAATTAATTAAAAATATATCATAATAAGTATTTTCTTCAGCATATGTATTAAAATAAGATCCAAATTGTTCTAAATAAATGTCATACATTACTCCTTCAGTGCCACCAGATTTAAAAGCACTATTAAAATTATTAAAAGCATCCACTATAATAGGTGTATCACTTAAAACATTAACATCAGCTTTTCTATCTTTATAATATGTTTCAATCTGATTTGCTTTATTAATTCTAATTGAATCAAGCTGATTAAAATTTGCCTCCTCTAAAGCCTGACTGCTCTGATTAGTGATCAAATAACCTAAGATAGCAATTGGAATTAAACTAATTGCCAGCATAATAAATATTAACTTATAATTTAAACTAAATCTTCTTTTCTGCTCCCTGTTTTTATTAATCAAAATCATTCCCCTTCCTCTGAAAATATTATATAACTATTTAATCATATATTTATTGCTTTATCAATTTAAAATGCTTTATCATCGTAAATTATCCCAGCATTTTAAAAATGATTTTAATTCTCTATAACTTTCAGCATTGACTCAACAATTTTTGGTGCAAACTGACTGCCTTTATTCTTTCTAATTTCTGATAGTGCCTGCTCATAAGATAAAGAATCTCTATAAGTTCTTTTTGAACGCATAGCATCCCAGGCATCTGCTGCACATAAGATCTGAGAAACTAAAGGAATCTCACTTTCTGATAAGCCTTTCGGATATCCCTTACCATCCCAGCGTTCGTGATGATGACGAACATATTTTGCAATTTTTTTCAAAGAACTAGAACTGCTTAAAGCATTACTCCCTAAAACCAGATGTTCTTTAATGACTTCATACTCGCTTTTTGTTAATTTACCCTCTTTATTTAAAATTTCAAGTGGGATCAAGAGCTTACCAATATCATGAACCAGACCTGACCAGTAAACTGATTCAACTTCTGGTTTTGGTAAATCCATTTCTTCTGCAATTTTTACTGCAAGTTCAGCCACATTTTCAGAATGGCCTCTTGTATATAGATCATACATCTCCAGCATTTTAATTGTTGAAGAAATAATTTCTTTAGTGAAATTATTCTGCAGTGAATTGTATTCTTTTAATTTATAAAAAGAGGAAGCAATATTATAAAAAGCGGTAAATAATTTTTTGGAATTATGAGTGAATTCTTTGCTGCTTTCTCTGGTCCTGTCAATAACTCTTTTATAATTTTTTTCTTTTTTTTGATACTGATCTATATTCTCCAGCCAGCTTTTAATTTCATATTCTTCTACTTTGTTTTCTTTGTATCCCTCGGGATCAATATAATAAGGATTATCATTAAGCCTACCCTCCCAGACTATATAATCATGCAGCTCAATTGCGGCTTTTATTACTTCCTGATCAAATTGATTTAAATTATAGCGACAGAGAGCACTAACTGGATATTTTTTAAAAACTTTATCATGCAGCTTCCATTCGTATTTAATCACTTCTTCTTTACCACCACTAAAATCAACGACTCCTTTTAATTCACCAGTGATACTCAAACCCTGATACCCATCTTTTTTTGCTTTTTTTACTTCAGTAATTATTAGATTAATCATAGCATCTGAATCAAATTCTGCCGGATCACCATAGCTTTCTTCTTTTGTTAAAAGCAGTAGCTGCTTAGAGTCTAGATAATATTCCAGATCATCAATAAGCACTTTTAAGATTTTGATTATTTTTTTATGCATTGGAGCAGTGTCAATAAAAAGACAGATCTCATTATTTTCAAGACTGTTTTTAATGAAAACTGCAGCGGTATTTAACATGTTAATTTCTTCTTTGTAAAATAAAACTGCGTGATCACCTAAATTGATTTTTTCTAAATCTATTATTTCAGCTGGAGAATTAACCATTAAATTCACCTCTATCTTAATATTATCAATAACTATTATTAATTATATTCTTGATTCATTAAAAAGCTCCTGCAAAACTGTTCATTATAAAGTTCTCCAGTTTTATATTTTAAGAGGCTGGAAAGATTCCAGCCTCACTTTAATTTTAATATTTAAGTTCTGTTTTAATATTTAATCATCAAAGTTAAATTGAGCAACTATTTTATTTAAATGCTCAACCATATCAACCAGTTCTTCAGAAGCATCAACAACTGTCTGAGTCGAAGCGGCCTGTTCTTGACTGGAAGCTGCTACTTCTTCAGCGTTGGCTGCTGCAGTTTCACTGACCGCAGAAATTTCATCTACTGCATCTTTAACATTAATACTATTTTGATTCATTCTTTCTACTTCACTTCTTATATTTTTAATCAGACTCTCCAGCTCATCTGCCTGAGTAGTAATTGCACTAAATGAAGAGGATGTTTTATCAATCGCTTCCACACTATCTTCTACTGCTGATTCGTTTTCATCCATATTTGCAACTGCTTTATCTACATCTTTCTGAATAGATTTAATTAATTTAGCAATATCTTTAGTTGCTTTAGATGACTGCTCCGCTAATTCTCTAATTTCTTCAGCTACAACAGAAAATCCTCTTCCTGCTTCACCAGCTCTAGCTGCTTCAATTGCTGCATTTAAAGCAAGTAAATTTGTCTGATCAGAAATTCCATTTATTAAATTAACAATTTCTCCGATTTCTTTTGAAGACTCTCCCAGTGAGTGAATTGCAGCTGCCGTTGTTTCAGTATTAGTCTTAACTCTAGAGATACTTTTTTCAGTTGTATTTAAAGCCTGATTTCCAGACTCAATATTCTCCATTACATTTTCTGCTCTTTTGTTCATTTGATCAGAGTTATTATTAACTGCAGAAATTTGCTCTCTTAATTCACTAATTGTTGCAGATGTTTCTTCAACCTGTGCTGACTGCTCTTCTGCTCCAGAGGCTACAGTCTGCATGGAGTTACCAATTTCTTCAGCAGATGCTGAAAGTTCTTCCCCGGTTGCAGTTAATTCCTGACTGGAGGCGGCAAGATTGTCTGACATAGAAATAATATCTTTAATTAAATCTCTTAAAACATCAGCAAATTTATTGAACCAGGCCCCTAGTTTCTCTATTTCATTTTTATTAACTTTCTGATAAACCTCACATTCAGTACAGTCTTCATATTCTCCAGTTTTAATTTTAGGACAGTGGACTTCTTTGCCAAACTCAGGTGCATAAGAACCTACATCAAACCAGCAGGTTACACCATTACGCTCAAAATCAGGACAGCTCTCTTCTCCACAGTCCATAATTTCTGAACAATTAACCGTTTTTATAGGATAGGAAACATTTAAATTACCCAATGCTAATGAAGCAAACATTCCTTCAAAATCTTCTAAGGGATCAAAAATCTTCTTTGCCACAAGAAAGGTGATAGTTAAAGTTATTAAAATTCCAAGCATAGCAAAGATTACAGCATTCCTTGCCAGAGCATTTAAGCTGCTTACAATCTGACTGCGATCAAAAGCAGCTTTAAAATAACCGCTAACTTCTCCCTGATAATCTTCAAAGGGAAGCAGTAAAAGATTATTATTACCCCTACTTTCAATTATTATTTCTCCTGTCTGAAGTCTAGAAATTAATTCTTCACTTACCTGGTAGGAATCATTATCTTCTGTGCTTGCTATCCAGTTTGTACTATCTTCTTCCCAGCTTAAATTTTCAGTATCTGTAAGGGAATAAAGATAATAATCCCCTGCAAAATCACTTTCGATTTCTCCTAAAAATCCCTCTCCCAGACTGGAACCAAATTCTACAGTACCTAAATGTTCTCCCTCATATTCAACAGGATAAACTACTCTGAGACCATAACCTCCTTTGCCTTCTTCAATTCCAGCAATTAATTCTCTATTCTGATTGGCCTGGTTAACTGTAAAACGAAAAGCAGATAAATCATCACCGAAACGATCAGGACTATGTAATCTTAAAAAAGAAGTGGAATCAGGTAGATGAAATTGAAACTGGGCCATTTCTTGACTGATCTCCTGATATGATTCTAAAAGCATGTTCCTTAATTCTTCTCTATCTCTTTCTGCAAAAGCTTTCTGGACTGCTCTGTTTTTTGCGATTAGTTTAACTGCAATTTCAC
>Ga0306868_1001356_pt1 | contig 13048 bp, 15 predicted proteins | sample AntRauTorckE6832_FD_190411 | JGI IMG/M metagenome (GOLD analysis project Ga0306868, IMG submission 190411) | Saline lake microbial communities from Rauer Islands, Antarctica - Metagenome Torckler E6 #832 (v2) (version 2) | ecosystem: Environmental > Aquatic > Non-marine Saline and Alkaline >... | reverse complement strand
CTGGATAGATTCTGAAGGGTCCCATGTACGGGTTATCTGCGCACGGTCCTCCTCACGGAATTTACCGAGACGAGTTGTACCATCCCAAATATCCAGAATCTCAATGGCTCTGGTAGGGACCGCATAGGCTGTTTGGTCTTCGACTAAGGTAATCGTGTCTTCTGTAAAATCCTGAAAGAAGCCGGTGCCCTCACAAAACTTATCTTGCCCTTCAGCCATATAGCTTCGGAGCAGCGTGTCTCCCCATGCGGCGTCGTAAGTTGTCTCTCGGAGAACGGTCTTTAGTTCTGTAAGGGCTTCGGCAACTGTCATTAGAAGTATTTCCCTCCCTTAACAAGCTGGTATGGGATTGGGGGGCTGTCGATCGCGGTGAGAATACCCGCGTGAGTCTCAGGGTCGTAGGTTTGCTCGAAGTCTGTCTTCACTGTAGACTGGAGCATATTAAGGATCGAGGGAGGCACAGAAACGTCAATTCCCCTCATCACTTTAAGCTCATGGCCAAAAGGTTTTCCATCTTTCTTCGTACCGGCCGCAGCCAGGAACTGAAAATTAGGGAGTCCTTTTACGCGCCCGACCCTGATAATAGGCCAGTTTGCACGGTCATCCTCAGGGTCAATGAACTTTTTGACCTTGGCCTTAACGACTTTCTTAGGGACTTCTTGAACCGTAACGTCAGCTGCATCCAACATTTCATCTAATCCAGATTCACTCATAATATTCCTCCGTCCTTGGGTTTATGCCTTAGTCATCCTAAAGGCAACTTCAAATTCTGACTCACTCCCAAACTCAACGTCCAATAGGGGGATTAACGCCTCTATCTTTTTGCCAAGATCAGAAGCATCTTTAGCAAATATTTCTTTTTCATTTCTTTCAAACCCACAACAAGTGGGTCCATCATCGTCTTTTTCTTTAGGCTTGAACGGTACGCGGAGTTCTATAATAAACCCATTCTCGATCTTGCCTACAGAAATCATATTATCTCGATACATGGTTCACTCCTAGAGAAAAAGCAGGGGTCCGGAGACCCCTTGGGGTTATGCTGCTTGGGTTACTGCGGTAAATACGCAGGAAGTGTTCGTCCCTTTGTTGCAGTTAAGGCCAGTTGTTCCTGTGGCCACATCAGTGTCAATGAAAAGGCAGCCTTTTGCGAAGCCAGTAGTGGCATCTGTTGGCACGGTTGTACCAGTTGCAAACAAGGCATCCCCGTTAGAATCAGACAACAGGGTAGTGACCCCTGAAACTGCCGTGGCGGCGAGGGCTACACCCTCAGAGGCTGTGATAGCATCTTCAAAGGTTACTGCTTCTTCAGCAGTAATACCGTCTCCGTAGCCTGCGAGCTTTTCTGTTTTGACCCTATGGGCGTAAAATTCGTGGTCTCTCATATTTTGCTCCAGTAGGTAAGGGGGAGTGTTAGCTCCCCCAGCCTGTTAGGGTTAAATCAACACCAGAGGCAGGACAGTAATGTCTGCAAAAGTGGCGGTGACGGCTGCGTCACTGAGGTCGTCAGTAGCAGGGACGAAAGTACCCGTCGCATCAGTTACCAGTTTAGCATAACCGACCGGGCAGTGAGTGGCCGGGATGGTCGGCAGATCGTTGGCCGTGGTGCCATTGAAGATCTTGCCAGTGCCCGCAGCGTTGTAGGCCAGCACGTAGTAGCGAGTCGAGCTGATCGGTTGGATAGTAACGTCCGTGAAGGCCACTTCTCCAGTTGTTACCTTGTAAGCCACGCCACCGACGCTGTACTCGACTGTACTGGCAATCTTGAGCTTCGTCGCATCAGCAGAGCCGATCGTGAGACCGCCTTTCGTTGCCGCCCGAGTACCAACCAGCACACGCATGGTAGCGCTCTGGATGTCCTCGAGAGAGGGGATACCGCCTTGTCTGTTATAAGTTTCTGCCATGATACTTCTCCTTTAACTGGTTATGGCCCCCCCTCGTTGTGGGGGGAGCCTTAGGGTCTAACTATCTGTAATTGCTACAGATCTGTAGCCGAGGCTTCGACTCTTACGAGCCACGCATTATTCAAAATAACGGCAGCCCAGTATGCTTTCCAGCCGACATGACCGCGCTGACCGAGAGGGTCAGAGTCACTGATCTGGCCGGGGTTGAACACGATCGGGGAGATCGCATGAGGACCCTTGAACGGTACGTTAGCAAAAGCGTTGGCGCCCAAGTACAGAACCGGGTAGACGTCAGCGCTGGTACCGGACGTGGAGACCATGGAACCTGCGGCACCACCAGCATCAGGGAACGATGCGAAGATGGTGCTCATGATGTAGCGAACGTCTGCGACCGAGCCAATCTCGCCGGAGTACATCTTATCGCCAGTACCGTAGTCAGCAGTGTCCTTGTAGCCGGGCAGACCTTCGACGATGTGGCGCATGTCGGGATGAACCAGACCAATGAACGCTGGGCGCACACTCTCGGTATTGAAAGCAGCGGTGCTGGACATTTTGCTAGAAATGCGTTTTGCCAACTGACGCTCGAGAGTACGAACGGCTTTACGCTGGATGCCAATAGTCAACGTGGTGTTGACATCAGTACGCGCAGACCCGTTTGCATAGATAACACTGGTACCGGCCTTAACAACACCGAAAGTCAGAGTCTCCATGGTCTCAGCAGCCTGGTCGCCCAGCATCTCGGAGTATTCCCGAAGAACCGGGTCAGAGGCAAAGTCAGCGATGTGGTCAGTGAGGGAAAGGAAGTCACCATACTGAGTCATGGTAACGTCGTAATCCGTGGTTGTAGGAGCACTGCCAGAAGGAGTGACGCCCTCAGTCAGAGCAGTCGTAGCGACGCCAAGCTTCTCGTACCGCTTAAACTTCTTGACTTTGGTTTCGCCTTTTTTGAGCGGCTTCATTTGCCCGAACTGTTGAATCACAATATTCGGATGTCCTCGCTCAAGCATGACTGCAGCAGCTACGCCCGCAGTACCGTCTGTGATGTCGCCATAATTTGCAGTTGCCATAATCTTTTCTCCTCTGGCTGGGGGTAAGTGTACTCCAGTTTATGCTACCTTACTGGACTCTAAGTTAAAGGCATCCTCGAATGTTGAAGGTGCCGTATCCGTTTTTGCGTCCTGACGGCCGCGAACTCCTTCTTGGGATCTAAGTTTCCGCTCGCGTTCTTCGTCAGCTTGTTTCTTGTCCTCCGCCGCTTTTGCCTCGGCCGCAGTATCCTCGGCTGATTTGCCGTCCTGCTCATTGAGACCTGTTGCGGCTTTGAAGGTGTCCATCAGTTCGATTGTCTCTGCCGGTGTGCCTTTATCGAGAACCGCGTTGTACCCGGCACGTAAGAAACTTGGTTGCTTTCCGACCCACGCTTCAACATCTGGCAGCAGGGTCATTGTGTCCGGATGCTTGTCAAAAACTTGACGCTCCCAAGAATCGGTAGCCACGGCGTTAACTGTTTGGATCGTCGGACCGAGTTGCTTGATCAGGTTGTCCTGGAACTCAGCCATCCGGATCTCGTTCTTAGCATCCATGATGCGCTGCTGGGTTGCCATGAGTTTTGCTACGTCAGGAAAGTCTTTTTTGACTTCGGCTTCCAGAGTTTGCTCATCTTCAGCGAGTGTCGCTCGCTTGGTGCGCTCATCGGCAACTTCTTTGGCCTCAGCGTCTTTCTTAACCTTAGCTTCGTCAGCAACCGCCTTATCCGCGACTCGCTTTTCCTCAACCTTGGCATCGGCAGCTTCTTTATCAGTAGCAGCCTTTTTTTCTGCCTCAAGTTCCTCAGGAGTCTTCTCGACAACCTTGGCTGCCTCCGCAGCTACTTTCTCAGCTTCGAGTTCTTCCGGAGTCTTGGTAGCTTCTTCAGCCACTTTCTTCTCGGCCTCAAGCTCCTCGGGAGTTTTCTCATCTTTTGAAAGATCAGTCAGGTCCGCACCTTCCTCCGACGCTTTCCCGAACATAAGTTCAAACTCACTGTCACTCACTTCATCTACAACTGGTTCTTTTTTCTCAGCAGAAGCTGCCATAATATATACCTCCTCGTTTTGTTCAGTGTAAATTAATTACTCACTCTGTGTCAAGTAATTACTCACTGATTATTTTTAGCTGCTCACGACACTCTTTCAAGCGCCCCCTGGTTTCCTCGCTCTCCTGCTTCTCAAGTTGATCCCGATACTTCTCGACCCGGACTAAGTTATACTCTTTAAGCGTGTCAAACGCAGTCGATCTGCGGTGCGCAACTGCCGCTGCATGTAGCTCATCAAGATTCGCCATCCTTCAGTGCCCCCTCTAACAAGAGTTTAAGGTTCTCCAGCCTTCCTTTTTCCTTCGAACCCTCAGCTTGTGCCAAACTATTCTCTGCCTGGGCCAAGAGGTTCTCAATGAGCGCCTCAGTTGTTTGCCCGGTAGCCTGGGCGTCTGCCTCTAACTTGCCAGCCTGCGCATTCTCTTTGTTAGTCTTGGCCCCTGTGAGGCCCGCTTCTGCTTGTTGCGCTGCCGCTTGGGCTTCCTTCATACTCTGGACGTTCTTCAAGGCTGTCTCTCGTGGGAGCAACCTGGTCTTAGGCAGGTCACGGGACTCGAACTTATCCTCCAGCAACCCGTAGGCATCAACCATCGCTTGTTCTTCAGGGGTAAACTGTGCGGTCATCTGGTCGAGGGCTGCGCCACGAACTTCTTTAGCAACCAGCGAAATGTTTCCTCGACCTCGTGCGCCGAAGTCACCCTTAATATCTTCTTTTGGGTTGAATTCCATGTTCCATTTCAGCATCGAAGTAATCACGCCGACCGTAAGTTTATCAAATGCCCGGACCCTATCTTTGGTGGTCATGTTGGCCCCACCGGTCATCGCGCTCATATTGCCCGAGGTGCGGAACGCTTCACCGAGCTGCCCAGGGTCTACGCCCTGAGTCCATGACGGGATGTTGCTCTCAATGTCGAGCTGCTTGCGCTGCATCTCCAGGATGCTTAAAAGCTCAGAAATGTGCGAGGGGATAAAGAGTGCGTTTACCGCACGAGCGGTGCCTGAGATGCCAGCGTGGTCGCTCTCAATCGTCATAAAGGCGTGGATCGATCCCACACTCTTGCGGCCACTCGGTAAGAGATCTTGGTTGACTTCGATGATCGGGCCAGCCACGGCTGCCATATTATCCATTAAGGCACGATTAGTGGCACAAATGCTCATCTGGGAGTCACGAACGTCTTCAGGCAGGCCAACACCGGTTAACCCTGAGTCTTCGTCCTCAGCAGGGATGTAGGCGTGGTACACGTCAGATACGCGAGACCCGAAGGACGCTTTCTCGGCCTTGATAACAATGTCGTCAATAATCCAGACATCGGCAAAGTGCATATCTGCAAGTTCACTCGGTTTTACTGAAACACCGGCCTCATCCAAATCATGTCCAGAAATAAAACCTAACCAGCGATACACCTCATAGCGACGGGAGTTACGATCCGTAAAGTTGGATTCGTCCGAGATGGTCTGGAGCTCAGACTCGTAAGTGCGGGCTGTATAGTTGCCAATACTGTTATCTTTAAGGTACTGCTTAATGATATCCGCCCGGAAGTCCGGACGGTCTGCGAACGCGGCAAAGTCGTTACGGTTGACAACCACACGCTCAAACCCACCTTCTTGGTCTTCCCAGACCCGCGCTGATAGATCAGGGTAGTAGTCCCAGCAACGCACGAACTCAGGGTAGGGGCGCCGTACCTTCTTCTCGACCGCCTGGTAGCGGCCGGTCGTTTCATCAATCTCGAACTCACGTTCTTTCAAGGTGCGTACTTGTGGGGACCGGACAATGCCAATACCATAGATCGTACCGGACCGGACCGCGCGTTTTAGCATCTGAGGATAATCAGTCAAGGGGTCTTCAAGCTGGTCAGCAATCTCTGCCTCCATGTCTTTTTTGCGCTCTTCTGCAAACGCCTTAACCGCCCGCTCGATCGACTCGCTCTGGATAGGCCCCGGCTCACGTTCTTCCTGCTGTGCGGCAACCTCCTCGGCTGTCTCAAGCTGATCAATGATTTTGTCCAAGTCCGTTTTTGCGATGGATGGTACAGGGCTGACGGACAACTCCCAGTTACGCTCGAGCGCGGGAAGCATCATCTCCATCATCTTTGCGACTTCGCTCTGCACTTTTACGCGGGTATCCCCAGGATAAGCTTGCGACCGGTCCTTTTTCATTTTCTCTTTAATCTTGGGGTCGTACTGGCGCATGTATTGCCGGAGGTTCTGCAACCACTGGGTCTCGATGTTGTCTCGGTCGCCTTCATACCGGACACGTTTGCCTTTAAGTTGCATGCCAAGTTTCTTCATCTGGTCAAATTTGATGTCCATTAGTACCCTGCCTCCTGTACGGGCTGGTAGCCCATTTGTCTACGTGGCCAAAACCCCATCGGGTCACGGTTCTGTCGTTTTAGAAAGTCAGCGGCGTTGTATTTGCCCCCGAGGATGTATAATGAGCTGTACTGTAATCCGTCAATAAGGTGGGAGTAAGTACCAGGCTCTCCGGTCTTCTGCGGGCGGTCAGCATACCCCCCTGTTGCACGAACTCTCTGGAACCGATACATACTCTGCAGCCCTCGAATTGTGCGCTTACAGGAAGGGTCTATCAGCATCATAGGTTCACCCATAGGGAATTGCACCAAAAGTTGCTCAAGGGCTTGGATACGCACATCAGGATTATTTGTATATGCGGTTTTGAATATGTTTCTGTCATCTTCGCAGAAGGCAGCCTTTAGCTCTTTCTGGGCACTGCTCTCGTCACCGTCTCCCCGCCTTACTGCCGCAACGTCTCCGTAAAAGATTAGAGCGTTATCTGGGAACTCGTTGCGCACCATAGGCCGCACATACTCTTGGATACAGCGCTTCATACCCATGTCAAACGCAGCAACCTCCCGCAGAACTCTTACCCTGCCGTCCACTAACTGACTAAAAGATAGCGCGGGGGAGAGCCCTGTATCATAACCTATAATGACTGGCAAAGAGGGGTGTATGTCAAGGGGGACTTTGCTTACATGCTTCTCTCGTTTGAACGAAGTGGCATACACAGGCTTCCCTGCTTGGCTTACTGCGTACTTACCGTGCACGTAGACCTCAACCCAAGCTGTTGGGTTGTTTTTCATAAGGTTCTGGTAATACCCTGGGCGTAGGTTCTCTACATTCTCAGCTTCCTCAGAAACTCCTGAGGGTTGCTTATAGACTTCACAGTCAATAATAGAACCTTGATCATTTTCTACCTGAGGCATGTGCTCCATCAGTTTGTGCCAGTCAGAGTCTTCCTCTGGTGGGTTGGTATCACACAAAAGTCCGGCCCAGAACCACAAGATCTCATTGCCCTCATGATCCTCATAAAACTTGGTAATCCCCTCAGGTTGGTTCTTATGCGCAGGATACCGACCAATACGTCCCTTTATATCTGAAAGAAGCGAAACTGGTATCTCGCGTCCTTCATTCGTCCAGGCTCCGGTTAGTTCTAGTGAGAGAACGCGCCCAATATCTCCAGGCCCGTCTAAAGGTAAAAAGAGGATTTTTGCGTCAACATCAGCAAATTTTAAATGGAACATAAACTTGGATTCATACCAAGTTCCGAAGTCGCCCATCCACTCCATCCAAGTTTCCAGTGTGGTGGTTCTCAACTCTTTCATGGTATTACGGATGATGGCCCACTTCGACCGTCGAATGCCATTGTCCCATGGGGGCATTTCTAAGCACCTACGCATGATCTCAATGCAGCATCCTGCGCTCTTCCCAGAGTTCCCAGTCACAAAAATAAATCCGTTATGGCGGGCAACAAAAAATCCTGTGGGTACAGTAAAGCAATACTTTCTACCGTCGTCCGTTGGGGTACGATCAATTACAACACTGTCTACCTGTAAGGTTGCTACTGCCTTTATTGAACCAGGTAGGGCTATATGAACTATGTATGTAGCATTCCAGTTTTCTTGGGGGTACTCCACTTTGCTGATTGAAGCCTTTCCCCCAATAGCATGCACAGCGTACTGCATAAAATCAGCGTCTATTTTATGAGCTGAGTAATATCGGGTGTCCTCGCCCTCAAACAGGCCATCCCAGTAAGACATTTCTTCCACGACTATTTGCAGTTGCCTTTTTGACAACCCCCACCAAGCCTCACCAGTATAGGTCTTACCTTTGTACTCAGATACAAAATCAAAGGAAACCTCAGTGGGACGCGAAGGGTAGCAGCGCTCTTTGAAGGGGATTCCATTCGCGTCGAGCAGCATCCTTATTCTGGCTTTCTTCCTATCCTTCCGAACACCGAAAGTGGTTTTTACCCCAACTGGCGCATGGTGCGCATCAGCGTTTATTGCTACGGCCAACCGCAACATATTATCTGTTATGTCTCTATCCGCATGTGGAGGAGTAAAATTAATAGGCAATATATGTTTGGAAGGTTTCTCTGCGAGGCGACTTGCTGGCTTAACTTTGAAAGCCCCTGACCAATCATAAACGGGTACACGATGCTCGTCGCTAAGTCTCATAGATAGACTGGAGTTTCTGAACCAGATTAGCTCCTCACAAGGTTCGTCTATAAAGGCTAAAGGCTCCACAAATTCCATTTTACCATTCTCATGCCACTGCCCCACCAAGTCCCCGTGGTCAAACTGGTCGATACGCTTCCATCCGGCAGGAGTAAGAAACTCAGTGTCTGCAGAAACACAGCCGACCGGCCCCGCCATGACTTTATGGAACGCATCGGACCGCATAAACTTAGACACGGTTGGAGGTGCAGTATAATTTAGATCGAGTGAACTCATCCATTACCCTCTCAATATCAGTTGTGCCTCTGCTTCCCTGCGAAGAACCAAGCCTTTTAAGATTCTTCCTCCGCCCCGGTTCCATCTTCGGATCTCGGTCGCGGCTCTTTCCCAGTCTTCGATGTCAATTCGCTTGCGTAAAGTGCTTGCTCTATATCGGGGCACACCGAGATTGTACGCGAAATCGGTCAGCGCCGCAAGTATGTTAGCATTTCCAATCACTTTTGGAGAAACTCTTAATATACCAACCATGTAAATATTGCCCAGCATCTCTCTCAAAAGTTCCTCAGCGACGATCTCTTCTACCGGCGGGTCTTCAAGTGTAACCTTGGTACCGTCAAAATAGTAAGTTGCCCCGTAGCCGATTGTCGGGACTCCCGCAGGACATAAATAAGGCTTGGCCCGGAAACCTTCAAAGCGTTTACATAATTCAACTGATATTTCGAGAGCATCGTAGATCATGCGGCTGATGTCCTGTGGCGGTCCCACACTCTCCCAACAAACCAAAATGTTAGGATCATGCTCAGAAGAGCCATATCCTCAGCCCCCCAGGCCGTTATAATGACCCCTTTCCACTCCGCACCATAGTCGATAGCCCTCACCATGGTTGCTATCTTCATAAGAGAGTACAGGCCGACGAACCAGTAGGTGACGAGGGGGCGCACCAACGCGGAAATTGCAGCTACAAACTTACCGGCTTTCCTGGCAGTCTGCCCCTGCTCTTTTACAGCCACGCTCATTGCATCGAGTTCAGCGACTGTCATGTTGGCCTCAACCTGCTTCATGTGGATCTCACCATTGATCTTGGCGAACTCCATCTCTGCCCCGAGCATTTTAAATTCGTGTAGACGCTCATTCTTCCGGTCAAAGACGTTGATTACTTCTGGGGCAATACGAAACACGCCACCTAACAATGAACCTATTAAACCTTCAAGTACCATTTTATGGTCCTCCTACTATCTTCTGTTTAATCCCGAGCGCCGCCGCGCCTACGAGAAAAATCACGATTGTGACAATGGCTGCAGTCGCCCCTTTAGAGGCTAGTCTCCTCATCTCCTCTGAGAATCTTAAAGACTCTTGAAACGCTTTAACCTCTCTGGGCTGGTCAACATCAACCCCCAAAATAAGGAACACTTTTTTAACAGCCAAATCAGCAGACTTATCGGCTAACCTGCACCCTTCCTCTGTTGAGATATCGCATGTTGACATTCTTCGGTTTCTCTCTAATTCATTCACAGGTTAACTCCTTTCGGGTCCAGGAAGGTGCGCCCAACTCTCTCCATCTGCCCCCCTTAATATTCACTCCACGTCAGATCGCTAGGGTCAAAGTTAGGGTCGTTGTTTCCATCAAGTCCGGTTAGCCCCAACACTGCGATATGATCCTGCGCGCTCTCTGTTCGGGCGCTTAGGATTACCGCTATTACGTTCGGGGTAGCAATACCGCCGTTAATTTGTAACAGGGCCTGTGCTCGTGTAGCGGCCTCCATGTCTACACCGGGCGCGTGGTTAGGGGCTTGTAGTGGCTGGCCTGCAAGCTGTGCAAACACGGGCTTGGCGACTGTTGATGCTACTGCGTATAGGTTGCCTTCAGCGTCTTGGTAGTTTGCTGCGCCGAATGTCTGATCGTCTGCGCTGGACTCACCCAACGCTAACGCTAGTTGATTTGCGTCCGCAATATGGGTGACAGGTGAAGCAATGGTTGCTCGTTGTTTATATTCTGTGGTCATTTTAATAGCCTCCCTGAACCGTGACTGTCCAACCGCGTGACCGTAGCGTATCAATTGCCGGTTGCCCTGTAGCTACAGAGGGGGCCGAGCCTCCTGATTGATCAAATGCTCCTGCTGCGATTCCGGAGGTTACGAGAGAGACTAGGATGCCGTCAATGCTGGTTTGGTTTAGTGCTGTGCCAATGAATGCGTTCTCAAAATTACCACCCTTAATGTTGTCAAAAGCGTTTGCAGGGAAGTTGGTCAGTGATGTGCAGTTCTGCCACGCGCCATAAAAAATAGTCCCGATGGATGTATCGATTAATGGGAAGTTGGTCAGTGATGAGCAGCTATACCACGCGTAAGAAAAACTAGTCCCGCTGGATGTATCGATTAATGGGAAGCTTGTTAGTGATGAGCAGTTATACCATGCGGCAGAAAAATTAGTCCCGTTGGATGTATCAATTAACGGGAAGCTGGTTAGTGATGAGCAGTTAGCCCACGCGTAATAAAAATTAGTCCCGCTGGATGTATCAATTAACGGGAAGCTGGTTAGTGATGAGCAGTTATACCATGCGAAATCAAAATTAGTCCCGCTGGATGTATCTATTAATGGGAAGTTGGTCAGTGATGAGCAGCTATACCACGCGCCATAAAAAATAGTCCCGATGGATGTATCGATTAATGGGAAGTTGGTCAGTGATGAGCAGCTATACCACACGGCAGAAAAATTAGTCCCGTTGGATGTATCAATTAACGGGAAGCTGGTTAGTGATGAGCAGTTAGCCCACGCGTAATAAAAATTAGTCCCGCTGGATGTATCAATTAACGGGAAGCTGGTTAGTGATGAGCAGTTATACCATGCGAAATCAAAATTAGTCCCGCTGGATGTATCTATTAATGGGAACTCAGTAATCTCAAAATGTTCCCTCCAAAAGTTATCAAAATTACTAACCGCACCATAGCTTGCAGTAGCCCCATTACCAACAAAGTAAGCTTCAGCGCCCGCTTTCTCTCCTGCACTCAAAGCCCCGTCGCGGAACACTGCCCCGACAATAGCGGCGCCGGGGAAGTACTGCCCGCCGAGCTTATAAGCCCCTGCCGGAATACTCACGCCATAACTTGCCGTGCCTTGATCGGTAGCAAGTACCATCGTACCAATCCAGCCGCCTACGGGAACTGTGATAACAAGCGCGTCATCGACTTTATCCAGCAACAACCTGGCAGGAGTTATCTTATACTGAGGTCGTGCAGCACTGACAGACTGAACTGCATCTACCGCGTTGCCTGATTTGTCTACTGCCAACCCGACAGGGTCGCCATCAGCCGTAACGGGCATTGTGCCTGCCACGTCTTGAAACAGCGTAGAGAGGTCGCCAGGGGAATAATACGCGCCTTGCTCGCTGTTTGCAAATAGTTGAGCAATGGGTTGAGCAATGGTGAAGGCTATGCCGCCGTACACAGGGCGGATAACGCTCCGGATAATGTCACGGATGCACGGTCTTATAAATGGGTCTTGGCGGAAGCTCATAGCGCCCCCTTATTGTGTGATCAGGCAGATAACAGTGTCAGTGCCATAATCACCCGTTTTGATGCCCACACGGTAAGCCTCACGGCCCTCATGCCCACCCTCAATGACCTTATCCACAAAGCCATTAACCGAGTCGCCGACGACGTACTGCTTGACATCGCGCCAGGTGGCTGTGCCCGCAGTCGGGTTTGCATCGTAGGAGCGCTGGACTGTTACCGTCGAGTCCACGAGACCACTGATCGAGAGGTTAAGCAACCCCCCCATGTTATCCATCGGGTGGATGTGGTCGGTGAAGAGGTTCTCGGCTTCGATTGTTTTCGTTGCTTCTTTGTTTGCTCTGGCCATCGGTTTTTCTCCTTTTTATCCTGTTTAACCGCCAAATAAACGCCCCTGCGCTTTGATCTTAAAATCAGTAAGAGCAGACAAGGCGTCTTGAGACAGCACCTCTATATAGTCTCTGGAGGAGCTGGAGGTATGATAGTGCCATCTGCGTATCCTTGTTTAAAAGTTTATATTGACTTGGATCGCTGTCCCTGTGCTCGCGTCGTCCTTCTTATCCCTCGGCTCGAGGTTGCCCCACTTAACGAGCTGTTTAATCCCAGCAAGGCGGGTGCTGGCTGCCACTTCCACGTTATTGACAATAGTGTCCAGGGTCTCTAAGTGGACCTCGGCCTGCGTCCGGGCTTTTCTCTGGAACGTCTGGCCATTATCAGACAGCTCCTTCATCATAGCGGCAACTTCACGCCGGAAGGTCGGCACTTCTAAAAACCGGTCGTACTGTTCCTGGCCCATATCATTTCTTGCTAAGATGTCTTCCAATGGGTCGATGCGCAGTGCGAGCTCAATAATGAGCTGAGGGGGCCATGGGTTGATGGGGTTATGCTCCTGATCGAGGACCTGGGGGATGTTGGGGAGGTACTTGCCTGGTATGAAGTCGTCATACTCAGAAAATTGAGGCATGGAGGGGCCAGGGCGGGAGGCACCGACCACGGAATCTGTTTGCATAGAAACAGCCCCCCCTACCCCGAACTCTGCGTTTATGTCTGATAAGTTAATTTCCATAGAGGGAGGGTAACACAGAGTTT
>Ga0306868_1001355_pt1 | contig 13060 bp, 9 predicted proteins | sample AntRauTorckE6832_FD_190411 | JGI IMG/M metagenome (GOLD analysis project Ga0306868, IMG submission 190411) | Saline lake microbial communities from Rauer Islands, Antarctica - Metagenome Torckler E6 #832 (v2) (version 2) | ecosystem: Environmental > Aquatic > Non-marine Saline and Alkaline >... | reverse complement strand
TGATATCTATCATGGGTGAGCCAGAGGCTTACAAAATCGACGATGAGGAAGATTCTTCATCTACTTTTTCCAGACCTAGATCTGCAAGAAAGCTTTATAGAGATATAGACAGGAACTATGTTGGTGGAGTTTCGGCTGGCTTGAATCATTATCTAGGCCTCAACTTACTGCTCATAAGATTTATTTGGATCATTTCTGCTATTTCTTCATTCGGAGCCACAGTGATTATTTATGCGATCCTTTGGGCGATTATTCCGCCTGCACGCACAACTGCACAAAAACTTGACATGCAAGGCGAACCTGTGAATCTGTCAAATATCGAGCGTAAAGTCAAGGAAAGCTATTCAAAATTTGCAGATAAAGTTGGTGGGTTAGATTACGAGAAATACGAACAACAAACCAAGTCTGGGATCGCAAAGTTTTTTGACGGACTTGGCGAGATACTTAGAGCTCTCGGTGTTTTTATTTCTAAATTTCTTGGTGTTATCCTGTTAATTATTTCAAGTTTAGTCTTAGTAGGATTGCTCATTTTCCTATTCAGTTTCGGTACCATTTCTCTTTTTGAATTGGGAGATTTTACCAGAACAGATTTTTTTCCGCTAGGTATTCCATATTGGATTCAGGTTGCTTTATTTTTTCTCGCGGCAGCTATTCCGTTTTTCTATCTACTTATTTTAAGTCTAAAACTACTTATTTCAAACTTAAAATCAATAGGTAGAATAAGTCATATTACTTTAATTGGAATCTGGATACTTTGTGTGATAGTCATTACAACTTTAAGCATAAAAAAACAGTTGGAAGTGAGTTATGACGCCGATGTGATTGATGTTAAGTCTTATAGTTTATCTGAGAACGATACAATTAAAATCAAAATGAATCAAAACTTATTGTTTTCAGAAGATCTGAAGCGAAGCAGTATGCAAAAAATTGTTGAAGACGAAGACAATATTTCTAAACTCTACAGCCCTAATGTATATATCAATTTCAGAACCTCTAATGATGATGAATTAAAAATCAGAGTCACCAAAAACACTTATGCATCGAGTAAGGATACAGCCCGGGAAAGGTCTGCATTAATAAATTACGATTTCAAAATTGAAAATTCCACACTGGAATTAAATAATTACTTCCTCACTTCCACAGAATTTTTAAATCAAAAAATGAAAGTAGAAGTGACGGTCTATATTCCAGATGATCAAATTGTTTATTTAGACAAGAACCTTAAAGATTTTAATAGATTGAGAAACTTCAAGTATTCAGATTATAATACCTATCTAGGTTATAAAGACAATACCTGGAAGCCTCTGGATAGCATAATTAAAATTGACTCTATTTCAACTCAAAACTAAGTTTTATGAAAACCATTACAATTTCCTCAGTATTAAGTTTATGTCTTCTCTTTGTTGGCTGTTCATTTTCAATTGAAAGTGTGATCAACAATGAAAAAATAAAAGGAGAAGGCGAAATAATCACAGAACAGTTTGCACTTGAAAGCTTTGAAAATTTGGAACTTAAAAGAGGTTGGCAAGTGATTCTCCAGCCTGCTTCATCCAATTATATGGTTGTTGAAGCCAATGAAAATTTGCTTGAAGTTTTTGAATATGAAAATCAAAATGGTAAACTCAAGGTAAGTGCTTCAAAGCAGATTTCTACGGCAGATGCAAAACAGATTACCTTATATTTTACTGAAGACATTGAGTCCATTAGGGCCTCTAGTGGAACTGAAGTTACTTCTCTGGAACGTTTAGGCTTTGGCAATCTTTCTTTGGACCTTTCCAGTGGTAGCGAAGTTAATTTAAATCTAAAAGTAGAGTCTTTGGATGCGGAGACTTCAAGTGGTGCAGAGCTTACTTTAGCTTTAGCAAGTGATGATTTGGCAATTGAAAGTTCGAGTGGCTCAATTGTTTTTGTAGATGCTGAAGCGATTTCAACAAGAGTTGAATCTTCCTCAGGGGCAGAAGTGGTATTGAAAGGAGAAACAGAACAATTGAAAATTGAGACTTCGAGCGGGTCTACTGTAAACGCAAAGGGATTCATGGCTAAAGACGTGATTACTGAAGCGTCTTCCGGATCTTCCATTTCTGTGTATCCTATTGAAAATCTAAAAGCTGGATCTAGTAGTGGTGGAACTATAAATTATTATACAAAGCCCTCTGGACGTCTCGAATTGAATAAATCTAAATCTGGTGGATCCATCAATCAAAAATAATCCGTTTTAAAATAAAGCTCTAATGATTGTACTCGTAAAAATACTTGTAATTGTTTTGACCCAATATCTTTTCTAAACGCTATTCATCCTTTTCATAATTTTCATTGAAAGCTGAGGGAAGTAATTGGGGAATGAATTTTATAATGATTGGCAAAAGAACACTTCCGCCTGGTAATACGAATATAGCCAGGGATGGAATGCTTTTGAAAATATCATATAATTGATGTTTTACCTTTAGTTTTTCATCAGGGTTTAATTCTCTGTGGGTAGATTGCGAAATCAGATAAACAAGTTCTTTACTTTGGATAATTTCTTTGTAAAGTCTACTCTTGTTGCGAGTCAGTAACAATTTCACAGCCCTTTGATTCTTTTTATAAAAGTGATTAAGCGGATTACTAAAGTGGAAATAAGCTATGTTTTCCCTGTTGAGAGTCACAAATTCAAATAGAAACTCAATACTGGTATTGATGTTTGATTTTGATAGTTGCAATTCAGTCCCTAATAGGTTCATGAATTTCAATTCGTTTATTTCTATTTCTTCATCACTGTAGACAGCCATACACGCAAGATCAAAAACATACATATTTCCTAAATGATCAAGAGATTCAGAATAATTGACTGTATCAGGCAGTGACGGATCATCTGAAATTTTAAAATTATAGCGCAGCGAACTTTTTAAAAGTTTTAAAATAAGCGAATCGTAAGAGGTCTTTGAAGATTTTTGATTTAAAGCTTCATAAACAGTCTTCATGATCAGTCCTTCAAGGGTTTTAGCATATTCACTTGGATTTACAGAGTTTGAAAGTGTTCTTTTGTAAGCAAGAACATCCGAAAATAATAATGCATTAGTGACAATATGGCTAAAGTTTTTTTGTATTAAACCTTCATTGGTCTGAACTCGCTTATGAATTAACTGTTCTAGTTTTTGTTCACTTTTTGTCTTGAATTTAAAAATTGAATTGAAATAATCTTTTCTAGAGTGTATTGACTCATAAAACATAATCAACCTCGGAATGATTTCACTTGTGGGTTGGTCTTCGCACATCTTATGGTCGATGTACATAAGTGCTACAAGCAAATTGATTTTTGATAATTCCTGTTGAGTGTATTTAAGATTTTTAGTAAGTGGAATTAAAGAGTTCTTACTGGATCCATATACAAAACCTGTAGATCTCAATAAATTGTAAAACTGTTCTTCATCCAGTGATAGTAAATCACTTTCACTTACCTTATGTAGGCACTTTAACAACCAACCTGATGCTGATGGATTCATAGAACAAAGAAACTTTAATTTTCTGAATACAGATGTTTACAAAATAAAAAAGGAGCCTAAATTAGACTCCCTTTTATCAAATTCCAACTTATGAGTTGGAGTAAATCTTATTGTATAGATCCATATACTTTTCTTTTATAACTCTTCTTTTCAATTTCATTGTAGGAGTAAGATGTTCTTCTTCGATACTCCAAACATCTGGGGTCAATTCAAATCTTTTGATTTTCTCCCAATTCCCGAATTTCTGATTAAAAAAATCTATTTCTTCCTGAACTCTATCGATCAATTCCTGGCTTTTAACCATCTCTGCAAGAGAGTTTCCCAACTTTAAGTCTTTGCGTTCTCCCCATTCTTTTACAAACTCTTCATTAAGCTGAATTAAGGCTGCTGGCATCTTTTGTCCTTCACCCACCACCATGATTTGCTCTATAAAACGAGATTGTTTCATCACGTTTTCAATAATTTGTGGAGCCACATATTTACCACCAGAGGTTTTGAACATTTCCTTTTTACGGTCTGTTATTTTCAGGAAGCCGTCTTTACAAACTTCACCGATGTCACCAGTATGGAAATAATTGTCTATTAAGACTTCGTCTGTTTTTTGCTGGTCTTTATAATAGCCCATCATCACTTGAGGACCTTTGACTAAGATTTCACCATCTCCAGCAATTTTCACTTCAGTCTCTGGTATTGGCTTACCAACGGTTCCAATTTTGAAACCACCATCACGCATATCGTTTACCGATACTACTGGAGAAGTTTCAGTAAGGCCATAACCTTCCATTACTCGTATATCTGCGGCATTAAAAACCCTTGCAAGTCTTGGCTGTAAAGCAGCACTACCAGAAGCAATTACTTTCAGGTTTCCACCTAAGGCCTCTTGCCATTTAACAAAAATCAATTTTCTAGCTAACTTCAATTGGGTTTCGTACCACCAGCCATTTTGCTCATAAGGTTCAAATTTCAATCCTAGTTCTACAGCCCAAAAGAATAATTTTTTCTTTATACCAGTAAGGTCGGTACCTTTAGCGATGATCTTATCGTAAACTTTTTCAAGAAGTCTTGGTACAGCAGACATGACTTCTGGTTTCACTTCTTTGAGATTATCGCTGATGGTTTCAATAGATTCAGCAAAATATATGCTTACACCGCTAAATTGATACATATATTGTAGCATGCGCTCATAAACGTGGCAAACAGGTAAAAAACTGAGAGCTTTCGCATTTCCTTTGTCCAATGGTAAACGGGTAGAACTATGTATAGCGTTACTCGCAATGTTCTTGTGAGATAACATAACTCCTTTAGGTCTTCCTGTAGTTCCAGAAGTATAAATCAATGTGGCTAGATCGTTTTCGGTCACTTGATCCATCAAGGATTGTACTTCGCTTTGATTACTGTCATCACTTCCCAAATCTAGAACTTCATCCCAATTTTTAGCTCCTTCAATTTGATCGAAAGTATAAACTTCTTTGAGAGATTCAACTTCACTTTTTATGGCCATTACCTTATCATAGACCTCTTTGTCTGAGACAAAACAAAATCTAGACTCACTGTGGTTGAGGACATAAGCGTAATCTTCTTCAGATATAGTAGGATAAATTGGTACATCTTGAGCTCCAAGCTGCATTATTCCAATATCCATAATGTTCCATTCAGTTCTATTATTAGAAGAAATAAGGGCAATCTTATCATTTGGTTTTACTCCCAATCTTAAAAGCCCTCTACTTATTTTATTGATCTGTTCTATATATTCTTTAGATGAAGTAGACTTCCAGACACCGTTATATTTAGTAACTAAAGCATCCTCAAGATTGTATTGTTTTAGTTGATAATATGGAAAATCAAATAAACGTTTAAGTGATGACATATTTTTATGTTTTATGAATAGTGAAAAATAGAAAAATTTTCTTTTAAATTCTATTAAAATGCTTTCTAAAGCATCAAAAAATTATCTGATTATCAATTTATGAATATAAATATTTGTAAATCAGTAATCTAGGTTTTTTCTAAAATCCAACAGCGGTATCATCACCTCTGTAATCTGCTCCTCCCTCCAATTTGCCGTTTGGTAATTTCAATATGGCGTCCACTTTTCCAAGAATTTTCGATTCTTGCTGAATGACTTTATATTTTTTTATTTTCAAAGAATCCAAAAGAGCAGATTCAAAACCTTTGGTTTCAAATACAATTTCGTCTGGCAACCATTGATGGTGGAATCTAGGCGCATTTACAGCTTCCTGCATGGACATGTCAAATTCATAGACATTGAGTATAGTCTGAAGCACTGAGGTGATGATTGTTGACCCTCCGGGAGTTCCCACACTCATCCAAAATTCTCCATTTTTTTCAACAATGGTAGGAGTCATTGAACTTAACATGCGTTTTTCTGGTGCTATGGAATTGGCTTCTGCACCAATAAGTCCAAACATATTAGGGACACCTGGTTTTGCACTAAAGTCATCCATCTCATTATTCAAAAAAATGCCGAGTTCATTGACAAATAATTTTGACCCATAGGCACCATTCAAGGTTGTCGTAGCGGCTATGGCATTGCCATACTGATCTACGATAGAGTAGTGGGTGGTTTCATCGCTTTCAATCCCAATAATTTCCCCGTGTTCTATTTCTTCTGAATGTGTTGCCGTTTCAAAACTAAAATCCTGCATGCGTTGTTTTAAATACTCCTCACTCAAAAGGCTGTCCTGAGGTATAGAAACAAAATCTGGATCTCCAAGATAAAAGCTTCTGTCGGCGTAAGCTCTCCGCTCAGCTTCTACCAATAACTGAATGTATTTTGAAGAATTATGATCTAAAGCATTCAAATCATAGCTTTCTATCATTTTCAGAATTTGACCCAAAACAATTCCTCCGCTGGACGGCGGTGGCATAGAAATCACATTCAATTCTTTGTAAGCAATCTTTACTGGAGTTCTCCAGACGGCTTCATATTTAGTTAAGTCTTCAGTACCAATTATTCCTCCGTGTTTAGAAATGAAATCGACTAAGACATTTCCTGTTTGTCCTCCGTAAAATTCGGAAATTCCATTTTGGGAGATTCTTTCCAAAGTTTTAGCAAGAGCTAAATTCCTTACTGTGTCACCAGAACTAAATTTTCTTGAATATAGAATCGAATCTTTATTGACTTCCAAAAAGGTAGTTTGTAATCGGTTAAGCATATCAGCCTGACCTGATGTCACTTCAAAACCGTTATTAGCTAAATCAATACTAGGCTGAAGTAATTCTGACATGGGTAAAGTTCCAAATTTCTCGTTAACCTTAAACATGCCGGCAACAGTACCGGGTATACCAATAGCCAAACTTCCAACTCTGCTCAATTCTGAATCGGGATCGCCATTTTCATCAAGATACATGGTTTTACTTGCAGAAAGCGGGGCTTTTTCTCGGTAATCAAGAGAGCCAGTTTTTCCATCATTGGTTCGATAAACCATAAAACCACCTCCGCCCAGATTACCAGCAAAAGGATAACAAACAGCCAGAGCCATTTCCGTAGCGATCATCGCATCGAAGGCATTTCCACCGTTTTGAAGAATTTGAAGGCCTATTTTTGAGGCTTCTTCTCGAGCAGAAACCACCATTGCAGAATCTGCCTGGTTTGTTGGCTTCTCAAGCTTAGGTCCCTGAGTAGTTGAAGTTTGGCAAGCTATGGAAAGGTTTAAAACATATAAGCAGCTTAAGAAGCTAAATGATTTTGCTAGGGATGTATTCATTATTTTTTAATTGCCAATATAATCTTTTACAATAAGTAAAGGAATTTGAAGATCTCTATTGAATAAATCTTCCGTAACCGTACCTAAGGTGAGCTTAGAAAAAGTATTGGAGCCTTTGTCGGCGACCATCAACAAATCAACATCATTTTTATAAGCTTCATTTTTTAATTTGGAAGCAATATTGGCTTCTCGCCCCAATATTTTATATTGTTTGACTTCCCCAGAGTAATTCATTTTATTGAGAAATTGATCGAACTTTTTGTCTACGTAGCGACTCAGTTTAGGCTCTATTTTAGAGTTTGAGACGTAGGGAGAAAAATGAATAGGCAAACTATATACATGGACGGCCTCCAAATTAAAATTCTGTTTGGATTGAATATACTCAGCAAATGAAAAGCATTTTTTTGAAGCACCAGAAAAATCAGTACCAATCCACACTTTTTCCAATTTTGTTTTCATAGTGGAGGGAACCCATAAAAATTGACATTTTATGGTTCTTAGTAGTTTAAACCCGAGACTGCCGGAGCCGTTTTGATTGTTTTTATTGCCTAAAATAAGCAAGTCGATACTGTATTTATTCACGATATAACTCATTAAGGATTCTGTGTAGGGATCATCAGAAATCAATACTTCCCACTCTACTTTTGCAGTAAAGTTTGCTTGTATCATGTCCTTAAGCTCATCGGTAATAATGCTTTCTAGATCTACATTTTCGATTTCTTTTTCAAGGACTTCAGATATTTCGTATCGCTTAATATTATGAACAAAATAAACTTTTTTGACGTCGGTTAATTCAGTAAAAAAAGAACTGTAGGTGATTAATTGTTGATCAATATCGGATAAGTCTAAACCGACTAACACTTTATTTAATGTTCTCATGATGATTCATTTTTATTGCGTTTTTTGATAATCTTTCTTACAATTTCTTCGTAATCTTCTTTCTGAACATCCTCTTTGTAGCGTTCGTGTTTTTTGACCTCATCCTTCAATCCCTTGTACAAGGAATAGCACATGACAAGGAGGATGATGGCAAAAGGCAAACCAGAAGCAATTGCTGCAGTTTGAAGTGCTCCAAGTCCACCACCTATAAGTAGGACCGCTGCAACAGCTCCTTCGGTAATCGCCCAAAAGATTCGTTGTCCCACAGGAGCGTCAATTTTACCACCAGTGGTAAGACTATCTATAACTAGAGATCCTGAATCTGAAGAGGTTATGAAAAAGCCAATAATCAAAAGAATGGCAACTACATTAAGAGCTATGGTAAAGGGGAAGTCCTCAAAAAAGACGAATAAGGCAGTGGCTACATCGTTGTCAACCGCTGTGGAAATTGCATCGTTACCATTCATAATTATATCTAATGCAGAATTTCCAAAAGCTGTAATCCAAAAAAATGTAATTAAGCTAGGAACTATCAAAACTCCAAGGATAAATTCTTTAATCGTTCTCCCTTTGGAAATTCTGGCAATAAAGGTTCCAACAAAAGGAGACCATGATATCCACCAACCCCAATAAAAAATTGTCCAATTATTTTGCCAATCTCCTCCCGTAAAACTTTCATTCCAAAGTGAGATTTCCACAACACTGCTAAAATAATTTCCTAAATTTTCTAAATAACTTTCAAAAATAAAAAGGGTAGGGCCTAAGATCAAAACTAAAGCCAACAGTAAAACGGCTATCCTGATGTTCCACTCACTTAACACCTTTACCCCTTTGTCGACTCCAAGAACCACCGAAATTGTTGCTACTAAGGTAATACCTGCAATAAGCAATACTTGGGTAGTAGTTCCACTACTTAATCCGAAGACCTGTTCTAAGCCTGCAGCTACTTGTTGTACTCCAAACCCAAGTGAAGTCGCCAGACCAAATAAAGTGGCTAAAACTGCAAAAATATCAATAATATCTCCTATAACTCCATAGATTTTATCGCCCAAAAAAGGATAAAAAACACTTCTTATCGTTAGTGGTAAACCTCTAGAATAGGTGAAAAAAGCTAAGGCTAAACCTACTAAAGCATAAATAGCCCAGGGGTGAAAACCCCAGTGTAGAAAAGTAAAATTCATGGCTTGCTTGGCTGCTGCAATCGTGTCTGCATCAGCATTAGGAGGTGCGCCAAAATGGGTTACAGGTTCGGCAACACTCCAAAATAAAAGGCCTATTCCCATACCAGCGCTAAACAGCATTGAGAACCAAGATATGGTCTTAAACTCTGGCTCAGCGTCCTTTCCTCCAAGTCTTATTTTACCAAACTTGCTAAAGGCTAGGTAAACAACAAAGATTAAGAAAAAATTTACGCTAAATACAAATAACCAGCCACCATACTCTGCCACTTGGTTTTGGACAGTGCTAAAAAACTCTTCAGCTGATTCCTTATAAATTAGAGTTAGAGCAATTCCTATGGTGATCAAAATTATGGAAGAAAAAAAGACGGGACCGTTGACCTCGAGTCCAAAGATGGATTTCTTTTCATCACTTCTAGTAACTTTTTCTGACATAAATTTTATTTTAATCCCTTTTGAGGGTTTAATTATTCGAAGGCTTTCCTCGAATTTTTAAAATGGTTTTCCTAATTCAAACCTCATCAGCTTGCCCTGGAGGTTCCTTATTTTATAAATTATCTAGATTTGGTATCCGTTAAAAAGTAATAACCAAAATTTATATTGAATCTGGCTTCCCAGCCTAAGTTTGGTTTTCCTTGTCCCAATTCGTTTGTAAAATCACCACCAAACCAAGAATGGTTATATCCTGCAGCATAATCTATATAAATATACACATCTCCAGCGGTTATGAGCATGCCAGTGACATTCATAGCTGAGTTTTTGAAACCTTGAGCACGCTTATCCATGTACCCAAAGTCGTTGTAAAATTTAAGGTGACTTATGGGGCCAATATCCACGGGGAGGTCATAAGAAATGGCAGCGGTATACATTTCAAAATCTGAAGCTATATCATAAGGAAATCCATAAGCCCCCATGCGAACAATGTCTCTACTTTGTCCATCAGCATTGATGGGATTGTGACGTACTGTAAGTAACTCGGTCTTTAAATTCCAGCGTTTGTAAAATAGCTCATGGTGGAGCCCTAGAGCATGATGGTCTCCAGTTTTTTTAGTATCGATGTTATACAAACCACCATATTGAGCAGAAAGGCCAATGCGATGCTTGAACTCCTCACCAGTCTTGTAAATAAACTTTCCGTTAAATTGATTGATCTCCTTATTTTTACCTACAATATCGTACGCATATCGATTGGGGCTTACTTCATTGGAGCCCCCCAAATCGAACAACTCAGAGTTTTTGAAAAAAGCTAGCTGATATTCAAATTTATCTCCTTTATTCATATATTTAATTCCCATATCATGGTCGTCTTCTAGACCTACATAATAGGTCAAATTAAAAAACCAATTATTAGAGTTATAAGTCTGAATCCCAAAGGGAACTTGAGTTAAGCCAATTTGAATATCTTCTTGTTCGCTTAGCGTATATCCCATCCAACCTCGTTTCAAAAAACCTCCCCCAAAGGCAGTAGAATATTCTCGGTACTCAACATTGAGATACACACCTTTGTACCTTGCTTCAGCATTCACTCGAAAAATATCATAGACAAAGTCACCTCCAATATCTTTTTGGTCAGAATTCCAGGAACTGAACAAATAATTATAACGTAAAGCTCCGCCTATATCTACAATAGGTTTGTCTTGACTATAATTTAAAAATGGAATCCAAATGAGGAGCAATATTTTTTTCATATTTGGGTTTCTATTTGTGAAAAGATAAAATCCAAAAATGTAATTCTGGATTTTATTAAGCTTCTTTTTTTACATCTTCAATGATTTCATCTGCCAAGAAAGGATTTAAACGCGAAGAAAAAGCAACAAATTGATCATATTTATAAGTCGATATTTTTCTGAAAATTCGATTCATAATTTTATCAATTCTCATTTTTGTTAACCTGTTTCAAAGTGAAAAAGATCCAGTTGTATCATGATTTTTATTAAATTGAACGATTAAAGTACAAATTAAAAAACTGAAAGGCTTTAGCTGTTACAGAATTATTTTAAAATTTAGAATACGCTAGTGTCTTTTGCCTTTCCAAGTCCCTCCGTATTTATACTGCGGTTCTTTTTGATATTTTTCAACACATGTTTTACAAGCGAATACCCATGCTTTTCCTTTTTTGATTTGAATTCTATACAAGATTTCAAAGTCGTTATTACAAATAGCACAAGTCTTTGTTTTCAAATCAATGTAAAAATTATCGGGTGAGCCTTTGAATGATCTCTTTGTGTTGAGGGAATATCTGCTGAAGTTCTTTGGGTTCTGCTAGTTCGAAGTCATCAAAATCAAATCCAGGAGCCACTGTACAACCTACTAAAGCAAAGCTATCTTCAGTTTTTATTTCTGCTGCAAACCAATGCTGAGCGGGAACTACAAACTGAGGAGTTTCATTTTGACCAAAGTCGTTTCCGATGCTCACTTGAGAATACTCGCCTTCAGGAGAAATCATATGCAGTAAAATAGAATCACCCAGATAAAAATGCCAGGCTTCGTCTTGATTGACCTTATGAAAAGCTGAAAATTCATCTGAAGCCAGCATAAAATAAATGCAAGTGCTTACATTTCTATCAGAATCAAATTCTAAAGGCAAACTTGATCCAGAAATTGAAATTTTACTCCTGTACGTTTCTTTAAAAAAGCCTCCTTCAGGATGTTTTTCTAATTCTAATTTTTTAATGAGCTGTTCTTTAGTGAGCATAGTTTAAGCGTTTTCTAGCCATTGTTTTGCATTTTGAAAAGCTTCAATCCAGGGAGAAACTTTATCTGCTTTACGGTCTTTAGGGTAATGAGCCCAGTTCCAGGAAAAAGTTGAGCGCTCCAAGTGAGGCATCATCACCAGGTGTCTTCCACTTTCATCACAAAGCATAGCCGCATTATAATCTGAGCCATTTGGATTACATGGAAATTCTTCCCTAAAGTATTTTGCAGGTATAGAATATTGGTTTTCATTTAGTGGTAAATGAAACTTACCTTCTCCGTGAGCTGCCCAGATTCCTAATGTTGAGCCCTCCAAACTTTTCAACATCACACTATTGCTTTCAGAAATAGTAACTGCAGTAAACCTACATTCAAATTTTCCTGAATCGTTGTGTAGCATTTTCGGTTTCTCCTCATGATCTGGAGTGATAAGACCCAGTTCAACAAAAAGCTGACAACCATTACAAACGCCAAGTGATAATGTATCTTCTCTGTTGAAGAAATTACGCAAAGCCAGATTGGCATTTTCATTATACTTGAAAGCTCCAGCCCAGCCTTTGGCACTTCCCAAAACATCAGAATTGGAGAAGCCTCCAACTGCAGCAATAAATTGAACGTCTTCAAGGTTTTCTGCTCCAGACATGAGGTCTGTCATATGTATGTCTTTCACATCAAATCCAGCAAGATGCATGGCTTTAGCCATTTCACGTTCGGAGTTTGATCCCTTTTCTCTTATGATAGCGCCTTTGATCCGTTTTCCTTCAACTGACTTTAATTTTCCATCAAAATGCGATGGGAAATTGAATTTTAAGGCATTGTATTTAAAATTCTCATGACGTTCTTTTGCTTTTTTTTCACCACTTTGGTGTTTATCAAATTCATAAGAAGTTTGTAACCAAAAGTTTCTGTAGGTGTCTACATCAAAATTGAGCTTTTTCTTCTCATGAGCAATCGATAATTTACCTGTAGAATTGACCTCTCCAAGATATATTGGAGAAATGTCAAGTTCTTTAAATTCTGAGGTTAAGTCTCCTTCTGCTTGGAAAACAATCCCTGAATTTTCAGCAAATAAGAGTTTGAAAATGTCTTTTTCTGCAAA
>Ga0306868_1001353_pt1 | contig 13068 bp, 12 predicted proteins | sample AntRauTorckE6832_FD_190411 | JGI IMG/M metagenome (GOLD analysis project Ga0306868, IMG submission 190411) | Saline lake microbial communities from Rauer Islands, Antarctica - Metagenome Torckler E6 #832 (v2) (version 2) | ecosystem: Environmental > Aquatic > Non-marine Saline and Alkaline >... | reverse complement strand
TATTCTGGCTTTGGGGACAGCTGTAATTTATGCTGAAAGCTCATCAATAACAGACTGGGATTGGTCTTATGATTGGCCGCTTCAATCACCTTTACCTGATCACCTCTGGCTTGATTTAGGTGGAGGTAAAGAACTAATTTTCCTACACTTTAACCAGTCAATTCAAGATGTTGAAAATCCCTTTGATCCAGAATTTTTAAATGAGAATTTAATGTATATTGGTCTCGGTAAGCGCGGTCGTTTCTTTGCCGAAGAAAAACCAGCAAATCCAGCTTATACTCATTTTCATCAATATTTTGCTGATTCTCCAGCGGCTGGCCATGGAGGCTCTCCTGGAACAGAAGGTTTCTGGCTGACACATGTAGCTGTAACTAATCTGGAAAGGCCGTGGGGAAAAGTAGAGCCAGGTGTTGACTTTAACTTTATGCCGACACAAGCTCCATTTAATTTAGATGAAAGAGAGACGGAGTATTATACTGAAGCCTCTGCAACAGACTGGAAATGGACCAAAGAATGGCCGGTTGACCCACCCCTACCAGATCATCTCTGGCTGGATATTGGTGGAGGCAGAGCTCTATTTCTGCACTATGATAGACCGATAGAAGAAGCAGGAGCTCAGTTGATGTATATTGGTGATGCAGTTCGAGGCCGTTTTACCGCAGCCGATCAACCTGAGACTTCCGGCTTTGTTCATTTTCATCAATTTAAAGCAGAATCTCCAGAAGCTGGTCATGGAGGAAATCCAGGAGCCGAAGGCTACTGGTTAAGACATATAGCAGTAAGACAGCTAGAAATGCCCTGGGGTGTTGTAGAACCTGGTGTTGACTTTAATTTTATGGTCACTCCTCCACCTGAATTAGACTAATTAAATTGGAAAAAAACAAAAAATAATTGTATCATCTTAAAACTGTCTCTAATCGGGACAGTTTTTTTAGATATTAACAAAAATTTTTGCAGGAATTATATGCTTTAAGTTTAAATATATAATATATTTAGACTGGCCTCAGGCTTATTAACTACTTTTTACTTAAATTAGTTAAATTTTAAAATAATTATGCATTTTTCAGAAATTTGATATATAATTTAATTAAAGATAGAAGATCTATAAATACTAATCTTTTCTCAGTTAACAGTTATTAAAACATATAGAAAACTATGTAGCTATTTTAGCAAAAATAATTTAATCATAATAAATAAAATAATTGAAGAACTTTAAAAATTATTTTCAGTAAAATAAGTTAAAATGGATAAAGCCTCATTTATTGAGGCTTTTGTTCATAAAAATAAATTGGAGTGATTTAATGTTAAAACTATCAAATAAAAGTTTTGAAATTATTAGTCAGAATCTAAAAGAAAAAGCAAGACCTTTAGATATAGCGCGTTTTAACTATCATTTAGATAAGGGTTCACAGGAAAATTTGATAAAAGAGATAAAAAAATATCAAAATGAAAATGGTGGTTTTGGTAATGCTCTGGAGCCGGATTTTAGGCTTCCTTTATCAACACCAATGGCCACTTCTATTGCTTTAAGGCATTTAAGCAAGGTAGATAGCTCAAAATCGGCTCATACTTTAATCAAAAAAGCAGTTTCTTATCTTGAAGCAAGCTATGATAATGATAGAAATGGCTGGTATGCAGTTACAAAAGAAGTCAATGATTACCCACATACTCCCTGGTGGCATTTTGATCAGGAAAAGAAGATAACTGTGATTGATGAAAACTGGGGTAATCCTTCTGCTGAACTGCTTGCCTATCTTTTAAGATATAAAGATTATCTTAAACAAATTGATTTAGATACTTTAGTTAAAAAGGCAGTAAAGAATATTCAGCATAAAAAGAAATATCAATCAGAAAATGAAATCTACTGTTATCTAAAATTATACGAAGAAATAGATTCAAAAAAGAAAGTTCAATTGAAAGGAAGTATTTCAGACGGAATAAAACAGCTTGTAGTATATGACCAGGACAAATGGCAGGAATATGTACCGCTTCCACTTGATTTTGTTCCAGTTCCAAAAAAGGAGAGATTTGGGGTTAGTAAATCTAAAATGGAAGCTAACCTGGATTTTTATGTAAAATTAATAGAAAAAAGCAAAGAAAGTCTGGTAAAACCTCCCTGGGGCGAGAGTTTTTATAAAGAAGGACTTAAAGATGCCTATCAGGAGTGGCAGGGAAACTGGACACTTAAAATTTTAATTGCCCTGGATAACTACGGCAGAATAGATAAGTAATCTTAACTCAAATATTTTTGGAAGGGAATTATTATGAAATATTAAGAATCAGGTCGCTTTGGCAGGAATTAAAAAAATTAAAGTAGAAAGGTCGTAGGCCAATGATCCTAAAAATTCTTAAACATGACCTCTTAAAAAAGAAAATTATCACATTTGCAGTTTTTATTTTTATTGTCCTGTCAGCACTCTTTATGGCCGCTGGCAGCAATATGCTGATCACCCTTAATGATTCGGTAGACTATTTATTTGAAAAAGCTGCTATCCCTCATTTTGTGCAGTATCACTCCGGTGCTATTGATCCAGAAATGATTAAAAGCTGGAGTCAGGAAAACCCAAATGTAAAAAGCCAGCAGAACAGCGAAATGATTAATATTCCCGGTTCTGAGATATTTATCAATGGTCAGCAGCCAGAAACTGAAACGGTTATGGATATTGGTTTTTTAAAACAGAATCAAAATTTTGATTTTCTGCTCAATTTAAATAATGAAATAATTTCAGTCAATCAGGGAGAAATTGCAGTCCCCATCTATTACATGCAGAGAAGAGATTTATCTGTAGGAGATAAATTATTTATTCAAAATGAGCAGTTTAAAATGGATTTTACTATTAAAGAATTTGTCAGAGATGCTCAGATGAACCCTTCAATCATTAGTTCCAAGCGCTTTGTAATCAATAGTGCTGACTTTGAAGAGATGAAAAACCAGATAGGAGAAATAGAATATCTGATCAGTTTTCAGCTTAATGATCCTGCTAAAATTAGTGAATTTACAAATCAGTATACTCAATCTGAGCTGCCGGAGAAAGGGCCAGCAGTTGATTATAAGATATTTAAGTTATTTAACAGCCTTACTGATGGTTTAATTGCTGCAGTTATTATTTTAATCAGCTTATTATTAAATATCATTGCCCTTTTATGCTTAAGATTTATTATTTTGCTGACTATTGAAGAAGATTATAAAGAAATTGGCGTTATGAAGGGCATCGGAATAACTGCACGAGATATTAAGAAAATTTATTTATCAAAATATATTTTTATAGCCCTCAGTGGAACGGTAGTTGGATTTTTGATTTATTTAGCTTCAAGAAAATTATTTTTACAAAACATTTTATTATATACAGGTGAAGCACCAAAATCGGCTGTTCAAATTCTACTGCCGCTGATTACTTCCATTATGATAGGAGGAGTAGTAATAGTTTTTGCTTATATTATTTTAAGGAGATTCAATAAAATTTCACCAGTAGAGGCTATTCGAATGGGACAAAGAACTAACAGTAATTATAATATAAGAAGATTATCTCTGGCTGAAAAGAAATTACTGAATGCAAATATTTTTCTGGGCTTAAGAGATGTTTTACTGCGCTTTAGATTATTTATTATTTTATTTGTAGTCTTTATTTTAACAACATTTATAATTATTGTTCCCTTAAATTTTTTAAATACCATTAAGTCTTCAGAATTTGTCAGTTATATGGGAGTGGCAGAGAGCGACATTATTATGGATCTTAGATACTCAGAAGGGATCAGAGATAATTTTGAAGAGATCAAAACTTATCTTGAAAATGATCCGGATGTAACAAATCATGCATCTTTTGTAACTTCACAATACAAAATTATAAATCAGGAAGGTTTAACTGAAAATATATATGTTCAAACTGGAGATTTTAGTGAATTTAATCTCGATTATTTAGCAGGAGTGCGTCCTTTAGCAGCTAATGAAATAGCCCTATCATATCTAAGTGCATCTGAGTTAAAAAAAGATGTTGGAGATGAAGTCCCGCTTATAATAGAAGAAGAACGAAGAGAAATGGTTATCACAGGTATTTATCAGGACATCACCAATGGTGGCAGAAGTGCCAAGGCAAATATTCCAGCTGATTACCAGAATGCTACCTGGTATAATATTTTTGTTAACGTAAATTCTGATATCAATAATAAAATTAATGAATATGAAGCTGTTTTTGATAATACTAAGATAATTGATCAAAAAGGATATTTAGAGCAGACTCTGGGAGATACAATTAAGCAATTAAATATTTTAACTATTGCAGCCATCATTATTGCAGCTGTAGTTACAATTTTAATAACTTCCCTTTTCCTAAAAACCTTAATTGCCAGAGATATAGCACAAATTGCCATTATGAAAAGTATTGGTACTTCTATTGACTCGATTAAGATCCAATATATAACCAAAGCATTATTTGTTTTAATTCTCGCTATTATAATAGGCACAATTGCTGCCAATATTTTAGGAGAACAATTATTAACAATAATTTTATCTTTTCTGGGAGCTTCCAGGATTGAAATGATTATAAACCCGTTTAGAAGCTATTTATTAAGTCCTTTAATTATGATTTTAATTGTGGTTTTAACCACACTTTTAAGTATCAGTTCAATTAAAAAAATTAATCTCTCAGATATTAAGGTTGAGTAGAAAGGAGTTTATGATGAATGAAATATTAAAAACTGAAAATTTGTCTAAAGACTATCTGATAAATAAAAGAAAATTTAATGTCTTAAAAAATATAGATATTACAATCCAAACCGGTGATTTTGTTTCAGTAATGGGTCCTTCCGGTTCTGGTAAAAGCACCCTGCTTTATAATGTAAGCGGGATGGATAAAATGAGCTCTGGTGAAGTTATTTTTCAGGGAGAAAAATTAAGTAAATTAAGCGAAAAAAAATTATCTAATTTGAGGCTAAAAAAAATGGGGTTTGTTTTTCAGCAGATTAATCTCCTAAACAGCCTCGGCATCATTGATAATATTATATTTCCTGCTCATATGGAAGGAAGCAAAGATAGAAATCAAATTAAGCAGAGGGCTCTTGAACTAATGGAGAAGACTGGAATTACAGAACTTAGAGAAAATGAAATCACACAGGCTTCTGGTGGCCAGCTGCAGCGAGCTGCTATCTGTAGAGCTTTAATTAATCAACCGGAAATTGTATTTGCTGATGAACCAACCGGTGCTTTAAATTCTAAGTCTGCAAAAGAGGTAATGGATGTTTTTCATACAATCAATAAAGAAGGGACTACAGTAATGATTGTAACCCATGATATTCGGGTTGCCTCTCACAGCAGCAGAGTTCTTTTTATGAAAGATGGTTATATCATTGGCGAAAAAATCCTGGGTGAATTACAGGATATAGAGTCAGAACTTAAAGAGAGAGAAAGCGAGCTAAGTAAGTGGCTGCTTGATTTAGGTTTTTAATTGTCATATACTGAAAAAAGCAGCAAATCAACAATTTGGGAGGCTAAAATGTATACTAAAGCGGATTTAATTAAAGCATTTAAAGAAATTGGTATTAATCCAGAAGGAACACTGCTGGTTCACTCTTCAATGAAGGCAGTTGGAGAAGTTGAAGGAAGGGCTGATACAGTTATTGATGCCTTTCTGGAATATATGCAGGATGGGTTATTAGTTTTTCCAACTCACAGCTGGAGTGAAGAAAATAATGAAGATAATAAATTTAATCCTGAAACAGAAAAATCCTGTGTTGGTATTTTAACTAATGTTTTTAGAAAAAGAAAAGAGGTATTCAGATCACTTCATCCAACACATTCTCTAGCAGCTTTTGGTAAAGATGCAGAAAAATTTATAAGTGGAGAAGAAAAAGTAGAAACCCCCTGTCCTAGAGATGGCTGTTACGGCAAACTATATGACAGAGAGGCGCAGATATTATTTTTAGGTTGTACTCTAAAAAGCAACACCTTTATTCATGGAGTTGAAGAATGGAATCAGATTCCAAATCGGCTTGGTGAAACTCCAGTTGATTATAAAATAATTTTAAAAGATAAAGTAATGGAACGCCCAGTACACCCTCATCAGGCTCCAGTTGAAGATGTTTCTAAAAATTATGATAAACTGAAAAAACCTCTCTTAGAAAAAAATATCTGTCACAGAGGAAAAATTGGAGATGCGGTATCTTATCTCTGTCAGGCAAAAGAAATGGCAGATTTAACTTCCCGCTTCCTTCAAAAAAATCAGGATCTTTTTCTCGATGATCAGCCTATACCTGAAGAGTGGTATTAAACTTAATTATTTATATAATATTTAATCACAGTAAAAATTTGGGGTGAAATTTTTTGAAATTAGATTATCAATTTTATCAAAAAGATGCAGTTACAGTAGCTAAAGAGCTTTTAGGTAAATTTTTAGTCAGGGAAATTGATGATGAAAAAATAATAGTTAAAATCGTTGATACAGAAGCCTATCAGGGAGCTGAGGATAAAGCTTCTCATGCCCATAATAATAAGAAAACTAAAAGAACTAAAACTATGTTTGCCAGAGGCGGCCTGGCCTATATTTACTTAATTTATGGTATGTATTACTGTTTTAATATTGTAACTGCAGCAGAAGAAAACCCGCATGCTGTACTAATCAGAGCAGTTGAGCCGGTTTCAGGTTTAGAATTAATCAAATCATTTAAAACAATGCAGGATAATTATATCTTTTGTTCAATATAATTAATAATATCACAAAATTCAATCTTTAAAATCACTGGGGGGATTATTTTTATGAAAATCATTAATTTTTTCAAACTGGATGAAAATGCTGAGGTTTTGGAAAAAAAAGAAGTAGCTGTCAATACTAATATTTCAATTAAAGCACCTTCTAAAGAGTTTATTAAAAAAACAGACAAAAATTTAGAAATTTCTGGGAGCTGGTTAGTTTTAGATGAGTTATTAGAAATTGATAACAAATTTCTTGTTAATTTTAAAAATGAAGAAAAATCGATCACCTGGGTCAGACTTCCGGATAAATATGTAGAAGAAAATTACATGGTTGATTATGATGCTGAAGATCAATGTCCTTTAGGTGTGGATGTTCTAATTAAAGAAGATGGCTATCCAATTGGGGTTATAAAAGGCTGTGATTCTATTAAACAGGCCAAGGTAGATAATAATTTAGATGGCCATAGATATAAAGGTGAATTAGGAATAACACTTAATAATAAGTATTTTTTAACCTTCAAAAAAGAAGATGAAGAATTTAAAGTAGTTAAAACAAATGTTGACTGGGATAGAGGAAAACATACAATCTGATATATTTAAATATAAATAGAATTATCTATTTTAAAGGGCTGTTTTTACGGCCCTTTAACTACTTAAATAAAGATTATTATAATTTTTATTATGAGAAAAATAGATATATTAGCAAGAGGAGGATTTATTTTAATGGCAGAATTTAAAGACTTTATGAAATTAGATATCAGGGTTGGCAAAATAATTAGAGTCGAAGACTTTGAAACAGCTGCTGATCCTGCCTATAAGCTCTGGTTAGATTTTGGGGAAGAAATTGGGGAAAAGAAGTCCAGTGCCCAAATTACAGATTTATATAAGCCAGAAGATTTAATAGAAAAGCAGGTGCTGGCAGTTATCAATTTTCCACCCAAACAGATAGCTGATTTTATGTCTGAGGTACTGGTGCTTGGTGTTTATGGAGAAAAAGGTGTAGTTTTAATTGAACCCGATCAGGAAGTAAAGCCTGGAAGTCGAATTGGTTGATTTTCCACTAAAAAAATTTTGATTTGCTAAAAATCATGATATACTTAATTTAGAGATTATTAAATCAATTAAAGGAGTTGAAAAAATAATTCATCAAAATCAAAATACCCACGCAAAGAAAAGTATCAGAAGTGATAGTAGAGGGAAGAGAAAATTTGAATTTAATTCGACAGATAAAAATAAATATCTAGTTATTTTTGCTTACTCAATTTTTATAATGATTTCCTCTCTTTTTTTCAATAGTCCGGTAGAAATTTTAGCAGGTATGAAAAATATTTTAGTTTCAGAAAGTATTTTAATCACTGATTATATGCTTATTGCTAATCCTGGTACTGCTTTATTTAACAGCGGCTTATTAATGCTGATAGCAATTATTATATCCAGGCTTAACAAAGTAAATATGAACGGAACATTAATTGCGGCAATTTTTACGGTTGCCGGTTTTGCTCTTTTTGGAAAAAATATTTATAATACTTTTAGTATAATTCTAGGGGTATTTATTTATGCAAAATTAAAAAACGAAAAGTTTAACAAATTTATTTTAATTGCCTTATTCGGTACAGCCTTAGGACCAATGGTCAGCCAATTAAGTTTTGGCACTGATTTATTGGATCCATTAATAGCAGTTATTATTGCAAATATGATTGGAATATTGGCAGGAATAATGCTGCCTTCACTGGCTGCTCACTTTATTAAATTTCATCAGGGATTTAATATTTATAATATTGGTTTTACTGCAGGTATGCTGGGTACTATTTTTATGTCTTTATTTAGATCAATTGGCTTAGAAACTGCAAACACTTTAATTTTAGCAGAAGGCTATGATCAGGAACTGACTATCTATCTTTTTATATTATTTACTACTATGATAGTTGTCGGCTACTTATTTAATGATTACAGTTTTAAAGGTTATAAAAAGATACTTGAACACTCCGGGCGCCTGGTGGATGATTTTGTTCTCTCAGAGGGTTTTGGAATATCATTTATCAATATGGGCCTGCTCGGTATTTATACCACCCTATATGTTATTATAATTCAGGGAAAACTAAATGGTCCGGTTATTGGGGCAATATTTACAGTTGTTGCTTTTGGTGCTTTTGGAAAACATATTAGAAATATAACTCCCATATTTGTCGGCGTATTATTGGCTTCTATCTTTCAAATCTGGGAGATTAATTCTATTGGGGCAATACTTGCTGCACTTTTTGGAACGACTCTAGCTCCTATTGCTGGAGTTTTCGGCTGGAAAAGCGGTGTAACTGCAGGTTTTATCCACATGGCAATGGTAATGAATATCGGCTATCTGCATGGTGGTGTAAATCTCTATAATAATGGTTTTGCTGGCGGTATGGTGGCAGCATTTCTGGTTCCAATTATAGCTACTTTTAAGGAGGGACATAATGCAAGAGTCACTAAAAACAATTAAATTGATCAGTGAACTGGCAGCTTTTGTTTTTAAAGCTGGAGGAAAAGAATTTAATGTTGATTTTAAAGAAAAAAATGAAACAATTACAATAACTATAAAATCACATCTTGCAAGTTTATCAACTTCGGATTTAGAAAAATTACGTGCTTTAAATACTCCCCGGCAGAGTCAAGTAGAAGAATATTACTGGGAACTGGCCGGTGAAAATGATCAGTATCAGGAATTATCACTGGTAGGAATGATGATTGATGAAGCTGAATTCAGTTATGAAAATAAAATATTAAAAATTACCGTCTATCGCCATAAATAAATCTTTTCTTTAATCAATAAATTAAATCAATCATTTTAATTCATAATCTCTTTGAGTTTATGAATTTTTTTGCTTAAAATAAATTAATTTTCAAAATATTGATTGACAAAAAGAAAATAAAGATGGCTCAGAGCATAATTATTTAAATCTTAACATTTATAATTTCGATCCCACTTTAGCACCTGCCGGAAAAACTACAGTTACTGTAATTATAAACACCTGGGAAACTAATTACTGGGAGAAGCTTGCTGAAAATGATTCTAAGCAGTATAATATAATTAAAGAAAATTAAATAGATTTTAATGTAGCAGTTTAATTATAATTATAAAAATATTCAGATCAAAATTTTAGTAAGAATAAGGCAGGTGGTTTTATGATTTACTGGCAGCTGCAGGATTATTTATCAACTTTTTTATCCATTATAAAGGCAAAAATTAAAAACTGGACACTTGCTGAAAATCTCCAGGCAAAAAGCTTTAGTTATGGAGAGAATGAAAGACAGTATCTTCTGTGGTATAACTCTCAATCTGAAAAGAGCCGCAATAATATAATTTTCTTTATTCATGGTGGTGGCTGGAATAAGGGGAATCCTGAATTTTTTAAATTTGTGGCTGATTACCTGACCAAACTTGGTTTTACAACAGTTATGCCGGCTTACAGGCTGGTGCCAGATTCTCATTTTCTAGATCAGGAGATTGATATTTTTAAAGCTTTAAAAAAGACTCTGGAAATTTTAGAAAACTCAAATTCCAGCAAAAATATAATTATTGGCGGTCAGTCAGCCGGTGCTCATCTGGGGGCCTTACTGCTTTTAAATAATAAACGGCAGCAGGAATATAAAATAGATAAAAATATTTTTAACGGCCTTTTATCTATCAGTGGACCCCTGGACTTTTCTCGTCCCTGCAGAACTATAAGAGCAGAAAAATATTTATACGGCTTTGTTCCGACAGCTCAAAAAAGGAAAAAAGCTAATCCCATTAATTATATATATTCAGACTTTACTACGCCTGTTTTCTGTCTTCACGGTGCAAAAGACCCTTTGGTTCCTAAAGATCACTCTATTGATTTTATAGAAGAAGTTGAAATAGAAACTGAAGCAGTTACTAAATTAGACATTTATGCGAATAAGCATCACTCAGATCTGGCAGACTTATTTTTTGAAAAAGGAGCAGCAAATCTGGCAGTAAAAAAATGGCTGCTTAAGATAGATGATTTCAATTAATTTAGAAAGGGGTTGTGATTAAGATGTTTTTAAATAAATTATTAGTTTTACTATTAATTTGCCTAATATTCGGCTTTTCCGCTAATGCTTTAGCTCAAAAAGAAAACTTAATGAAAAAAATTTATGCTTACTATCCTTTAGATGGTAATACAATTGATCAGGGACCAAATCAACTGTATGGTGAAGAAGTAGATAAAGACCGCAGTACAGAAGACAGATTTGGAAATAAAGATAGTGCTCTAACTTTTGCTGATGAAAGTGATTCTCTAACTTTACCGGTTAATATCAATCCTGAAATAATGCCCCAGCTCACAGTTGCCCTCTGGCTTAAAGTAGAAGCAAATGAAGGAATCAGTACTATTTCATCTCATAATGATGGTCGTTTTGACAGATCAATAATAATTGACGGCAGAAAGAATTCAGCGCTTTTATCTGTTTTTGCAGGCGATAATCAAGAAGTATATGGAGGAATTAACATTCCTCTGAATAGATGGGTATTTACAGCTGTTAGCTGGAATGCAAAAAATGGTGAAGTGTCTTTATATTTAATTGATCAGAATAAAAACTTTAGCGTAATCTCGACTAATAATGTTAATCCAGGTCAGGGAAAAGATTTTATTACACTGGGCAAAAATCCTGCTGCTGGTGACTTTTTTATAGGCGCTATGGATCAACTTATGATCTGGGACCAGATTTTAACTATGGATGAAATTAAATCTTTAGCTTATTAAGATTTAAAAATCCTGCTTAAGTTGACAGCTGGCAATATTTCTGCTAAACTTTTATTAAATTCAAAAAATTTTAGATGGAGGCTGAGAGAATGAAAAAGAAGAGTCGAGAAGAGAATAGAGATGGATTTTTTGGTGATTTTGGAGGCAGTATTGTACCCCCGGAATTAGCAGATGTTTTAGAGGAATTAAAGGACGCTTTTTATGAAATAAAAGATGATCCAGAATTTAGAGAAGAACTAAATTATTTATTTAAAGATTATGTGGGTAAACCAAGTCCCTTATATCTGGCTAAAACTCTAACTGAAGAAGTTGGAGGCGCAAAGATTTATTTAAAAAGAGAGGATTTAAACCACACCGGTGCTCATAAGATTAATAATTGTATCGGTCAGGCTTTACTTGCCCGCAAAATGGGTAAAAAAAGAATAATTGCTGAAACAGGTGCTGGACAGCACGGTGTAGCAACAGCAACCGCCTGTGCCTTATTTAATATGGACTGCATTATTTATATGGGAGAAGTTGATACTAAAAGACAGGCTCTAAATGTTTTTAGAATGGAACTTTTGGGTGCTGAAGTCAAAGCAGTAACAGCAGGTGATGGAACTTTAAAAGATGCTGTAGATGAAGCTTTAAAAGATTTTGTCCAGCATGCTGATAATACTTACTATATGCTTGGTTCTGCAGTTGGTCCTAACCCATATCCAACAATGGTTAAAGAATTTCAGTCTATAATCGGTCAGGAAGCTAGAGAACAGATTTTAGAAAAAGAAGGTAAGTTACCTGACTATTTAGTAGCCTGTGTTGGTGGAGGCAGTAATGCAATTGGCCTTTTTGCTCCTTTTGTTGATGATCAGGATGTAAAAATGCTGGGTATTGAACCAGGAGGTAAAGGTGATAAACCAGGTGAAAATGCAGCTCCCTTAAGCTATGGTAAACCTGGAGAACTGCACGGTTTTAAAAGTTACGTCTTATATGAAGATGGAGATGTAATTTCTCACACTCATTCTATAGCTGCTGGGTTAGATTATCCAGGAGTTGGACCAGAACACAGTTTTCTTAAAGATTCCGGGAGAGCAAAATACACTACCGCTTCTGATCAGGAGGCTTTAGATGCCTTCCACTTATTATCAGAAAAAGAAGGTATTATTCCTGCTTTAGAGAGTGCTCATGCTATTGCTGGTGGAATGAAGATAGCTGCTGAGCTGGATCAAGATCAGATTGTAATTATTAACCTTTCTGGTCGTGGAGACAAAGATGTTGGTCAAATCAAAGAATTACACGAAAATGGAAAATTAAACTATTTATAGAATTTAAAATAATATTTTAAATAAGGGCTGAATATTTCTGCAAAGTTATATTCAGCTTTTTTGATGATATATATTAAACATATAATTAAATTTAATAGAGGTGAAAAAAGTGAAAAAAGTAGATTTTAATCAGGTGTTAAATGATTATAATGAAATCCTGCCCAAAGGAGTATTTTTAACAACTAAAAATGATGGAGAAGTAAATACTATGACAATGGGCTGGGGAACTGCAGGTTTTATCTGGAATCAAAATATTTTAATGGCCCCGGTCAGAAAGTCACGCCACACACATCAGCTGCTGGAAAATAGTGAGTATTTTACAGTCAGTGTACCA
>Ga0306868_1001352_pt1 | contig 13075 bp, 14 predicted proteins | sample AntRauTorckE6832_FD_190411 | JGI IMG/M metagenome (GOLD analysis project Ga0306868, IMG submission 190411) | Saline lake microbial communities from Rauer Islands, Antarctica - Metagenome Torckler E6 #832 (v2) (version 2) | ecosystem: Environmental > Aquatic > Non-marine Saline and Alkaline >... | reverse complement strand
ATGCTTCCATAACTATCCTCGGTGGGGCCGCTGATGGTGCCCGAGGCATAGAGGTCTCCCGGCTGTACGTTGCAACCCGCAGCGGTTTGATGGGCAAGCTGCTGGCCTATAGTCCAATAGAGATGCCGGAAATTTGAGGTGCAGAGTTTGTAAGGCTCGGAAAGCTTTTGGGTTTTAAGGAAGACTTCAAGTTTGATATTAAAACTCGTGCGCTTTTTTTGGTTGAGGTATTCCAAAGGTATTGGATCTTGTTGGGGTGATGGAACCCGAAAAGGTTCGAGTGCATCTAAAGTAATAATCCAGGGCGAAATAGAAGTAGCCCAGCTTTTGGCTAAAAAAGGTCCAAGCGGTTGGTACTCCCACTTTTGGATGTCACGGGCGCTCCAGTCGTTCACCAGAACCATCCCGAAAATATGGTTTTCAGCTTCGTCAACGGAAATAGATTCTCCAAGTTTATTGCCCGGCCCGGTTAAGAACCCAACTTCTAGCTCAAAGTCTAGGTTTTTTGAAGGTTCGAAATCAGGGTGATCAGCATCTGTTTTTAAAATTTGACCCTTTGGGCGGTGGATTTCTGTGCCACTCAATACAATAGAACTGGTCCTTCCATGGTAGCCAACCGGAAGGTGTTTCCAATTAGGGAGCAGGGCATTTTCAGGATCTCGAAACATAGATCCAACATTCTTAGCGTGCTGCTCGGAAGAGTAGAAATCGGTGTAATCTCCAATTTTAACCGGAAGCATCATCTCGATGTCTTCTCTTAACTTGAAAACCTGATCTCGAAGTCCGGAATCATCGCGCAGCTTGGGATTTTCAAGGGATAATAGGGATTGAAGCGAATTTCGTGCTTCTTGCCATGCAGTTTTACCCAGGCTCATAAAATAATTAAGTGTTGAGTCCTGAAAAACAAGCTGGTTGTTTAGAAGGGGGCCGTCAAAAAGATCATGTTCATCCAGCACATAAAGATCTATGATGTACTCACCTATTGTTGAGCAAAGGTGGATATCTCCGTGTTCTGTCCGGTAGGCTCCATAGGGGAGATTCTGTATTGGGAAATGGGAATCAGGGTGAACATCAATAAAAGAAATAAGCATCATTATGTGGGTTCAGGCCGGTTAGATGTTGACGGATGATAAGCATCCTCATCAAACAGTGAAATCGTTAAAGAGCATAGATTTACAAAAATCTGCTGATAATTGCTTATTTGCCCGTTTTAGCATTTCTTCTTGGTTAGTTGGTATTAATATTATTAGGTGTTGGTATGACGAAAACGGAGGTACTGAAAAGTTTAGCAGAAGAGCTTGATCTAACGCAGGTTGAAACAGAAGAACTCTATGATTCTTTTGTGGATAGCCTTACTCTTCTTCTTGCAAATGGCAAGGGATTTACCCTGCCGGGATTGGGCAGTTTTAAGCCGGAAATTCGTGACGAGCATAAATCTTATAACCCTCATTACGAACAATTGATGCGCATTCCCAAAAAACAGGTTGTGCATTATACCCAGAGTACAACGCTTCGTGATCAAATAAATGAGGCTGGAAATGAGTAATAAAGTCACCTACGCCGAGATTATTGAAGCCTTATCGCGGGAAACGGATTTCAGCAAGCAAAAAAGTGAAGCCTTTTCTAAAGCGTTAATCGGTTTAGTTAAAAAAGCGCTGGAAGATACAGGGAAAGCATCCATCACTAACTTTGGGAGCTTTAAGGTAAAAAGGGTAGCCGAGCGCCAAGGGCAAAACCCCCAAACGGGAGAGCCTATAACTATACCGGCGCACAATCGAGTGTCATTCACACCATATAAAGCATTAAAAGGAAAGGTGAACGCGAAGTATGCTCATCTTGAAACTGAGCTTCTTGGCGAAAAGACTGAACAGAAGTTTGAGCCTGAAATACCGAGTATTGAGCCCGAAAAGAAAGAGGAGCAACCGGAAGAGAAAGCAGCAAATACGATATTTCAGTTTGATGAAGAAGCTCCGGAAGAAAAAGAAGATGAAATAGAGGAGGATGAGGTTAAAAATGAAAACCCGTTTGCCTTTGATGAACCTGAAGAGGAGCCCGAGCCGAAAGAGGAACCTGAATCGGAAGAAGAGATTGGGTTTACGGAAGAATTAGAAGAGCCGGTAGTTGAAGAAGAAAGCAATGGCAAGATAATTTTAATAATGACTATTGCGGCAATTTTTGCAGTTGCGATGGTTTCATTTTGGTGGTTTTTCCTTCGTTCGGAAGTAAAGAATATGCCTGTACAACAAGCAGCTGTTGAACAACCCAAAATCACAGCACCTGTAACTGAAAATGAAAGCAGTAGTCCGGAAAATGAAGAATTAGAATCTGAACAGGAAGCACAGGTAATTCCCAAAAGCGCCCTCAATACTGAGATGTCTGCAGGTGATCAAGAAACAGTGGAGCCGGTTCAACAGGCTGAAGCAAAGCCAATGGCTTTATCAGAAATGAATATTTATGAGGTAAGTCAAAATGAATGGTTCTGGGTGATTGCAGAGAAGGTATATGGCTTGTCTCGATTCTGGCCACTGATTTATCAAGAGAATTTTTCTTTAGAAACACATCCCGACTCATTAGCCAATAGCGCGAAGCTAAGAGTTCCGGCACTCGAAGGAACAGCTCAAAACCCAACTAAAAATGATTATCAGCGTCTTGCAGAAGCTACTGCTCTGGTATCAGAAGCCTACCAAAAATTTGGCCGAACAGATAAAGCAGAAGAATATGCCCGGTTTGCTAAAAAGTATGAGCGACTAGGAAAATAATAGTCTATATCTTACATGGTGATCAAGTCCAGAAGAATGGAGTCAGCTATTTTTAGCCCCCCTTTTGTAAGCTGGATCTGGGGTCCAATTTCCGCCAGCCCTTTTTTATGAAGCGTTTCAAGGTATGATTGTTGACGGTCATTTAGGATAAAATTGTAGTTCGACTCCAATGCTTTTTTATTCACCCCCTTTTTTGTTCTGAGCCCAAGCATAAGCCGCTCTTCTGCTAAATCAGAAAGATTTAACTCCTCAAGTTCATGTGGGTTTTTCCATCCCCCGGCTAAATAGTTATTTAGATTACTCTCGTTATTCCACCGCTGTGCAGGATTCCGGTCTTTGTTCCACCAAAATGAATGAGCTCCGGGACCCAGTCCCAGATAATTTTCATGGCTCCAGTAATTGGAGTTATGGACAGCCTCACTGCCCGGGCGGGCATAGTTACTAACTTCATACTGCTGTATGCCGGCTTCACCCAGTTTATCGACTACTAAATCAAAATGATCCGAAACGGTATCATCCTGTGGAGGGATGAGGCGACCAAGTTTAACCTGCTTACCCAGTCGGGTTTGGGGCTCAATAGTTAAGGAATAAGCCGAAACATGCGGAGGGTTAAATTGAAGAATGGTTTCAATGTCCTGCTGTAAGATATCAAGTGATTGCCCCGGATTTCCATAAATTAAATCAACCGTAAATACCATAAAGGCAGAATCTCTTAACATCTCCATACATTGCAGCGCTTCTTCTGATGTATGGGCCCGATTCATAAACTTCAGGAGATCGGGATTGAACGACTGAACGCCCATGCTTGCACGGTTAATCCCTGCGGACTTTAACCCGGCCAAATAATCTCTGCTTACATCATCCGGATTGATTTCGAGCGTGATTTCTTCCAGCTCTTGATTAAAAACAGAATGGATAGCCTTAAGAATAGATTCTACTTGCTGCGGGCTGAGAAGAGACGGGGTGCCTCCACCAAAATAGATGGTGCGAACGGGTTCATTCGTAAATCGGGTATTCTTTTTGGTATGAATTTCTTTAATCAACTCATCCACAAAATCCTGCTTCTGCTGATGCCGGGTCACGAAATAGAAATCGCAGTACGAGCAGGCTTGTTTACAAAAAGGAATGTGGATATAGATGCCGCTCATGGGGAATTTTGAATTATAAATTATGGATTTTGAATGGATCCAGTTCAAAATCCATAATTCAACATTTCCAATTACTTCGAGTAGAAAGGATTGTCGTCGTACGTGTCTTTTTGTTGGTAAGCTCGGGAATATTTGATGTAGTTGGAGGCGTATTTAGGAATAGATGCTATTTCTTCTTCGGTAAGCTCCCGGGTTTTTTTGGCCGGAGAACCCATATACATAAAGCCGCTTTCGAGTGTTTTTCCGGGAGGTACCAGTGAGCCCGCTGCGATAATCACATCGGATTCAATGACGGCTTCATCTAAAATGGTAGCATTTATTCCAACAAGTACGCGATCTTTGATGGTACATCCATGTACAACGGCACCGTGACCAACGGTAACTTTCTCACCCATAACAGTTGGTCCGGTTTGGTTCATTACGTGAATACACACATTGTCCTGAATATTACTTTGATCACCAATTCGAATGTAGTTTACATCTCCGCGAATAGTCGCATTAAACCAAACGCTGCACTCTTTACCGAGGGTAACATCGCCAATAATATCTGCGCTGGGAGCCACAAAAGCAGTCTCATCAAACTGAGGGGAGCGTTTCAGGAATTCGTAAATCATAAAGGTTTATGCATGGTTGAAATTTTTCTGGGCTAAAAATAGACAATTTATTGGCAAAGGTCTTACTCGCTAAAACAACCCCTCACTTCTTAAGCTTACAAACTTGTATCCGGCAATTATGATGTGATCGTCCACAGGAATAGAGAGTAACTTACCACATTCAGCAAGTCGTTTGGTGAGCTGTATATCTGCGGTTGAAGCTTTGTTGTTACCGGAAGGGTGGTTGTGAATCAGGATGATAGAGTTTGCTTCGTTGAGGACGGCCTGCCGCATGACTTCCGCAGGGTCAACAATGGTTGCTGTTTTGCCACCGCTGCTTATTCGCTGAAAGCCGGTAAGGACTTTGGCATTATTCAGGAAGGCGACGAGAAAGGTTTCTTTGTTTAGATGCCGAAGTTTTGGAGCAAAATATGCGTTCACATCTTCCGGTGAAGTAACTTGAATTTCTTCTCCCAGGTTTGCGACCTGAATTCGCCGGGCTAATTCAAAAGCAGCCTCCAGCGTGATGGCCTTCACCTTTGCAATACCCGGAATCACTTTTAGAGCCTGCCAGTCCCTTCGAACGAGATTGTGTAAACCATCAAACTGAGTAAGAAGTGCTTTTGAAGTTTCAAGTACATTCAGTTTTTTGGTGCCTGTGCGGATGAGGATTGCGAGTAGCTCGGAGTCGGAAAGGGAATCGGCTCCATAGCGCATCAGCTTTTCACGGGGCTGTTCATCCGGCTGCATGTCTTTAACCGTGCGGCTGTGGAAGTGTTCTATCGAAAAGGATTCTTCATGTGTCATAATGCTCTGTTTGTTTTCTTTTAATAGTCAGAGCGGGTTGAAAGAGATTCCTTACAAATTTTTTAAGAAAGATTGATTTTAGAAACTATAATACCGTAGCGAATGCCCTAGATCTTGTTGTTTAAATAAGAAAAATAGTATGGACACTGGAGACTTTCAGATTCCTGTCCCCGCATGAATGACATTTTCCAAAAGCTAACCTACTCATCTTCTGAAAATGCAAGTATATCACCGGGCTGGCAATCCAAAACTTCGCAAATAGCCTCTAATGTAGAAAAGCGAATGGCTTTGGCCTTCCCTGTTTTCAGGATAGATAAGTTCGACATGGTGATTCCCACTTTTTCCGAAAGTTCAGTGAGGCTCATCTTCCGTTTGGCCAGCATAACATCAAGATTTACGATTATAGCCATGATTTATACCGTTAGATCTTGGTCTTTTTGTATGGGGATGGCTTTTTGTAGAAATATGATCAGAAAAAAGAGAATGCCTAGTGCCAAAAGTGACTCGGAAGCAATTCCACTTGTAAGTGGTTCACCTAAATTAAATTCTTTGTTCAGAAAGTGAATCATTCGGCCATAAAGAATGGGATGGGCCAAAAACCCGGCGAATATTAGAAAATACAACCCAAATACCCATCGATAAACTTCTGCTGTGAAAAGCTTTTGTTTCTGCATGAAATTTGTAATTGATAACCCGATCAAAACCCCAATGAATAGAAACCAACCTAAAAAGTCTAATCCAATCTTAAGATAAAATTGTGATCTCCAAAAAGGCAGATCAGAGTCTTTAACTAAAAATGATGGGTGACTGAGTAAACCCAATATTTTTGAATATTCGGAAGCTGACGCGAGAATTTCGGCCGTTTCAGCATTCGGTGGTCGATAGGAAAGGTCGGTTACAGAGACATAGGTATAAATCGTATTCTCGAAATTGACTTTTGTGAGAGATAGAGGTTCCACGGTATAGTTCAGTACTTCTCCAACGTCAAGTTCATTGGCTTCAAAAGTGGATTTGAATTCCTTTAGTTCTTCTAAGCCGCTCCAAAGAATGCCAATGGGCAGTAAACAAATGATTGCGATCATGATTCTTTGAAAATATTTCTGTGGAATGATGTCTTTTGTCAGATCCATATTCTACACCGTAAGCTTTAATTCCTGATACATATCATGGCCCTTCTCGAAAACAGCCGCCAGTGCAAAAAGTAAAAGGCCATACACGAAGCTCCCGAGTTCCAGATCCAGACTTATGGAGATTTCATTGGCAACCAACATTTCATCAATGGGTACCACAAAAAGCCTGTAAATAATCCATTCAAAGGGTTTGAAGGCAATGATTAATCCGGCTATGATTTTAAGTCTTCGGATATTTTTTCGGGAAAAAACTTTGTCGTGCCATGCGGACTTAAGGATCATTCGTAACTGAAAAAATCCGAATAAAAATAAACCAAAACCGATAACCACGGAAATCAATATTCCAATATATAACCCAAAGTGATTATTCATAATGTAGTCAGCATTCAGGTTAGCCGATGCGGACTCTATCGAAAGCATTGTTGGGTCAATAACCGTCTCTATGGTTAGCTGGTCTGCATCAATAGGAATTTGAATGTTGAATTCGGTTAGATAAAGATCAAAGGCATGTTTCGTGAGTAGGGTTGCAAGCGTGAGAATGGCAGCGAAACACAAGAAGTACCACATAAAATTGATTATGGCGTAGGAGTAGTAAACTGAGTTTTTGTTCTTCAAGGATTCCATGTTACACCGTTAGTTTTTGTTCTTGGTAGATGCGTGTTCCTTCTTTGAATATATAGCCGAGAACAATCATAAAGATGCCTGCGAAAATGAAGTCCTTGCCAAATAAATCTAAGTAAATGATATCAATGCCATCAGGGAAGCCGAGGTTATTTAATATTGGTAGGGAAATAAAATGACCGGTATTCAAAAACTGAAAGGAAAAATTGATCGCACCTACTGCTAATAATATTGTTCCAATTGTTGAAAGGTACGTTGAGTTTTTTGCATGAAATGGACTTCCTTCAGCTACGTTTCTTAGGACTTTTGCAAAAAAGAATAATAGAATAAAAAACACGGCATTTTCATAGATCTTTAAACCATTATAAAAGAAAAAGGCATTTTCCACATCGTCGTATGATCCTGAAATGTGTATATCAGTGGACATCCGTTCAGAGATGTTCAAATAAGTGTTTTCAAATTCTACATCCTTGTATTCTTCAAATTGCTCGAGTTCAAGGTGAACGGGAATATTGTCGATGATTACAGAATTATTTGAGAATGACATAAATAGATCAACCCCAAGAATCCCAATGTTGATAACGATCATCCAATATCCAAGCTGGCACATGTAGAGTAAGAAATAAGCAAGCGACCAATCTTTTCTGAATTCCATAACAGACTCTTTATTTTTTATCTGCTTTTAACTAAAGTATTTAATTTTTGAAAAGCAATAACTATTTGTTGATAAACAATAAATAGTTACCGAATAAAGAAATATACTGCTCAGTATTTAGGTCTTTTACAGGCATTACCGCTCCGACGCAGAGCGTAGGAGCGAGTTGGGGGTACCATACTGTAGGATAGTCTAAAGACTGGAAAAGATAAGGCGGAGTTCATTGAAGACAATAACCAAGTCATCTCGCGGCGAATGCCTGAGATCTGGTAGTTAGATAGGGATTACTATTTATTTAGCTGGCAAGATCTAGATTCCCGCCTGCGCGGGAATGACAACTTATTCTATAAAAATGCCAATAGTTAAAAGAGCAATATGCCTATTACTTCAACATTCCTTGTTCAATGTTGAGTGCTCGGCGTTCAACCGCTTCCGCCCATAAGGGGTTCGTTGAAGGCACGGATGCTGGAGTTGGGCAATCCTTCCGGGTAGGAATCTTTTACCATTTGAAGTGCTTCGATTACCATTTCCAGATGCATCTCTTTGGAGTTTTGGTAAAAGGATTGTGCTTCACCTGATAGTTTAGGCTTGCCGTGGAGTGGTTTGTCACTCACGCAAAGGAGGGTGGCGTGAGGGATACGATATCGGAATCCGTTGGTAGCTACCGTAGAAGATTCCATATCAATAGCGACACTTCGGCTCATGTGGATTTCCTCTACCGACTTCGCTTTCGAGAACTCCCAGTTTCGGTTGGCTGTAGTATATACGGTTCCAATTCGGTGCTCCATTTCATGCTGATCGAGAACTTCTTTGAGATAACGGTTGAGCACATAGTTTGGGGAAATTGGAATCCCAATTGGGAACAAGTCGTCCAGCACTTTATCAGCACGGTAGTAACCGTTGGCCAAAACGAAGTCGCCAATACGCTGGTGGTTTCGTAACCCGCCGCAGTGACCTACCATTACCATGGCATCCGGTCGCAGCACCCCAACATGATCGGTAATAGTTTTAGCATTGGAAGGCCCAACGCCGATATTGATTAAGGTAAGCCCTGAATTGTTATCCATTTTATGATGATAAGCCGGCATCTGAACACCGGGGCGGGCAGGCTTCACGCAATCCGGAAACTTGTCCAGAAATACTTCCACATGCATATCATAGTTGGTAAAGAGGATATAGCGCTGGAAATCTTCAGGCTTGGTTCCGGTATAATGTTCCAGACGGTCAAGGGAAATATCAATGCGCTCAGCCCGAAAAAGGAAGAGTTTTTTCTGGGTGATGTCCCAGTCACTTTCATCCAGATTGTCAAAAAGGTCCGGGTTGTTCATTGCTAAGGCTTCACGAGATGGCTTCACAAAAACCGTAGCGCCGTTGGTGACTAATCGTTCAATTTCACGCTTTAAATACCATCGGTAAGCTTTAGGTTGAGCTAGTTCGCCATCAATAATAGGGTTGTGCTTACTCCAGGTACGTTCCACAATCATTTGTGGGTATTGGCCGGAATCGTAAATTTCCTCCATCAAATTGCACGCTTTATCAATAGCTTTTTTAAGTTCTGCCTCCGTGGAAAACTGATCTTTAACCAATTTGAGCGTGTCTGACATATGAGTAACAGTGATTTTTTATTTACAATTGAACCGTGGGTAACCACAGATGAAGAGGTCAAATATACGACGAATATATTCAAACTTTTAAGTCGGGATATGAAGATAGAGTCGGAAGATCACTCGGCTACTTTTTCGGTGATCAAGGCTCCGGATTGGATGAATGTGATCCCCCTAACGCCTGAAAATGAAATCGTGTTAGTAGAGCAATATCGATATGGGATTGAGCAGCCCACGTTGGAGCTACCTGGTGGAATAGTGGATCCCGGTGAAACTCCTTTAGAGACGTCAAAAAGAGAGCTGCTGGAAGAGACCGGTTATGCAGGGGATGAACCCATAGATCTCGGGAAGGTGAGTTCTAATCCGGCCATGCTAACCAACTTTACGCATACGTTTGTGATCAAGAACTGTAAGAGAGTTCAGGAACAGAAATTAGACGGGAATGAGCGGATTAATGTGCACCTGATGCCTTTGGATGATTTTTTGGAGATGGTGAATCGGGGAGAAGTGCATCACTCGCTGGTGGTGGCAGCAGTGGCTAAGTTTTTGTTGTGGCGTCGGTGATCACTGATTACTCGGATTGAGGGATTTGACGGATTCTCTCGGGTTTTATCCTTGTTCCTGACGCTTCGCGACGGAACGAACCTCGCAAAAGGTGATCGCTGATAAGCTGATTTAAGGAGGCCCAGGATTTTTATTGGTCCCAGACAATAGTTTAAAATCCTGCACTTTTAGTGCAGGGTGGTTTAGTGAACAATAGGCTGAATCTCTTTTTTGAGTGAATCTCCAATCTCATCATATGTTTTTTCGAGTTCGTACCGATCTTGCAATCTAAGCCAAAATTCAGCTGAAGTTTTTAATGCAAGAGAAAATCGAATGGCCGTATCTCCGGTAATGGACCGTTTCCCGTTTATTATTTGGTTCACGCGGTTGGCAGGGACTTGAATAATTCGGGCAAATTCCCGCTGAGAAATTTTCAATGGATCTAAAAACTCTTCCTTTAGCATTTCTCCGGGATGTACAGGGGTGATTTTTTTCATGATCTAAATTCTAGTGATAATCTGTTATTTCAACATTGAAGGCGTCTGCGTCTTTCCATTCAAAGCAAATCCGCCACTGTTTGTTTATTCGAATGCTGTGCTGTCCATCTCGTTCTCCTTTTAGCTTTTCCAATTTATTTCCGGGCGGCGACCGCAATTCCTCTAATTCATTCATTAAGTCTATTTGAAGTAATTTACGATAAGCTCTGCGCTGAATTTCTTCCGGAATCTTTTTAGAATAATTTCGCCTAAAAATTTTCTGTGTTTCCTTATCTGCAAAAGACTTAATCATAATTAAAGGTGTTACGTCTCTCGTAACAAATTAAAGTATTTTGGTATGACTTCAAAAAAGTAGAGTTTAAACAGCATGAGCAAATGCTCTCGCCTTAATCTGAACGAATTCGTCCTTAAATCCAGTTATTCCATCCCAACACAAAACCCAAATATCTATAGAACTTATGATTGAACAAGGATCAAAAGCAGACTTTAACTTCACCGTAAAAGCGGTACAAAAGGGTGAAGAAAAAGAACTGAATTTCGCTGATCTGCTGGATCAGCCCACTATCGTATCAGTATATATGAAGAACAATACCGGTGGCTGCGATCGCCAAACCAAAGACCTGGCTGATGAAGCTGAATGGTTCAGGGAACATGGATATAATTTAGTGGCTATAAGTAAAGACACCTGTGGTTCTCATAAACGATATGCAGAAAAGCAGGGAATTGATTTTACTTTAGTTTCAGATCCTGAATATAAATTTGCCAAGGCCACTGATTCGGTTGTAGAAAAAAAGATGTATGGTAGAGAGTATGAAGCTCCATCGCGTTCGGCCTTTGTTATTGATACAGATGGTACTATTTTGGGCACTGTCGAAAAAGTAAATACCAAAGACCACGCTGCTGAAATGAAAGAGTTGGTCAAAAGTTTGAAATAATTTAGTAATACTGCATGAAAAGTCTTGTAATTGTAGAGTCCCCTACGAAAACTAAAACTATTAAGAAGTACTTACCTGATGGGTACGTTGTAGACTCTTCAATGGGTCATATTCGTGACCTCCCTTCCTCAGCTAAAGAAATTCCTGCTAAGTATAAAAAGGAAAGCTGGTCGAATTTGGGAATCAATGTAGACGATCGTTTTGATCCTCTGTATGTAATTCCATCTTCCAAAAAGAAAGTGGTAACAAGGCTTAAAAAGCTACTCAAAGACGCTGATGAGTTGATTCTGGCGACGGATGAGGATCGGGAGGGGGAAGCTATTTCATGGCACCTGCTGGAGATCCTGAAGCCTAAGATTCCGGTTAAGCGGATGGTTTTTCGTGAGATTACCAAAGAGGCCGTCTTAAACGCATTGGAGAATACACGGGATATTGATATGAACTTAGTTCATGCCCAGGAAACGCGACGAATTCTGGATCGCCTTGCCGGGTATACTGTTTCTCCTTTATTATGGAAGAAGATTTCTCCGGGCCTTTCAGCAGGTCGGGTTCAGTCGGTAGCGGTTGAGTTTCTGGTTCAACGTGAGCGTGAACGCATGAAGTTTAAAAGCGCGACTTACTTCGATCTTAAAGCACAGCTTCATAAAGAGGGGGACAATGATAAGTTCGACGCTGACTTAACTCACCTCAACGAAAAGAGATTGGCCAGCGGTAAAGATTTTGATGAAAACACCGGCAAGCTTAAGAAGCCTGATAGTGTGGTGTTGCTGGATGAAGACAAAGCCAGTGGCTTGGTTGACGACCTGAAGGAAGCGTCATGGTCCGTCATTAATGTAGATGTGAAAACGCAGAAGCGAAATCCATCTCCCCCTTTTATTACATCGACCCTGCAGCAGGAAGCAAATCGTAAGTTTGGCTTCTCTGCCCGCGATACTATGAGTGTTGCTCAGAAATTATATGAGAAAGGATTTATCACCTACATGCGTACGGATTCAACCCGACTTTCCGGTCAGGCCATCAGCGCAGCTCGCGATGCCGTTACGGAAGAGTATGGTGATGAATATCTATTCAAAAATGTTAGAAATTATAACAAAAAAGGGAAGTCAGCTCAGGAAGCTCATGAGGCTATCCGCCCTTCGGGCTCACGATTTGTGAAGCCTGAAAAAGCAGGATTACGTGATAGAGAATTTAAACTCTACGATTTAATCTGGAAGCGAACAATTTCAACCCAGATGGCGCAGGCCGAACTTGAGTTTACGAACGTTACGATTCGGGCTACCAATAATGGCACGGATGCAGACTTCCGTGCGAACGGCAAAAAGATTTTATTTCCCGGTTTCTTCCGTGCTTATGTAGAAGGAAGTGATGATCCGGAAGCAGCGCTCGAAAATCAGGAGATTTATCTTCCGCCAATGGCTGAAGGAGATGCTACAGCATTAGATGATCTGGATTTTGTAAGCCACGAAACCAAACCGCCGGCCCGATTTACGGAAGCGACTTTGGTTAAGGAATTGGAGAAACGTGGCGTGGGCCGACCGAGTACTTACGCCTCCATTATCAGTACGATTCAGAATCGTGGATATGCAAAGAGTGATGGGAAAACATTGATTCCTTCATTCACTGCATTTGCCGTTTCTTCCTTGCTTGAAAAACATTTTCCAAACCTTGTAGACAGTGATTTTACTTCTAAGCTTGAGGATAAATTGGATGCTGTTGCAAGCGGAACTCAGGATCCGGTGAAATATCTCGAAGATTATTACAACGGTGAAAATGGTTTAAAAGC
>Ga0306868_1001350_pt1 | contig 13080 bp, 13 predicted proteins | sample AntRauTorckE6832_FD_190411 | JGI IMG/M metagenome (GOLD analysis project Ga0306868, IMG submission 190411) | Saline lake microbial communities from Rauer Islands, Antarctica - Metagenome Torckler E6 #832 (v2) (version 2) | ecosystem: Environmental > Aquatic > Non-marine Saline and Alkaline >... | reverse complement strand
CTGCCGCCTTTGATTTTTTTTAGCCTGCCGCAAACATCTGAGATTGTGCGTTAAGTCATGCAATTATAATGCCGAACACTATTGGCATTGTCCCCTATTCTCGTAATGGTGTCAATTATTTTAGCCTGACCGTTTGTAGTGTGACCGGGTTACATCAACAGTACCCACTTATCAGAAAACTAAAGAAAGACTTCAAGGCTACTTGCCTATCAAAAAACGAAAAAACGGGTTAAGCCAAAATGACCTAACCCGTTAAAAATATTCTTGGTGCCGGAGGTCGGAGTCGAACCGACACGGGCGCAAGGCCCGCTGGATTTTGAGTCCAGTGCGTCTACCAATTTCACCACTCCGGCGTAAAAGTGGTTTATACAATATAACCGGCGTTGCAGTCAAGGGTGATTCGGCAATTGAGCGAGATCATGCTGAAATATTTGCAGCAGTCAGCAGTTTAGGCGGCCCCGTTTTTATACTGCCGGTAAAATGTCAGGACGCGTTTGACATATTGCAAGGTTTCCGGATATTGCGGGACGGTCTGCTGTTTTTTTACAATTGTCGGTCCGGCGTTATAGGCGGCGAGTGCAAGGCGTACATCCTGGCGGAAGGTGTCGAGCAAAGAACGCAGATAGCGCGTGCCACCGGCAATGTTCTGCTCGGGATCAAAAGGGTTGGCAACCTTGAGCTGCCGGGCTGTTCCAGGCATCAGCTGCATCAAGCCTTTTGCTCCTTTTCTGGAGATCGCCCGAGGGTCGAACGCCGATTCCGTTCGAATAACCGCCCGTATCAAATGGGGGTCGATATTATAGCGGACCCCGTAATAACGAATATGTCGGTCGAATCGTGCGGCCCGCTGCCGCAACAGGCTTGCGCTTGAACGGTTGTGGCTGCGTTCAATGCCCGCATTACCACGCCTGAGAGAAACGGCACGGCAATACTTTGACTGCAGCGTATCGGTGAAATGCACCTTGCCGCTGCTGTCAACGCATTTGTATATGGTCGCCTCCGCATTCTGCGGTGCTATACATAGCAGCGTCAGCAGCAGTATTTGATACGGCAGTATTTTATGAAGTATTGCCATTCAGGATATGGTGTTGGTGGATGGGCCACTTATTTTGCTCGTTTTTCCCAATCGGCCAGAAACTGCTCCATACCCTTATCGGTAAGGGGATGCTTGGCAAGCTGCTCAATCACCTTCAGAGGCATGGTGGCTATATCGGCGCCGACGAGGGCGGCATCCACAACATGGAGGGGATTGCGTACGCTGGCAACGATTACTTCGCTGTCGTAGCCATAGTTCTGGTATACCGTCATAATATCGGAGATCAGTTCCATGCCCGGCGCGCTGATATCATCGAGACGGCCGACAAAAGGGGACACAAAGGCTGCTCCGGCCTTGGCGGCCAGCAGTGCCTGGGAGGTGGAGAAAACCAGGGTTACGTTGGTTTTGATCCCTTCTGCTGCAAATCTTTTGGTGGCTTTGAGGCCCTCAACGATCATGGGGACCTTGATGACGATATTGTCATCAAGCTTGGCAAGCTCTCTGCCCTCTTTGACCATGCCGTCGGCGTCCAGGCTGACGACCTCGGCACTGACCGGCCCGTCGACGAGTTGGCAGATTTCCTTAAGTATATCGACAAAGGGCTTATCTTCCTTGGCTACCAGCGATGGGTTGGTGGTCACACCGTCGACCATGCCCATCTCCACGCCCTTTTTGATATCGTCAATATTTGCGGTATCGATAAAAAACTTCATTGTTCAGCTCCTTTTTTGGAAACATATGAATTGCAGCATTCTTTGCTGCAGAAATATACAGTCTCATTCCCATTTTTTGCAGTCACGGCCTGCTGCTTGGGAACGAGTTTTTTACACACCGGATCCTCGACAAGGACGTCCGAGGCATCAACAGATCCGTCATCGTCGAGGCTCTTGTCATCGTCTTCCATGTTCTTGCCGCCTCCTTTTATAAGGAGATAGGCTATATAGAGGAGTATGCCTAGAATAATAAGTCGAATTGGACTCATAGCGACTCCCGTTTTTGCCGTTTATTGTGCCTTATCATAGTGCCATCCTCCATTCTTACAACCATTTGGCCCTGTGTATCCGCTGTTCTGCTACGCTCCCGTCCCGCATGCGCCGGCGCAATTGCTGCAGCTTTTGCGCGGGGGACATGCCATCGGCGGGATCCTTGAAATCTCCCGCAACCTCAGCCAAAGGCTCAAGCACAAAGAGCCTTTCGGCTAGAAAGGGATGGGGCAGCGTCAACACCGCATCCTCTCTAACGTAATCATCGAAATAGAGAATATCGAGGTCCAGGGTGCGATCCTGATATCCAGGAAGATCCGGGCCTCTTCTTCTGCCAAAATGGGTCTCGATTTTCTGGATGCTCTTTAGCAGTTGAGTTGGAGCCAGGTCCGTCTGCAACCGTCCGACACCATTGGTAAACCAGTTGTCGCTCGCCATTCCCACCGGTTCGGAAAGGTAGGGCGATGACAGGGCCAAGGCAGTGATATTTGCCAGACTGCCGATTTCGAACCAGGCCCGCTGCAGGGTATTCAGGCCATCGCCGATATTGGAGCCAAGCCCGATAAATGCCGTACACTTCACCTGGAAATCCTGAGAGTGCTAGAGATCATCAAGGCCGAGGACATCAAACATGGAGTAGATACCGGGCTGCTGTTGCACCACCCAGGCAGCGGCCGTGGAAGCGCCCTGGGCGAAATGGTCGCGGCTGTGGGCTCTGTGCGCCAGCTCAATGCGTTCTCCCGGTCCGGCAAAATAGACCGTATGCTCACCGACGATATCGGCAGCCCTGATGGTCTGTATGCCTATCTCGCCGGCGCCTCGTTCGCCGATAATGCCGTTTCTTTCAAGAACACCGACCTCTTTGAAATCACGGCCCAGTGCCTGCGCAGCCATTTCACCAAGTTTGAGGGCGGTACCACTGGGGGCGTCCTTCTTCTTCCGGTGATGGGCCTCGACAATTTCTATATCAAAGTCATCGCCGAGGATGGCCGCGGTTTTCTTGACCAGCTTGAACAATACATTGACGCAGATCGACATGTTCGGCGCATGGACGCAGGGAAAGCTCTGCGCCAATGTGGTGAGCTCATCCAGCTCGTCGGGCTGCAGTCCGGTTGTGCCTATCACCATGGCGGTTGCGTGCTGCGCGGCAAGACGGGCAAACTCCATGGTGGCTTTATGAAATGTGAAGTCGATGATCACATCACCCTGGTCAATGACCGGGGCCAGGCCTTCGGCGATGATCACACCGTTTTTACCAAGCCCCGCAACCTCACCGGCATCCCTGCCTATATCCGGGCTGCCGGGGGCCTCAAAGGCAGCGGCATACGTGAGTTCGGCATGACCCTGTACCATGGCGCCGATTTTCTGTCCCATTCTGCCGGCGGCACCGGCAACGATTACATGTATCATATTTTGCATCCTCGAGGGTCAAGAGCGATCTGAAAAGTTGCTCCCGCCGAAAGGCTTTTTACAGCATTCCCAAAGACAATAAGGTCTTCTCCAGCATCTTCTGGGTTGCCTCATCCACTTTTGTTATGGGGAGGCGTGGAGCGCCGTCCTTGATTTTGCCCATTAATTCGAGCCCTTTTTTGGCGGGCGCGGGACTGGGATTTTTGAACATCAGCTTCATCAGCGGCAGAAGACGATAATGCATTTTTTTGGCTGTTTCGACATCGCCTGCCAGGGCCGCATTCATCATCTTCGCCATGCCTGCGGGGTCAAGGTTGGAGACAACCGAGATAACTCCTTGGCTGCCGATAAAAATCGTGGGCATTGAGGTGAAGTCATCACCGGAGAGAATGATAAAATCATCGGGACAGAAGCGAACGATATCGCTTATCTGCTCGAGATTGGCGCAGGCCTCTTTAATACCCACGATATTTTCTATGGCGGCCAGTTTAGCGACGGTCTCCGGCAAAACATTGACAACGGTACGCCCCGGGACGTTATACAAAAACATCGGGATGTCCACCGCTTCGGCAATAGTCTTGAAATGCTCGTAAATACCCTGCTGGCTTGGTTTATTATAGTAGGGCACCACGGAAAGCACCGCGTCGGCACCTGATTCTTTGGCGCTTTCGGTGAATTCGATGGCCTCCAGTGTGTTATTTGCACCGGTTCCGGCAATAACGGGTACCCGGCCATTAACGGTTTGCACCGCAAGTTCTACGACCTTTTTGTGTTCATCGAAACCAAGCGTGGCGGATTCTCCGGTCGTCCCGCAGGGAACCAGACCATTTATGCCTTGCTCAATCTGAAATTCAATGAGATCAACAAAACCCTGCTCATCGACCCTGCCGTCACGAAACGGTGTGACGATAGCCGTGAACGCGCCCCTGTAGTTTTTCGTATCCACTTGCATAATGTACTCCTCTCTATTTCTTTACTCTTGTTCCTGCCCCTATAAGAGAGATTCAAAAGTAAGCTCACCTGTATACACAATACGTGCCGGGCCTTGAAGGTAGACATTTTCGACCCGACCGTCTTCGTGTACGTCAAATTCTATGGTTAAACGATCGCCTCCCGATGTTTCAACAACAACCGGAGAAGCGACCCCGGTTTTTATGGATGCGATGATTGCCGAGGCCACGGCTCCTGTGCCGCATGCCATGGTTTCATCTTCAACTCCTCGTTCATAGGTCCGTGCCAGAATCTCCCTCTGGCCATGTATTGTGACAAAGTTAGCATTTGTTCCCTCAGGGGCGAACATGGTATGGAAGCGGACTTCTCTGCCCCATGTTTTGACGGGAGTATTCTCATCATCGACAATGATCACGGTATGGGGAACGCCGGTATTGAGATAGGTTGCCTGATGGGTCGTCTCACCGAGCTCCAGGGTGAGATTATCCTTGAAGCCGAAGGGGTTGGTCATGCGAAGACGAACCTCCTCTTCCGCACTGATCTCCGCCTCGATTATGCCGGCAACGGTTGCAAAGCGCATCCGCCTCCCCGCGATTCCCAGGCGATAGGCAAAACGGGCGGCACATCTGGCGCCATTGCCGCACATCTCGGCAACGGAGCCGTCTGAGTTATAAAACTTCCAGCGAAAATCGGCGCTTTCCGACTCTTCAATCAGGATAACACCGTCGGCGCCGACGGAAAACATCCTCCTGCACACCTTTCTGGTGAACTCGGCCTGCTGATCAACGGGAATAAACCTGTCACGGTGATCAATGACGACAAAGTCATTGCCGGTGCCATTCATTTTAGTAAATTGTACAGGAAATATTCGTTCCATCACCTATCCCGCTCCCTTCTTCTACCGGCACACAATGCTACGGCGTCATCAATGCCTGGTTGTTGCCTCCTTGGACAATTCGCTTTCATTGCCTGCGGCGTCAATTGCTGTAACCGCGTAATACACCTTGGTGTCAGATGGCACTGAGGTGTCGACAAAAAGACTTGTACTGGCGCCGGTATCGCCGACCCGGCTGTGCTGCTTCTCGCCCTGGAGCCTGCGGTAAATCCGGTAACCGGCCAGATCATCAGCCCTGGTGGTATCCCAGAACACCCGTATATCACCGGCAGAGGCTATGACCGTTACGCCCGTGACCATGGGCGGCGCCGTTGTATCAAAGACTCTGGCTTGCACAGCTGGGCTGAGAGAGCCATCAAGCGTCTCCCCTTCAAAGCGCATACCGCTTTTGATTTTATACCAGTAGGTGGTGCTGCTGGCGACCTCGGTATCGACAAAGGAGGTTTTTTGCAGCAGCCCGCCAACCTCGCTGAAGTCCTTGCCATTGTTGCTTCGTACAACCTGGTACGTCACCGGCAATTCGGCGCTGCCGCCGTCTATAAGGCTGTCAACCGGCGACCAGCTCAGCCGCACACTGGTACCATCGATCGATGCCTTCAGATCCTGGGGAGCGGCGGCGGGCGTGTGGTAGACAAAACTGACGATATTGGAATCACCGCTGGCGGCCCACCAGCTGGTTCTCGAGCGCACCTTGAAAAAATATTTATTGCCTGAGCGCAGCATTCCACTGACATATTCCGCCGTTTGCCGTTCTTCCATGGCTGTAACGCCGCCCGGCAACTCAATGGGCTCGGCAAAGGGAATGGGGCAGCTGCTGCAGTAATCATCCAGCGGTATTTCCGCCCTGTACAGCTCGAATCCGTCAATTGCGGTAAGTCCCCGGCCATCAATCGTTTCCACGGGAAAGGACCATGTCAAGCGTGCCCCTTTGTCATCAAGACTATACTCCAGATCGGCGATGGCCTTCGGTACCACGCTCTGCGGCGGGACAGGTGGCGTCTTATATCCGCACCCCCCTCCCAAAACAAGCATTCCCGCTACTATAACTGACCCCGCAAAGCCTAATTTCGTAGTCGTATTCATAACACCCTTTTCAGTTGGTTTTCCGCTTCCGTTACCGCCTCTTCCACTCGTATGGTGGCTGTTCCGCCCTGAGAAACCCTGCTGTTGACCGACCCCTCCACGGTGAGCACTTCATAGACATCTTCGTCAATGGCTGCTGAGAACTGCTGCAGCTCGGCAATGGAGAGATCCTCGAGCTCGCACCCCTTCTCCAGACATGCCGCAACCGCCCGGCCGACAATACCGTGGGCCTCGCGGAAAGGAACGTTTTTCATAACCAGATAATCGGCAAGGTCGGTGGCTGTCATAAAGCCTGTCCTGGTGGCCCTGTCCATCGTTTCCGTGTTAAACTGCAGATTGCCGAGCAGCTCACTCATAATGGCAAGCGAGGCGGAGACAGTGTCCACCGCATCAAACACCGGCTCCTTATCTTCCTGCAAATCACGGTTGTAGGTCATCGGCAGCCCCTTCATCAGGGTGAGCAGCGTCATCAGACTGCCCGTTACCCTGCCGCTTTTCCCCCTGATTATCTCGGGGATATCGGGATTTTTCTTCTGCGGCATGATGGAGGAACCGGTGCAAAAGGTATCGGCGATGATGACAAAGGAAAACTCCTGGCTCGACCAGAGCACAAGCTCTTCGGAAAGACGCGACAGATGGTTCTGGATAAGGGCACAGCAGCTGACAAATTCTATGGCAAAATCACGATCCCCCGAGCTGTCCATGGAGTTTCTGGTCACACCGTCAAATCCCAGGGCCTCGGCCACATCTTGACGGTTGATGGGCAACCCTGTCCCGGCCATGGCAGCACCGCCAAGAGGGGAGAGATTCATGCGCTTGCGGCAGTCGAGAATCCGCTCCCTGTCCCGACCAAACATCTCGTAATAGGCCAGCATATGGTGAGAAATAAGCACCGGCTGGGCACGCTGCATATGGGTATAGCCGGGCATGATCTTGCCAAGGTACTCTCTGGCCAGAACAACACAGGCCTTTTGCGTTTCGGCAAGGAGATGGGCAAAACGATCACACTCATCACGCAAATACATTTTCAGGTCGACGGCTATCTGGTCATTACGGCTGCGGCCGCTGTGCAGCTTGGCCCCGGCCGGACCGATTTTTTCCACCAGGGCCTTTTCGATATTCATATGAACATCTTCGAGCTCCTGCCTGAAGGTGAATTCCCCCTTGTCGATCTCTTCTTCGATGGCACCAAGCCCGATGAGGATTGCACTAAGTTCGTCGGCGCTCAGCACACCCTGGCGCTGCAGCATGGCGGCGTGCGCCCTGCTGCCTTCGATATCGTATTTGTACAGACGGGAGTCATAATGGATGGAGGCCGTAAAGGCCTCAACGGAGCTTGCCGTGGCCTCGGCAAAACGACCGCCCCATAATTTCTGGGACTGCGGCTGCCCAGACTGCGATTCTGCCGAGTCTTGCCCTGCTGAGCGCGGCGTTGCTCCGTTCGATGGTGTCGTTATCATGTCCGTGTTCTCGCTGTATTCATTATGCTCGGCTCGCTATTGGGTTTTCTTACTTGTGCTGCAATGCCTGAATTCTGAGGCGCAGTCCGTTGAGCCGAATAAAACCGGTGGCATCGCCCTGGTCATAGACATCATCCTCTTCGAATGTGGCAAAACTCTCCTGATAGAGCGAGTTGTCCGACTTTCTGCCCACAGGAATACAGTTGCCTTTATAGAGCTTGAGGCGAACTGTCCCGTTGACCGTCTTCTGGGTCTCATCCATGGTCTTCTGCAAAAGCTCCCGTTCCGGGGAAAACCAGAAGCCGTTATAGAGAAGCTCGGAGTACCGCGCGATAAGCGAATCACGGATCTTCATGACCTCCCGGTCCATGGTGATGGTTTCCAGGGCGCGATGCGCCGTGCGCAGCAGGGTTCCGCCGGGGGTTTCATAGACACCGCGCGACTTCATGCCGACGAAGCGGTTTTCCACCAGATCGAGGCGGCCGATGCCGTTGGCACCGCCCAATTTATTCAGGCGGGTGAACAGCTGCTGCGCTTCCATGGCGGTGCCGTCGAGTGCCACCGGATCGCCGTTTTCAAAGCTGATCTCAAGATAGGTCGGGCTGTCCGGCGCCGCTTCCGGGGACACCGTCATCTGGAACATAGCCTCGTCCGGTTCGTTCCAGGGATCCTCCAGAATGCCGCCCTCGTAACTGATATGGAGCAGATTTTCATCACAGCTATAGGGTTTTTCCTTGGTGACCGGCACCGGAATATTGTGCGCTTTGGCAAACTCGACCAGCTTCTGCCGCGAATTCAAATCCCAGGTTCTCCAGGGTGCTATAATCGTGAGATTGGGATCAAGGCCAATATAGGCCAGCTCAAAACGCACCTGGTCGTTGCCTTTGCCCGTGGCGCCATGGCTCACCGCATTGGCCCCCTCCTCCCTGGCGATGCGGACCTGCTCCTTGCTGATCAGCGGCCTGGCAACGGAGGTGCCAAGCAAATAGGACTCTTCATAGATGGCGTTGGCGCGAAAGGCGGGAAAAATGTAGTGCTCCACAAATTCCTTTTTCAAATCGGAAATGATGACTTTCTCGGCGCCGGTGGCCAGGCCCTTCCGCCGCACGGCCTCCCAGTCCTCATCCTGACCGATATCGGCACAATAGGCGATTACCGGACATTTATACTCTTCCGCAAGCCATTTCAAAATGACCGAGGTGTCAAGGCCTCCCGAATAGGCCAGTACAATTTTATCAACACTCATGGATATTCCCCAGGATATCGATGACGCGGTAAAAGCTCTCTACTGCTTGGGTGCAGGGGCTTTTCGCCATCTTCAATTTACACGCAATATTCAACTTTATTTACCACACATATAACAGTATATACTACAGACTGCCGGTAAGCATCAGCTCCAGGATAGCCTTGTGCATATGCATCTTGTTTTCCGCCTGGTCGAAGGCAACACATTGTTTCGACTCAAGCACCTCTTCACTGATCTCCTCGCCGCGATGCGCCGGAAGACAGTGGAGAACGATGGCCTCTTTGTCCGCCTGCGCCATAAGTTCACTGTTGACCTGGTAGTCACCAAACAGTTCAAGGCGCTTGTTCAGCTCCTTTTCCTGGCCCATGGAGGCCCAGACGTCAGTATTGACAACATCCGCCTGGGAGACTGCCTGACGCGGATCGCTCGTCAAAGTTATAGGCTTTTGCGCCACAGCGCCGGCCCGCTGCAAAATGGTCTCATCAGGACCATACCCCTCAGGGCAGGCCAGCACCAGCTCAAAGCCGAGAATGGCGGCCGCCTGTATCCAGGAATTGGCCATGTTGTTGCCATCGCCAAGCCAGGCAATGGTGAGATTGTTTAAGCTCCCCTTGTGCTCGATCACCGTCATGATATCGCTGAGCACCTGGCAGGGGTGATGCAGATCGGTCAGCGCGTTGATAACAGGCACCGAGGAATAGCGGGACAGCTCCTCAACGACGTCCTGCCCAAAGGTCCGTACCACCACTCCACTGACATAGCGTGCCATTACCCGGGCCATATCCTTGAGCGGCTCGGATCTTGCCAACTGGGTATCACGGGCCGAGAGAAAGATCACCTGGCCGCCCAGGCCATACATCGCCGCTTCGAAGGAGACACGCGTTCTGGTCGAGGGCTTTTCGAAAACCAGGCCGACGGTTTTTCCCTCGAGTTGACGGTGCAGCACACCCTTGCCGCTCTCATTTTTCAACCGGGCTGCCCGCGACAGGAAAACCTGCAGCTCATTTTTATTAAAATCTTCTAACGACTGTAAATGCTTAGGCATATTTTCAGGCATATTTTCAGGCATATCTCTCACCACTCACTGGAACTGGAGAACCGGGCGTTGCAGCGTTTTCCACCCTCCTGGGTGAAAACCGGCTCTTCCTGGAAGAAAACCTGTATCCATACAAGAAAAAGCAGGGATTTGCAAAGAAATTCAGGTTTCCATCGATTCCAATTTTTTGCGCTGCCATGATCGGACCCACCGGAATCACGCTTCAAGTTCATCAAATACCCCGGTAAGGGCCTCGATCATGCGGTCTATCTCCTCCTCCGCAACGATCAGAGGAGGGGCGAAACGCAGGGCGGCGTTGCCCGCAAAGTTTATCAAAAATCCTTTTGCAAACATACTATTGACTACTTCAGCTCCTCTGGAAATTCCCTCGGCGGACAATACCAGTGCCTGCAGCATTCCGGCTCCTCTAACGCCGGTGACAAACGTGGGAAAGCGCTCGGCAAGCTCAGTCAGTCTGCTCCGCAGATAGTCGCTTCGCCGGCGTACGTCGGCCAGGAACCCTTCTTCAAGTATGGTACTGAGGGTTGCCACCCCGGCTGCCGCGGCAACCGGATTGCCGCCGAATGTTGAGGCATGAGTGCTCGGCCCCATGGAAGCGGCGATTTGACGTGTCGTCACCATGGCACCGATGGGCAGCCCGTTGCCCAGCCCCTTGGCAAGGGTCATAATGTCGGGGATGACATCCGTCTGCTGGTAGGCAAAGAGCGTTCCGCTGCGCCCCATGCCGGTCTGCACCTCATCAAAGATCAGCAGCAGCCCGTGACGGTCGCACAGCTGCCGCAGCCCCTGAAGATACTCCTGCTCCAGCGGCCGCACCCCGCTTTCTCCCTGAATCGGTTCGCAGAGAATTGCACAGGTTTTTTCGCCGATATGGCGCTCAGCGGCAGCAAGATCACCAAAGGGCAGATGGACAAAGCCCTGCGGCATCGGCTCGAAGCCCTGGTGAAACTTGGGCTGGCCGGTGGCTGCCACCGTGGCGAGCGTCCTGCCGTGAAACGATCCTTCAAGGCATAAAATCTCGTACTTGCCCTCTTGGGAATGGATGCGGGCAAGCTTGATTGCCGCCTCGTTCGCCTCGGCACCGCTGTTGCACATGAAGACCTTATCGCCGAAACTATTGGCAACGAGGAGTTCAGCCAATTCGGTCTGGGGACGGGTGTAATAGAGATTGGACACATGGACCAGTTCACCGGCCTGGCGGCGGATGGCCTCGGTAACTCTGGGATGACAGTGCCCCAGACCACAGACCGCAATACCGGCGAGAAAATCAAGGTAGGTCGTGCCGTCCTCGCCATAGAGGACACAGCCCTGCCCTTTTTCCATGACCACCGGATAGCGAGTGTAATTATTGATGAAAACCTCATCGTTGCGGCTCTGTATCGTCTTTTTTTGCATTTTTCCCGTATTGTTTCTGGTGTTGGTAACTACTTTATGGGGGAAGCGACGTAATGTAACTCCCCCCGGCCTTTAGGGCCTGTCAACAAATAACATGGCCATATTGCATCTCATCTTCAGGCCATCTTTGGCTGCGGCTCAATCGTAAAATCCTCAACGTAGCGCTGCTACGCCTGCGGTTTTACGCTGATCGCCACAACCAAATCTGACCCAAATCTGAGCGCAATCTTGGCCATGTTATTTGTGAACAGGCCCTTAGTGATTACTCAATTATCTGTGTCCCCACACCTTCATGGGTGAACATCTCCAGCAGAATTGCATGCTCCACGCGGCCATCGACAATATGTGTCTTGACCACACCATTTGCCAGGGCTTCTCCACAGCAGCGAACCTTGGGGATCATGCCGCCCGCCACCGTACCCTCGGCGATGAGATTTTCCAGCTCGTTATTCCGAATGGTGGTCAGCAGATTGCCCTGGCGGTCCTGAACGCCCATGACATCGGTCAAAAGAATCAGCTTTTCGGCCTTAAGTTCTCCGGCAATCGCTCCGGCAACCAGATCGGCGTTGATATTATACGCCCGACCGTCTTCACCGACGCCAACCGGGGCAATAACCGGGATAAACTCCTCGCTCTCCAGCCCACGAAGCACGCTGGGGTTGATTCTGGTCACCTGGCCGACCCGCCCCAGATCGATGAGCTCCGGCGGCGCATTGTCGGTCACCGCCGCGTTGACCTTGAGCTGCCGGGCGCACACCAGATCGCCGTCGCGCCCGGAGAGACCGACCGCCTTGCCGCCGCAGTGGTTGATCAACCCGACGATTTCCTTGTTGACCTTGCCCACCAGAACCATCTCGACGATATCCATGGTCTCGCCGTCGGTCACCCGCATGCCCTGAACATAATTGGCCTTGATATTGAGCCGGTCCAGGAACCTATTGATCTGCGGACCTCCGCCGTGAACGATGACCGGATTGATGCCGATATGCTTCATAAGGATCACATCCAGGGCGAACTGCTTTTTCAGCTCTTCATCCACCATGGCATGACCGCCATATTTAATGACCACCGTCTTATGCCTGAACTCCTGCATGTACGGTAGAGATTCTATCAGGACCTTCGCTCTTTCTATACTTTCCCGCATTCTTCCCTCGTATTGCTGATTTCCCTGCTCAAGGAAGTATTATTTGAGGCATCCGCAGTGCAACGGCATGCCTCTCCCCCAAGCAATCAAAAAATAAATTCACTCAACAATTCAATGCTTTATAAATAATCAATAACGCAACTGACCACTTGCATTCTACTTACTCAGCTGGTATTAGTAAAGGACTCTTTCCCTGGCGACAAACACCCCTTCCCTTTACAAACAAAAGCGATTAAGGTATAACAGGCTCGGTAATTGCATTGCCTGTCGATTTATACTGTTGGAGAACATCCATGAATTATTCCAGATTGTCCAGCCGGCCGGCCCGCCTTTTTATCGCCGGTCTTTGTGTACTGCTTCTTAACGGTGTCCTGGTTCCTGCAATGGCTTCGGCCAAAGAGCAGCCGATCCAGATAGAAG
>Ga0306868_1001346_pt1 | contig 13110 bp, 9 predicted proteins | sample AntRauTorckE6832_FD_190411 | JGI IMG/M metagenome (GOLD analysis project Ga0306868, IMG submission 190411) | Saline lake microbial communities from Rauer Islands, Antarctica - Metagenome Torckler E6 #832 (v2) (version 2) | ecosystem: Environmental > Aquatic > Non-marine Saline and Alkaline >... | reverse complement strand
CGTCATTCGAGTTCTTTTCTTCTTGAGTTTTTTGTCCCTTTTGGGTCAAGCCAAAAGGGACACCAAAAGAGCGGGTCTATCTGATTCTCCCAAAAACGAAGAATGAGCATTCATAAACAACCCCGGAGCAGAGTCGTCGGGATCGAAATGACACCGCGTTTTTCAAAGGCTTCTTAAAAATGCAGGGTCGTATTACAATACAACCCTGCCGAGAACCTTATCCTTAACGTGTAGTGCGGTTACTTCTTAAAGAGGCCTTTGAAATACTATCCAAGAGTCTTCTCCCAAAGGGATTCCTTCGGAAGATTACATTCGCCCGATGAAATAATCGAACTCATTGCACCGCAGGTATGCCTTTTACCATAGGCATCCCTTCGGGAGGCACGCTCAGACTGACGTCATATTGTCCGAAGGACTCCTACCGAGAGCGCAGCGTAGCGAAAATCCCTTTGGGAGAAATAGACGTAGGTTATTCGAAGGCTTCTTAAAATAACATAGTCAGCGTCTGCAATATCTGAGTGCGTTGATTTACACACACTGACATCCTGGATAAACGGGAAGAAAACACACCTCTTTTTACAATTTATTCCAACCCACAGGGTCGGGGAATTAGACCATCTATTTATCAAAGATGCAGGGTTGTATCGCAATACTACCCTGCTGACAATATGCTCCTTGCCCAGCAATCTTACTTAGCGCTCATTGCAGTGCTCTCTTTAAAGGAATTTGCCTACTATAAATCCCAATACAAAAGCGCCAATTATTATTATCGCAACGGCTTCGGTGCGAACCAACTTTTCAGGCATATTTTTTTGTTTACTAGCCCAATTGATCCAGCCCTTATTTAGGGATGGGCTGAATAAGCTCCGGACTGTTATTTGAAATATCGTTCACCGCTTCATCTACGCGATTCACCGCCATCTCGGTGAGCGGATAGGGTTCTGCCAGCAACTCTTTATGCATGGCAGAGGTCAGCTCATCACCCCCCAGCCAGCGGTTAAAATCAGCGCGCCGTAAAAGTACCGGCATGCGGTCGTCTACCGGTTCAACCAGTGTATTAGCTTTGGTGGTGAGAATGGCAAAAGAATACACATCCCGGCCGCTTGATGATTGCCACATGGAATAGACACCGGCAAATGCGGTAAGCTTGTTGGACATCAACCGAATATAAAAGGGCGTGGTTTTCTTTTCCGAGCTTTTCCATTTATAGAAGCCGTTGGCCGGTACCAGGCACCGCCGCTGATTCACGCACTCGGCCTGCCAATCATTATCGCGCACTTCTTCGGCGGAAATGGCATAGTTTCCTTTCCCGGCGCGTTCCTCATCAGCGTCGGGCGGAATAAGCCCCCAACGAGCCTGGTGGTGCTCTCGGGCTCCCTCATTATTTACAACAATGGGATGCATTGAACCCGGGGTGATATTATAGTCAGCCTCAAAATAATCTTCTCGCGTAGACGAAATTTCGAACAGGGTTTCAATCTCGTCTTTCGGGGCGTGTAACACAAAACGATCACTCATAAAATAGTATATTTGGTGTCGTTGAAAATTGATATCTATAGATAATGCAACGAGTACTTGAAATCAATGTTTCCTTTTTATGAATGTGATATTTAATCATGATGAAAATCGCATCCGTGCCGGCGGACGTATAGTGGCCCAGCTTCTGCTGATGTTTATGATTGCCCTCGGGTTGATTCTAATTTTGAGCCAATTTGTTGATACCTCCGGCAATGTGTTAACCACGCTGGCCACGGCGGTGGGGGCCGTTTCAAGCATGTATTTGGCCGCTCGCAGCCTTGATGTACGGCCTTGCAGTAATTATGGGCTTATCTTTAATCAACAAGCCGCCCGGGAGTGCCTCTGGGGCGTAGCATTGGCCGCCCTTGCCATGGGCATCATTTTTCTGGTTGAATATGCCGCCGGCTGGGTTACGGTTACCGGCTGGGGGTGGCAGCATCACCGCCCTGATGAGTCGTTCATCCTTTGGCTGGGGGGCTATCTTTTTTTTATGATTATTGTTGGTTTTTGGGAAGAGCTGGTATTTCGCGGCTATCAAATTGTAAACCTCAGCGAGGGGTTTAATTTTCCCGGTTTCACCCCACGGCAAGCCGTGATGGCAGCCGTACTGCTCAGCTCTATCGTTTTTGGGGTGATGCATGCCCTCAACCCTAATGCGGGCATATTATCCACCCTTAATATAACATTAGCCGGGGCCATGCTGGCGTTTCCATTCGTCATTACCGGGCGGCTGGCACTCTCTATTGGGCTCCATATTGGGTGGAATTTTTTTCAGGGCGGCATTTTTGGGTTTCCTGTCAGCGGGGTCCGCGCTCGAAATTCGCTGGCGCAAATTGATCAAGCCGGCCCGGCATGGCTCACCGGCGGTAGCTTTGGTCCCGAAGCGGGCTTGCTGGGCCTGGCGGGACTTACAATTATTATTGGCGGCTTAGTCTGGTATTTAAAATTTATTGACGAATCGCTCGACATCCGTAAAGAATTGGCTGCTTACCCATCAAACCAGCATAAAATACCTGAGCAAAGCCTATAAATTTTGTATATTTAAGCGCTGATTGATGAACATCACTCGTATTTGGAGTGATGCAGCAAACTGGATTTAGAATTTAAGTTACAGAGGTGAGAACGTTGAAGTATAGTGAACTGAACCTGAACGACCATACACTTGAAGCATTAAACAAGGCAAATATTGATGAAGCAAGCTCGTTGCAGCAAACGCTGATATCAAAAACCGTTGAGAAACAAAGCATTGTTGTAAATGCCGACCCCGGCGATGATAAAAACACTGCGTTTGCAATTGCCGCTGTGGAGCATGTGCAACAACGCGAAGAACCGGAAGGCACGGCTGTTTTAATCATTACTGACAAAGCGGAGGTAGCCGAAGAGATTTGCTCAAGTATTGAAGCGCTCGGCCTCCCCAATGATGAAACGGTAGCTTGCATCAGCAATAACGGATCTGCCGAGAAGCAGGCAGAACAAATGGAGCAGTCTCCATCGGTTATCGTTGCCAACCCCGAACGCCTGCAAGATCTGCTACAAGAGCACCGCTTTATTTTTCGGCATATTAGTCTATTGGTACTCGATGAACTAAAACATATCCTTTCCAATGGGCAGGCTGAAAACCTCAAAAAAATTAAACGTCGCGTTCTCAGTGATTATACCACGCTGGTTTGCTGCACATCATTTGACGAGGACGTCAAAAAAATGGTTTCATCCTTTACTGATGAACCAACCACTATTGGCTTTGATGATTCCAGTAACAATGGACAGCAACATGCACCGCAGCCTGTTGCCGATCATTTAACCCAGGGATATATCAACGTGCCGCCGCGGATGAAGATCTCCACGCTGACTGCGCATATCGAGCAAACGCCCAGCGGAAGCTGTGTGATTTTTACCGCTTCCAAGCGCGGAACCGATCGGCTTTATCGGGTACTCAAAAAACGCGGATTGAAGGCCACGAGCCTGCACCGCAAGCTCTCGGATGAAAAGCGAGAGCAGCGATTTTCCAATTTTGCCAACAGCGATGTGCAGTTCCTGCTGGTCTCCGATATTTCGGGCAACGACCTTGACCTCAACAACGTTACGCAGGTCATCAATTATGATGTACCCAACACCTCGGATGAATATCGCTTTCGGGCGGCACTGGCTGCTAAAAATAAGAGCGGGCGTATTGTTTCGCTGGTCTCCAAGCAAGATCGCAGCGACATTAATGTATTACAAAACGAGCTGGGCCAAACGCCGGAAGAGATTCCGCTGCCGGAAGAAGCAAAAAAGAAGCTAAAACAACGGGAAAAGAAAAATTCACAGAACAAAAGTCCCAGCCGTTCCAAGCGTAAAAAACGGCCCTCTCGCCCCGGCCAAAAATCATCCGATCAGAAATCTGATGAGATGCAGCTGCCGCAACCCCGATACGACAAGCTCAGCGGCGGCCGCAGCGGCAACCACAAAGAAGAAACCAATGGCTTTGTGAAGTTCTTTAAGAAACTTTTCTCTTCTTAAAAGCACTACATTTCTGTAACTATCTCGTTCTATATCTCTGGTATAGAACGAGAGGTTTTTATAATTTTCTCATTCCGTCGCTCCGCTGCGGAATGAACCATAGTTTGTAACTTGTCCCACCTATCCCGGCTTTACCAACATTAACGGCATATCTGTGAGCTATAAAAAAAAGAGGTTTGATATTTACCAACTGCGTTAGTCCATTTTTTTTTTCAATAAAAAAAGCCCGACGAATCAACGCCGAGCTTCATCGATTTAATCCAAATTGTTAATTAAGCCGTCATTTTTTCCTGTTTCTTTGCGGCTTCAAAAACCACGTCTTTAATGGCCTCAAAGCCGTCCAGTGTTTTTTCAATGTGTTCATCGGTATGTGCAGCGGTGGGTATCAATCGAATCAATACGGTTCCCTTGGGCACCACCGGGTACGTCACTCCGCTCACAAATATGCCGTGCTCTTCACGCAATTTGCTCATAATGTACTTGCAAACATCCGTGCGGCCCTGCGTAAGTACCGGTGTTACCGGGCATTCGGCGGGTAATACGTTATAGCCGATTTCGCGAAGGCCGTCGCGCAGTTTATGGGTGTTTTCCCAAAGCTTTTCAATCCACTGGGGGTTATTGCGAATCATCTCCAGCCGCTTTCGCACCGATTCCACGATAGGCATGGGTACAGATTTTGCAAAAATCTGGCTACGGGCATTAGCTTTCAAAAACTCCACTACGCGCGGCTCGGTAGCTACAAAAGCGCCGATAAGCGCAAATGCTTTTGCAAAAGTTCCAAAATAAATGTCAATTCCGTCTTGACAGCCGAGGTGAGTTCCGGTGCCCGAGCCGTCTTTACCCATGGTTCCGAGCCCGTGGGCGTCATCCACTAATAAGCGAAAAGGATACTTTTCTTTAAGCGCAATCATCTCTTTGAGAATGCCCAGGTCGCCGGTCATGCCAAACGCGCCTTCAGTTACCACCAAAATAGAAGAGCCGGGCTTGGAGCGGCGGTGTGCACGCTCAAGTTGCTTCTCAAAACTATCAACGTCGTTGTGTTTAAACACCGACTTATCCCCCATGGCCAGCTGCTTGCCGTCCACTATACAGGCATGGCTCAGTTCGTCATAAATCAAAAAATCATTGCGGTCCACCAGCGCATGAATCACACTCATAATGCCTTGGTAGCCGTAATTGAGCAACAACGCATCAGGCTTGTTCACAAAATCTGCGAGTTCTTGCTCCAGGGCTTCGTGATTGCGGGAATTTCCGGTCATCAACCGGGCGCCCATGGGGGCACTAAAACCGTATTTTTCAGCGACTTTTGTGTCATATTCTTTTACCTCCGGCTTGCCTCCAATGCCCAGGTAATCGTTAATGCTCCACACGATTACATCATCACCGTTGAACTTCATTTCCGGTCCCAGCGGACCTTCCAATCGCGGAAAGGTATAATACCCATATCCGTCTGTAGTAAATTTACCAAGCGGACCGGGACGGCCCTGCAGTTTATCAAATAAATCCATAACCCGTTTTTGCTACCACTATTTCTATTAAAATGAACATCTTGACGCACAATACAAAAGCCCCTTTAGGGCTTGTAAAAATATCTAAAAAGGTACGCAATATTGGCCGACTCTCAAAAAGATCTGATTTACGCACGGGGTGATGTTAAAATCATTGCAAATGGTTAAAACGGCTCATAAAAAAAGTTTGCCAACCCAACCGTAAAAACCACCGCCCCGTACAGTGCGTGTTCAATGCTCACCCAGTACAACGATTGCGTTTCGCGATACGTTTGTGCAAACATCACCCCGCCGGCCAGCGTTAGGATGATTGCCCAAATATTATCATACACCACGTGTAAAAATGCGAATGAGAGAACGCTTGCGACCATCAGTGCCCATTCTGCGCAAAACAGTGTATTATACCGCTGGAAAATAAACTCTCGGTACACCAATTCTTGCGGAAGGGCTGACAACAGCGGATAGAACATCAAAATTATGCCCCAAACGACCGGCCGTTCCCGCGGTAACACAAACAAATTTTCGGGTTGTACCAACCATGCTACAATAATCACGGCTGCTGCAACCACCGCCGTTTTTATGAGAAACCGCCTCCACATGCCCGGTATATTGGGTCGGTTTAACAAATGGTTGAGACGATAAGAATCATCCTGCCAAAGAATAAGAATGCAACCCGCTGAGACGGCTAATAGTGCAGCAATTTGGGGAACCGGAAGCAGGTTAAAATAAAAGACAAGCGGTATGCCGATGAAAATGAATATGAACTCGGCAACTTTTCGTGCCGTTTGCATTTATACTTCCTTAAATAAACTTTATAGTGCCTGCGCCTGAACGTCTTTTAGCAGCTATATGTTATTGCAGATTGATGTTTGCAGAATAGAATTTTGTGTTTTCTGCGATCAACTTTCTCCCTTTAAATTCATATATTTATTCGTTTATCCAAATGCTAAAATTATTGCATGTCTGACCCCAAAACAGCGGCCAAAAAATCTGAGCGTTCATCAAAAATGAAAGATCGCCCCATTGTGGTGAAGGGTGCGCGGGTGCACAACCTGAAGAATGTTGACGTAGAAATACCCCGCAATAAAATGACCGTCATTACCGGGGTTTCGGGATCGGGGAAGTCGAGTCTGGCCTTCGATACCATTTATGCCGAAGGGCAGCGACGATACGTGGAAAGTTTATCCAGCTATGCCCGGCAATTTCTGGAACGCATGGATAAGCCGGATGTAGATTTTATACAGGGCATTTCGCCGGCCATGGCCATTCAGCAGAAAACGACCACTACCAACCCGCGCTCTACGGTGGGCACCACCACCGAAATTTATGATTACATGCGGCTGCTGTACGGACGCATCGGGCGCACAGTTTCGCCGGAATCGGGCCGCGAGGTGCAAAAGGACAGTACGAAAATTGCTATCAACAGGCTGTTCAACAATTTTGATGAAGGCACCAAGTTTTACGTGCTGTTTCCCATTCCGCAACATGAGGATAATGACCTGAATGATGAGCTACAGGTGCTTAAAGAAAAAGGGTTTACCCGACTGCTCCATGTTGAGGATGAAAGTATTATTGATATAACGACCGATGCCAATGATCCGGACGACATCAACCGTGAGGAATACTGCGTGCTGGTTGACCGGCTGGCCGTTAAAAAGAATGATGACACCCGCCAGCGTATTGCCGGCTCCCTGGAAACGGCTTTTCGCGAAGGCCACCGCCGCTGCTCGTTGAAAATTCGCGATGGTGATTTAGACAACGTGCTCACCTCTCCCGGAGATAAAAAAGAATCGTGGAAAGATCGCATCATTCCGTACAACTCCGATCTCAAACAGTTAGCACGCAACCTCCGTAACGATAGTACAAAAAGCGAAATTGCCCTTTGGAAAGAACTTAAGGGCAAAAAAGTACTCGGCTATGATTTTGATCGCCAGAAACCGATTGATGAATTTATTTGTGACTTTTTTTGCCGGGAATTAATGCTTGCTATAGAACTTGACGGCAACACCCATGATCATCCTGATGTGCAAATTAACGATGAAAAACGGGAACAAAGATTAAATGAACTGGGCATCAACGTTCTGCGATTTCGGGATGATGAGGTTTCAGATGACCAAGAGCACGTCCTTAAAGCTGTTGAAACATACATTGAGGCTTGGAAAGCCGGGAATGATTCTGTTTTAAAAGCTGAAAAGAACACACCCCTTAATCCCCTCTCAAGAGGGGACTTTATCTTCCCCTCCTCGGGAGGGGGCAGGGGTGGGTCCGAGCAAAAACCTGCAAAAAGTGACTCTTTAAAACCGATTATTGATAAAGATGGAGAACTCCACTTCTCTGAACGCTTTGAAATGGACGGCATCGAATTTGAGGAGCCCTCTCCGCAGATGTTTTCGTTTAATAATCCGTATGGCGCATGCAACAATTGTGAGGGGTTCGGCCAGGTGGCCGGCATTGATGAAGACTTGGTGATTCCCGATCCCGGCCAAACCATACGCGATGGCGCTATTGCCGCCTTTAGCGGACAAAAGTACAGCCGTAATCTGCGCGATCTCATTAAAGTAGCCGCGCGCTATAGCTATCCTATCGACACGCCATATCAGGACTTGACGGACGAATTCAAGGAAATAATTTGGCAGGGCAAAGATGAATATGTAGGCATCCGTCCGTTTTTTGATGACATCAAAAGTGAATCGTACAAAGTGCATAAACGGGTGTTTTATTCGCGGTATCGTGGCTATAGCCGCTGCCCCGACTGCAAAGGGTATCGCGTGCGGCCTGATGCATTATACGTGAAAGTGAGTGACCGACACATCGGTGAAGTGAATGAGATGACAATTAGAGCGGCGCGTGAATTTTTTAAAGATCTGAAGCTCACGGAATTTGAAAAGGAAGTGGCCGAACAAGTCCTCTATGAAATTCGCAAGCGACTTAAATATCTGGATGAGGTGGGCTTAGAATATTTAACGCTGAACCGACGCGCAAAAACGCTGAGCGGCGGCGAATCGCAGCGCATCAGTTTGGCCAACTCACTGGGCAGCTCGCTCATTGGCAGCCTGTATGTGCTGGATGAACCGACCATTGGGCTGCACCCGAGGGATAACAATCGCCTCATCAACATTTTAAAATCACTGCGTGATATCGGCAATTCGGTGCTGGTGGTAGAACATGACCCCGAAATGATAAAGGCCGCTGATAATATCATCGATATCGGCCCCTTTGCAGGCGTTCACGGCGGCGAGGTAAACTACACCGGCAACTATAAAAACCTGCTGGAATCCCAAACACTGACCGGCAAATATTTGAGCGGACGCAAAGAAATACCGGTGCCCGAAAAGCGGCGCAAAGGCAGCGGAGACCTCATCACTCTGGAAGGCGCCAGCGAACATAACCTGAAAAGTCTGGACGTTGACTTTCCGCTCGGTAAACTCATTTGTGTGACCGGCGTGAGTGGTTCGGGTAAATCAACCCTGGTGCATGATACGCTTTTTGCGAGCATTCAAAAGCAGCTGGGTACCTATAAAGATAAAATTGGTCGCCACCGGTCTGTTGCGGGGCTGCATCATATTGATTCCGTTGAAATGGTGGATCAATCACCTATCGGCCGTTCCTCGCGCTCCAACCCGGCCACATACACCAAAGCATTTGACGGCGTTCGCGATCTTTTTTCTGACACTCGTCAGTCCAAAATTATGGGTTATGAGCCCGGTCATTTTTCTTTTAATGTGCCCGGCGGGCGGTGTGAGGCCTGCAAAGGTGAAGGCATCCAAACCATTGAGATGCAGTTTATGGCTGATATTGAGCTGACCTGCGAGGAATGCGGCGGCAAACGCTATCGCAAAGATGTACTGCAGGTTAAATACCGCGGCAAAAACATCCACGATGTGCTGGAGATGTCCGTCTCGGAGGCCATCGACTTTTTTGTGGATGAGCAGCGCATCACCAATAAACTGCAAACGCTTAATGATGTGGGGCTGGGTTATCTGAAGCTGGGTCAAAACGCCACCACGCTGTCCGGCGGAGAGGCCCAGCGCGTGAAACTGGCCAAATTCTTGAGCAAATCAGCGGGCGACCACACCCTCTACTTTTTTGATGAACCCACCACCGGGCTCCATTTTGAGGACATCGCCAAACTGCTGGATTCATTCAACGAGCTGGTGAACAATGGGCATACGGTTATCATTATTGAGCACAATCTGGATGTGATTAAATGCGCCGATCACATCATTGATATTGGTCCCGAAGGCGGCTTTGCCGGCGGAAAAATTGTGGGCGAAGGTACGCCGGAAGAAATCATCCAAATAGAAGAGAGTTATACGGGGAAGTATCTGAAAGAGGTGCTGTAATTAGCCACGGATTCGCACGGGTTTAAACGGATTAATGCGGGCTTCTAATCTTCCATACGCAATCCATTCATATTTTACATGGTGATGCCATCGCTCAAAGCGATGGCATCATTGCTTTTTAAGAAACTTTTTTTCTTCAACCACGTTATAGTATCGTTACCCCTAATAAAACAAATTACATATTATGAAAAAGTTACTGTTTACACTCTCTTTTTTGTTAACCGTTGGGCTTTTTGCTCAGCAGGCGCAAGCCCAAACGCGAACCGGATTTGGTATTCGCGGCGCCCTTAATTTCGCCAATCTGAACGATACAGATGCCGACTTTGATTCGCGCACCGGATTAATGCTGGGTCTTTACGCCAATTACCATATATCCAACAGCCCTATTTTCATTCAACCCGAAGTGCTTTACACCCAGAAAGGGTTCGAAAGCGGCAACACAACCGTTCAACTCGATTACATCGAAATTCCCGTGCTGGCCAAGTTCGCCTTTATTACCGAGGGAAACTTAACCCCTTATGTATATGCCGGTCCATCGATTGGCTTTAACATCAATTCGGAAGTTGACGGCGATGTGGAAATCGAAGACTTGGAAATTATTGAAGAGTTTGGCTCCGATGTTGATATCGAAGATCAATTCAATTCCACCGAGTTTAGTGTGGTAGTAGGCGGCGGTCTCGACTTCGGCAATTTTGACCTTGGCGCCCGCTACGGAGCCGGATTAACCGAAATATTTGATGGCGGCGGTTCTGCTAAAAACGGCGTATTTTCCATCACTGTAGGTATTGGAATCTAATCCATATCTTTAAATCGCTTTACCGGGAGCCGTTGTTTAATGCAGCGGCTCCTTTTTTATGGGTGCCATAATTTTTGCGCCCATATGCGATTTTTTGAATGCTATTTAGTAGGTTGTTTATACTTGATGATTTAAACCTCACTGCTATGGATAAATCTGCACTTAACAATCGCTCGCATCAACCCGGATATTACGAAAAACTTCCTGCCCATGTACAGGATCTGCGCACCACGCCGCCCGATGTTTTTGAAGACGTCAGCTATACCGACTGGAGCTCGCTGAGCTGGGACGAGGTGAACCGCCCGTATAAAGTAGACCAATGGGCCGAGGGCAAAAAACTGTGGGAACAGGAACATGATAAAAACATGCCCGTAAAGGAAGGCTGGAAACACTTCAATTACCATTTCCACCAGCTGTTTTTAAAGGATGTACCCAAGGAGAAACAAAATGCCCGAAGTGATCTTTTTTCATCCCTGGGCTCTCTTGATATCCATGGGGCAGGAGACGCATTGCAAGAAATGCTTCAACTATTTGTATGGAATCGGGTCCACCGGGTAGAAGATGCCATATGGGATCCCCGGGGCAAACGTGCACTTTTTGAAGACCTGGACGTTGAATCTCCCGAAGTGCTATTCCTGGGGGCCGCCGACGGCTATGAAGCCATGCAGCTGATGGCCCAATACCCCGGCGGGCATGCGGTACTGGTTGATTATGATGAATTCTGCAAGACCGATCGCTTTGGCAAATTCCCCGCCCGGTATCCGTTTTTAGGGAATAACCCGTCCACCGGCAACGAAACCGTGTATTACCGCGATGATTTTAATATCGACTTTGAAGTGAAGAATATTCGTGACCTCAATTACGGGAAAGAGTTTGATATTGTGGTGAGCATCGGGCTGATTGAGCACTTTCCCGACGAATACAAGCATGAGGCTTTTGAAATGCACCGCCGATTCCTCAAACCCGGCGGCTATGCTGTTTTAACCACGCCCCGTAATCAGCTAAAAAGTAAGGCCTTTTACACCGTGATGAGCGATTACATGAATTATGGCTACCGCGAGCTGATGGATATCCGCCAAATGGGATTATATGCGTATGAGAATGGCTTCGATATTCTGCGCGCCGGCTACATTAAAGCCCACAACGGCTTGGTCTGCAAAGTGCGGTGATTATAAATCCCTTCCCCCGGAGCGGGCCGAACGAATATTCGAATTATTTCTTGATTTTTATATTCACCAGTTCGCGACACAAAGCTTCACAAAGAATCCACGAAGTTACACAAAGAACTCTGTGAACCTTGTGACTACTTTGTGATTCTTCGTGTAATAGCTTTTTTAGCAAAACCAAGGCACAAAATGCGGGGCGGGGTGGGTTCTTCATCTGTTCACTGTTCTGCAAAGTGCGTTGTTTCCGTAGCAGAGCGATGGAAACAGAGGTGCGGATATTGAAAATCGCTTGATTATTTTTTAACCACTCGGTCAAGCTGACCGAGCTACATACTATTCCATGCAAAGCGGGCAGCCAGCCCAATCATTTAACCTGCTGCGGAAAAATAGATCTACTCCTCCTCAAAGTACCCGAGCTCCTTCACCCCAAACTCATTCTTCAATCGGTCAATTTTCTCCCGTTCTCCTTCTTTAACATTGTCATTACTCTTGGCAATGGCATGAAGTAATGAAACTGTTTTTTGCTTGTCGTGCTTGGAGTAATTTTGCTTTGCATATGAAATAGCATCCTCAACCAAATCATCCAGTTTTTCGGTGGGCAGGCTGCCGATGTACATCAGCGTATCCTGGTAGTAAATATCCTTGCTGTAATTCATATCACTAAGCACCTCTTTTACCTTTTGCTCCTCCTCATACTCAATACTGCCGTCCGAGCCTTCCACCCACCAGATGAGTACGTCAAGCGCTTTTTCGTTGTTGAATTCAAAACTCATAATAATCTTTTTAAAAAGTTATAGACTAAAATATCTCTGCCACAATATTACAAATTTCTTCGAGCATTTCCTGATGTTCTTTGGTGATGGCATTTTTTTGGTGTGAATCAATATCCAGCTCCGCCACAAATTCATTCTCCCTCATGATGGGAATAACAATTTCGGCCTTCACGTGAATACTGCATGCGAGATAATTATCTGCTTCGGAAACATCCTGCACCACAAACGTCTCGTGTGAGTCGGCCGCCTGACCGCAGATGCCGGTTCCAAACGGAATGCGGCTGTGCTCCGTTTCTTCGCCTATGTACGGTCCCAGCACCAGTTCGCCTTCGGCTGACGGATCCACCAGGTAAAAGCCCACCCAATCGAAGACTTCAACGCTATTGACCAGCAGCCGCGAAATTTGCTGGAGCTTTTCGTTGCGGGATTGATCTTTTTGATTTGTAATCTGCTTGACCTTTTCAGTCAGTTTTTGGTTTGATTGAATGGAAATCACATTAGAATCAC
>Ga0306868_1001341_pt1 | contig 13128 bp, 15 predicted proteins | sample AntRauTorckE6832_FD_190411 | JGI IMG/M metagenome (GOLD analysis project Ga0306868, IMG submission 190411) | Saline lake microbial communities from Rauer Islands, Antarctica - Metagenome Torckler E6 #832 (v2) (version 2) | ecosystem: Environmental > Aquatic > Non-marine Saline and Alkaline >... | reverse complement strand
AGTCATGAATTACTCGATTCAAGAGATTGTGGATTTCCTTATTTGCGAAATCCACTCCACACCGTTTCCAGTTGATATTACGCTTCCATACTTGTAATATCAGTACTTTGATTGAACAGAGCTTTTTTAATAAAACTTAAATCGTAGAGATTTTTCATTTGAAACTGTAAATCATTGCTGTATTTGTCTAAATCAAAATCACTTAGATATTTCTTGTATGGGAATTTCGCATTTCGCATTTTTCGCCTGATTCCATTAGTTTTTCGCTGAGCTAGTTTAATTCTAAGTAGTTTATTATAAATTCTTTATATGTTGGTTTCTTGTGATTTGCTTCTGAAATAAGCATATCGCTATGGCTCTTTAAGTAAGATAGTTTTAATTCATATGCGTATTTTTCTATATTCATTTAAGCCGCTCCTCTAACTGATTAGTTTCGAATAATTATATATCTGATTTCGTGTTGCTTTTTCTAGCTTCGTTTCTTCGTAATGGTTTAATAATTGTTTTTCGATATGTGTCTCTTTTGACTCTTGTAATAACGTTACTAAGTCAACTATGGCTACATTTTTATTTGTTTGTAATAGTTCTATAAATTCTCTTGGTTTTGTCTTATAATATGTATCGTAGATGTGTTTTAATTCGGGACGATCCTTAAGAGCGTGAGAATTCCTAAGTGCCCCTGGTTTCTTTAGAAATGTGGTTAAGTAGTGCATTATATCTATTTGAAACGTTTTAAACCCATCTACTTTTTTATGCTCACAAACGAATTCATTGTTTATATATAAAGATATCGTATCAAAATAGATTCTTGCTTTCACTGTTTCTCCTACTAAGTATTCAGGTACAGAGTAATAGTTGTTTTCAATTGTTGCGAGTGAATACTTGTTGATTTTACATTCAGTTACTTCTGATAGCCTCAAACTTGGTTTTAGAGGCCTTAAATACTCTTTCTCTTCCTCAATGATTAATCACCGCTAATCGCTCTTGTAGGTAGTCTCTTGCTTCCTCATAACTGTTGAATTTATACTTCATTGAGCATGCCTTGTTTCGGATGAATTTAACGGCACCTTCTACATGTCCCTTTTCATTACCTTTAAAACAATTTGTTACATTGATTTCAAAGTCATAGTATATTGATAGTTTGATTAAATCTTCATTTAGTTCTTTTTCATGTTTTCCAATAAACTTCTTAACGACATTCCTCATGTTGTCGTATACCACTTCTTCGTATACGCCTCCAACCATATCGAAGAATTTTACTTGAGAATCTAGAAACACATCTTTCTTTTGGTTTTTGTATAAATATGCCCATCTAAAATTTGATTTTGGTGACGATAGTACTGCGATATGATATTTTTCTCTTTTTCCTTGGATGTCTAATTTGATTTCTCCAAAGTCATACTCCAATCGTTGTCCATACTCATAGTGTTGTCTAATGATGCATTCTCTGTGTCTTTTCCTTTTTTCTCTTACCTTTTCCGTTATTGTTGTCATCCCTATTTTATGTCCTGCTGATACAATCATCTCATGAATCTGTACATTTGTTAATTGCTGCTTTTTTCATCCTAATTCTTTTAGTTTTGCTTTCTCATTGTCTAGTATCTGTTCTAATAATTGATCCATTTCCTCATTGTATTTTCTGTAACTTCTGTTGGCTGAATTATACTTCACCTCCAACATTTCTTCTTGCGTTAGCTTGATATCAACATTTTCTTCTCCTAATTCAGTTACCTTGGAGTTGTAGTGATTCCAATACTTATTTACAGTCTTTCTATCCCACCCACATTCTCTTGCTATTTCTCTATTTGATTTGCCTTTTCTTTTAAGATTTATTATCGTATATAAATCAATCAATTTTAACACTCCAATCACCTCAAGAACTATTATACATTCCTGAGCTATTATCAATCAAAAATAGTGGACCATTTTTCAACCGATAATAATCAATTGATTGGCCCACTATTAAACTAACATATACACCTAGATGGTGTTAAATCATACTCTCGTATGACTTCACCTTGTGGTTTGCCTGATAGAATCAAATCCACCATCTGCTTTTTAAACTGTTCTGTAAAGGCTCTACGCTTTCTTCTTTTTTGAGTCATGTTAACTTCCTACTTTCGTGTTTTTTTTAGTCTAACATACTCCTTAAGAAAGTTGTTCAATTAAGTGTAACCTATTCATGTTTTCTCAAGCCCATAAGGGATAATTTCATCCATTAAGAATTTAAAATAAAATGAACTTATAATTCCAAATATAGTAAGTACAATGCTCATAAAAAACACATTAATGAATAAACTCTTTTGAGGTATTAACATTTTAAAGAATCTAGTTAGCGTTCCATTCATTTCATTTTTCTTTTCAAAGGCTTCACTTGGAGTGAGCACTACCAAATACCCAGTCCACATTCCTGCAAACTCGTCAAATGATATTTTTCTTAATCCTTTGTCAGGATCAGCAATAATAACTTTTTTACTATTAATTTTATGAATAACAACGTAATGTTGGATATTATCCTCAGTTAATACATTGGCTATTGCTGGTAATGGAAAACTCATTAATAAGTTTTCTCTTGTCCCTTTTATAGCTTTTGCTGTATAACCTAATGTTTCAGCAGCTTTTACTAATCCGTAAACATTAGTTCCATATGAATCAGTACCAGCAATATCCCTTATCTTTGATATTTGCAACTTTAATCCATAAGTTTTACTTATTGTTGAAAGACAAGCTGCTCCCAATCTTTCACGTCGTGTTGTTTAACACAAATATACTTTTTTCTAAACACTAATTATCCCCCACAATCTTTGTTAGTTAATAATAACAATATTATGAAAGTTTCAAAAGGTCATATATGGCCCAAATTAATATATAATATTCTAAATAAATATATTACTTTATTCCTGTTTTACTTATTGACCATATAAAAAAAGCCCTATCAACTGACAATCAGTTAAAAAGGCTTTATATAAGTAATATACACGTCTTGTCTTACTCGTGTTGCACGCACTTTCTTGTTGACAATAAAGCATTGCTTCCTAACCCTATAGTGAGTTAAGCGCTAAAATAGGTAAATGCAAACTCAAAAATCTTATTTAACCCCTGACCAACAAGGGGTGGAGTTGGTGGAGGTATGAATCCTGCCCAGTGAGAATTATACTTAATAATTGATATCACTCAGATTCATTAATTAATTCTCTCTGCGCTCAATTTTAATCTTTAATCTTTCAAACATCCAATCGGAACAACATAGATTCCATCTTTCCTTTTGTATGCAAATTCAGTTCCAGTTAATATCATTAAAAATGAAGGTTCTTTCATTTTTTCAGTATTGATTCTTTCTCTTAATTTTATTAAATTCTTAGCTCCTTCATCAATATCATTAACTCCTAATTTTATTTCTATGGCAGCCCAATCTCCATTATGTAAATGGATTATAGCATCTGCTTCTAATCCGCTTTTATCTCTATAATGAAATACATCTCCATAAATTGATTGTGCATATATTCTTAAATCTCTTACACAAAGTGACTCAAAGAATAATCCAAAAGTATTAAAGTCATTTAGAAGATCTTTAGGTGATACTTTTAGAGCAGCAATACCTATTGATGGATCTATAAAGTGATGTTTTGGCGTTGTTCTAATAGTTGTTTTAGACCGTATAGATGGATTCCATGCAGGTAAATCTTCTACTACAAAAATACGTCTGAGTGCCACTACATAATTTCTTAATGTTTCATCAGACATTGTTCCCTCATCTATTAACATATCATTTATTATTGTAGATGCTTTTGATTCAGAAGCTATGTTTCGTGCCAGTGATTTTAACAACCATCTTACTTTATTAGGATCTCTTTGTACCCCATCTACTCTTGAAGCATCAGTATTAATTATTGCTTCCGTATAATCAACTGCTTGACGTAATGATATTCTTTCACTTCTTCCAACTGCATTAGGCCACCCACCTCTACAAATAAAGAAAGCAATCTTTTCAATTGTTGTTTCTGATATTTCTCCTATATCAATATGTTTTTCAAAAAGCGATTGCAGAGAAACTGTTCCGTTTGAATCATTTGATTCATATAAACTCATAGGTCTCATTAAAATACGAGATATCCTTCCTGTCCCACTATGCATTGTTGAATTATCTTTTGGTACATTAGATCCGGTTAGTATATAAAGTCCAGTTTCCCCTCGTTCATCAACAGAATGCCTTACTGCATCCCACAAGACAGGCGCTACTTGCCATTCATCAAGTAATCTTGGATTTTCCCCTATTAATAATAAAGAAGGTTTTACATTAGCGGTTTCCATATATCTTCTTGTATTATCTGGGTCCTGCATGGATAAAACGCTCTTTGCCAATTGTTTTGCAGTCGTTGTCTTTCCGCACCATTTTGGACCTTCTATTAATACTGCTCCAGAATATTCTAATTTTTCTTTTAATACTCCATCCAAAATTCTATTTCTATATGCAATTTTCATTTCGAACACCTCTTTCCTTTATCATATCAGTGATTTGGTAGATTGGCAAGTATTTTTTTGGTAGTTCGGCTGTATTTTGTTTGGTAGTTTGGCAGGATTGGATTCTAGAGGTGGACTATGTATCCCACTTTGCAACACTATATGTATTAACTTTATATCTTTGAACTAACAAAAGTACCCATGTGTGCGTTTTCCTCACATGTGCTATTTTTTTGTAACTCACATCTTTGTATACTTTATTTATATGTTGAGTAATTCCAGAACGATCAACATATAATAATTCTGCCATTTGGCTTTGCGATAAGCACACAGTCTCTTCAAAAGGGATTAAATAAAGATCAATCACGACACCACTATCTTTAAAGATTATTATTTTATTTTTGTTAAATCACGTGATGAAATCTATTTGTTAGAAACGAAATTAATAACTTTCATTTCGTGTATAATAACGTTCTAAAAAGAAAGGTGGTAATTATGAACTACACAAATGAAAAAAAGACAGAAATAGTTAACAAGTATTACGAAGGAATTCCTGCTTTAAGTATAGCAAGAGAGCATAATCTCTCAAAAAGTACAATTTACAACTGGATTGCTGATTTTAAGGAAGTACCCATTAGTGAAATGAACATTAGTAAAAATCAACTTCGAAAGGACATTGTTGGACTTGAGCGGTTAGAAAGAGAAAATAGTATTTTCAATTATGTATTGAGAGAGATGAATCTATCCAAGAATGAAAAACTAAAATTTGCATCTTCTTTGGATGATGAATATCCAATTCATACGATATGTAGAGTTTTAGATTTACATCGAGCTACTTACTATCATAATAAGTATCGAAAACCTAAAGTTACAATGATAGAACTAGATGATGAAATTTATAAGCCAGTTATCAAAGAAATTTTCAATAATTCAAAGGGTAGATTAGGTGGAAGAAAAATAAGGAAATTAATGATCAAAGATGGTTACACAATTAGTGAAAAGAGAATCTCACGATTAATGAGAAAAATGAATTTAGTTGTCAATCAAAAAAGTGATGATTACAACGATGCTCATAAACGAAAATATTTCTATAAACCAAACATAATTAGTAAACTTGATTCTAATACTACTTTAAATATGATTTGGGTTAGTGATATCACATACATAAAAACAAATTCTGAACACTACTATCTACATGTGATTATCGATTTATATTCTAGATTCATTATTGATTATACTTTAGAAAATCACATGAAATCTACAATTATGGTTAAATTATTTAAGAGCACTTATACTAAAAGTGGTGCTAGCATAGAAAACGGATAGGTTAAACATAGAGTCTCCAAATGATGTAAAATAAAAGAAAAGGAGATCAACTATGGCAAAGCACTATGATAAACAATTTAAAGAAGATGCATTAAAGTATCGTGAAGATCACCCAGAACTACCAGTAACTGCAGTATGCCGCAATCTTGGTATCAGCGCACCGACGTTCTATAACTGGCAGAAACAAGCGAGAGAGAATAACGGTGAAGTTGATCATATTGGCTCTGGCAATTACGCTTCTGAGGAAGCTAAAGAGATAGCACGTCTTAAAAGAGAACTAAAAAATAAAGATGATGCGCTGCAGATATTAAAAAAAGCAATGGGTATTCTGGCAAAAGACGAACAATAGTTCTCTATGAATGCGTTCGCGAAGTTGAATCTAGAATATCCGTTAAAGGAGTTCTGAATGAACTCAAAGCTTCAACTTCGGGGTATTATGATTGGAAGAAAAGAAAATCGTCCAATTAAGCGAGACGTCAAGCCAGGGTCAAAGAAGCAATTGTCGCAATACACGAAAAATCGTATCAAATTTACGGTGCCCCTAAAATCACAAAGGTTCTTCAGACCAATGGCCACACGATAGCACAGAGAACGGTCAGTAAGTATATGAGTGAAGAAGGCATCAAAGCTCACTACATTAAACCTTATACGACCACAACGCGAGACAGTGATTTCTCAATCAAGCTAAAGAATGTGCTTAAAAGAGACTTCACTCCAAACAAACCAGATACAGCATGGTGTAGCGACATTACTTATATCTGGACTCAGACTGGGTTCGTTTATCTCACAAGTATCATGGATCTATATTCAAGAAAGATAATTTCTTGGGAGTTACTCGATACACTCAGTGTTGATGGCATCGTAAGCTGTATAAGCAAAGCAAAGAGAAATAGAATGTTTAGTAACCCAGTCATCATACACAGTGATCGTGGATCTCAGTATGTATCGAAAGATTATGTAAAAAGCTTAGGACCTGATTTCGTTCGAAGTTATTCACGTAAAGGTAATCCCTGGGATAACGCTTGTATCGAATCTTTCCATGCTTTAATTAAACGCGAATGGCTCAATAAGTATTACTTTAAAAATCTCGAGAGGGTAAGAAAATCAGTATTTGAATACATTGAAGTGTTTTATAATCCTAAAAGGATTCACAGTAGTTTGGCTTACCAAACACCAATACAACATGAGATGAGGTACCGGTTAAGCAATTAAGGGAGAACTCTAAGTTTAAAGTGTCTGTTTTCTTGACACAGTACCAAAGAAACAATCCAAAAAATCTAACATTTCATAGTGATCAAGGAGGACAGTACAAATCTCTAATTTTTAAAAAAACTTTGAAAGAGTTAGGTGTAACTCAATCTTATTCAAAAACTGGATGCCCATATGACAATGCTGTATGTGAAAGCACATTTGCTAGTTTAAAGAAAGAGGAAATTTATAGACACATATATAAAGATTTTGATGAATTACAAGATGCAATTGACGAATATATTCATTACTTCAATTTCATTCGTCCACATGCATCACTAAATTATATGACTCCAAGTGAATTTGAAATTACCGCTAAATAGAGACATAAAAAAGGCCATCAATAACTGATGGTCTTTCGTTTAAATAGCAAAGTGTCCAATTTTTACTGTCCAATTTACTATCCGCAATCCAGATGGTGGAGTTGAGGGTCCCTGAAACTTGTCCGCGTCCACTATTAAGAATTAATGATATTTTCAATGTGCTTTTTGGTATATTTCTTCCCTTTTTTTAATTTTGGTGGATTTTTTGTAAAATCACTTTTTACTTTATAAATCGGCAAGTTCTTATCACTTGCAATTTTCACAAGCATTTTTTCATAGTCTTCACTAATGAATTCACCTAGTATCAAGGATTTTGGATTAACAGGGGAAATCCAGCCAAAATCATATTTAAAAGAATTAAAAACTGTACCATCAGTATTGGGCAAAACCATTCTCCATTCTTGTTCATATTTCCAGTCTCTTTTCTTCATATACAAAGCTGTTGTATTCATGACTAGTGATTGATCAAATGATTTTTTTAAAGTTGAGGTCATTATTTCTTTGAACGTTTCTTTAGAAAAATTGAAAGGTATCTGATCGATTGCTCCTGTACTATCAAAGTTATCCAAATACAATCCCTTTTTAATGATTTCTTCTAACATATATGTAGCATTAAATTTTCCATCTTCATATATTACAGGTACTATTCCGTATAAAGAAGAGTTCTCTTCAATCATTTTTTTCGTATCTTCTTTATTCATATCAAATAGTTCAAAGTTTTTGTCGTAAAAATCTAAAATTGATTCTTCATATTTTTGTACTATTTCATTTCTTTTTTCTACTAATTCTGTGTACTCGTACTCGACAACAAACCCAGTACCGTTTTTACTATAATGAGCCCACATTAAATCATTATCATACTTTTCTGAAAAACAAGCAATAAAGGTAGTTGATTTCAACGATTTTTGTAACTCATCGAAATAGAAACTAACAATTTCCTCTATTTGATGCTTTAGCGACTTCTCTTCATCATACAAAAAATCATATTTCTCAAGAGCTAAAGAATAATCATCTTTTTTAACATAATCATATATATTCTCAACAACCTTTCTAAAATCATATCTTAAAGACACATCATAAGGATCGTTAAAATGCTTTGGGGAAGTATAGGTCAGTTTATCGCTGTAAAAAGCAGCAATACTATTTTCATTACAACTTCTATATCTGTAAATTGAAAAATCGTCATTGGATATTTCAATGTAAAAACTAATCAAATCTTTTTCTGTATCTTTCAGTTTTTTAATTCTATAATTTTTCTTCATTTGTTCACCAGACTTTCAAATCTTTTAGTTCTTTCACAAGTTCATATTTAATACCATTATCTAAAACTTCGAAGTGTTTGCGGCCTGACAATATTTTAGCTTTCTCTGATTGTCTTAGTTGATCCTCTTCTTTTGAACCTTTAGTTTCCGCTACAAAGTATAGTTTGTCCCCATCCATTGCTCTTAGAAGGACAATCCAGTCTGGAGAATAATTACCATATGGAGTATCAATTGAGAACTTTGTAGGGAGTTTTGCATATACAATAACATCTTCATCTTTTTCAGCATCTTCTGCAAACATCTTTTCAATTTCAGAATCGAAGATTACGTGATCATACACATTTTTTTCATCTGAGATATCTAAAACATTCTTATTTTTATATCCATAGAGCTCAGAATCATCAAATACTTCTTCCATGTTATAAAAGTCATCTAATTTATAGTATTTAATACCATCAACCATATATTCTCTTTTTAGTTTTCTTATAATCGCAGAAACATGCTTAATGAATAACTCCGGATTGATATTAAAATCTTTCAATCTTCCCGAATCAACTAGAATATCAGTAAGTGTTTTTCGTAGAAGTCCAGTTGATTCTTGTAGTCGTCTCAAAACATCTGGTCTTCTTGGTGTTTCAAAGTCATAGACTTTTCCTAAATTTTCATATCTAGCACGTTCTTCATGCAAGACACCTTTTGTTGTAACATCAAGTAATGAACGTTCCCTTCTAACCTTTTCAGCTTCAATTGTTGGCATATATGCAATATCTCTCGAACAAGCCTTGATGAATGATTCAATATCTATATCAACGGAATAGAATGTTTTTTGATCAATCTTCTTAAATAAAGCTTTAAACTCATCTGATAAAAACACCTTCTTATTTCTCTTAACTTGTACTCGATCATTTGCATTTTTAATTTCAATTTCTCTAGATAAATTTTCAATTTGAAACATGATTTTTTCTTTCATTTCAGCAAATTGATAAGGTAAGGAGAATTTATCTTCATTCTTATCTCTAAAGAAATCTTCGGTTCCTTTGTTCTTATTATTGATATATCCTTTATCTTTTAAGTATTTATATATTTCCTGTGATTCACTTTGTGATAGTCTTCGTTCAGTTCCATCATCTCGTGTTATTTCAAGGTTTGTAAAACTAACTTTTTCAATGACACCAAACTTAAATCCTGCTTCACGCTCAAGTTCAGATTGTAGTTCTTTGGCAAACGTTTTATATGCTTCATTAGCTACAACAGATAGTTTATTATATTTTGGTTCTAGGACACGACTTCCATCTTGATCGACACAAATTCTTAACCCACGTCCAATTTTTTGTCTTTTTGTCATTGTATCTTTTGTTTCTACCAAAGTACAAACTTGAAAAACATTAGGATTATCCCATCCTTCTTTCAAAGCAGAATGAGAAAAGATAAATCTAAGCGGTTCTTTTAAATCAAGCAATCGCTCTTTGTCTTTCATAATCAATTCATATGTTGATTCATCAGCTTTTGATGTCCCTGTTGCTGAATCTTTATAGCGGTTCTTATTATCTACTGAAAAATAACCATCATGAATTTCATCAGGAAAAGCAGCAAAATGGTCTTGATTTTGCTGAAGCAGATGTTTAAATTTCCCTTCAATTAAGTTTTTGTATTCTTCTTCAAACCAAATGGCATATTTACCTTTGCTTATTTCGCCATTTGTATCATAGTCTCTATAATTAGCGACTTTATCAATAAAGAAGAGTGATAACACTTTAATGCCTTTTTTTACATAATGGGCTTCTTTTTGTAAATGCAGATCTATTGTTTCTCTTATTTGAGCTCGCTTAATCGCTTCTTGATTTGTTTCTCCAGTTGCCTCACCTAAACGTAATACAGTTCCTTCTGAAAATGCAATACTTTCTTCGCCTTCAAAACAATCAATATTACTTACAATGAAGTTTTGGTCTTTATAATAATCTACTTCTTTTGATGCATCCCAAAGATCCGTTCCTGGTTTGACTTTTACTTTTTTCTTTTTTAAAGTCCCATCTTTTTGTTTAACCCATACTTCTACTTTCGCGCTGTATCCATTTTTATCATCAACACTATATAACTTAATGTAAGGCTTCGCCCCTGCAATATTTGATAATACAGATGATACTTCAATTTGTTTAACAAGTCTTTTTTGATATGCATCAACAGGGGTTAATTGATACATTAAGTTATAAAGTTCTTTGTGCGTTGCAGAATACCGTAGAGTAACAAGTGGATTAAGTGTTTTTAATGCTTCTTTGGCTTTTGTAGTAGTATCTACAGATTGTGGTTCGTCAATTATAACAATAGGGTTGGTTCCAGAAATTAAATCAATTGGTCTATTGCCACTTAATCTATCGCTTTCGCGATGAATTATGTTTGATTTTTTATCATCATCAATATCTTTACGAAAGGCATCAATATTGATGATCATAATTTCTATATTGGTACTTGTTGAATACGTTTGAATTCTATTTAGTTTAGAAGAGTCATAAACAAAATAACTGTATGGAACATTATCATATTTAAACTTAAAGTGTTCTTCTGTTATCTGCAAACTTTTGTAAACCCCTTCTTTTATAGCAACACTAGGTACAACAATAATGAACTTTGTAAAACCATAACGTTTATTCATTTCCAATATTGTTTTGGTATAAACGTATGTTTTCCCTGTACCAGTTTCCATTTCCACAGAAAAGTTTCTTCCTTGAATATTATTGCTTTTTAGGATATTGTTTCTTTCTTGGATTTTACGAACATTTTTTAACAGGTCAAAATCATCCAGTGATAGCTTATTCCCATATCCTAGATTGTATGTTTGTCCTCCTCCTTCAAGGAAATCACTGTATTTTTTATCTTGTGAGATATCAATCGTAAATACAGAATCTTTATTTTCTGCACCTTCAAAAATATCAACTATAGAGTTGGCAGCATCACTTTGAAATTCTTGATCAGCAAATTTTAATTTCATCATTAGCAAAACCCCCTTAAATGCACTTTACATCTTCTACGCCATTGTGTTTTAAAGTGGCTTCTGCGTTTATTTTATCATTGTCATTGCTAAATCCTGATTCTAAAAATATCACTACATGTGGTTTTGCTTTTGCTATTTCTTTAATGTCTTTATCTTCTATAGAATCATTTAGATTCACAATCATATAGCCATCAGCAATATCGTACATTGTTTGACCGTTGATAGTAATTTCTTTTACTGCATGATTAAAGACACCGTATTTAAGAAGTATTTCATAAAGTACGTCTTCTTTTGAACGATCAGTTTTAATAACTTCTACCTGGTCTAACAACGTTTCTTTTGTTACATCGGCAGATGAATCCCAAGCTTTAATGTTTGTTTCATCAAGTTTGAATACTTTGAATCCGATATCTAGAGATTCAGGATCAACAATATTTTCATCCAGCATTCCGGCTTTTTCTTTCTTTTCAATTAATTCTTGCTTGATTTGTTCTCCTGCTCTTCTAATACGTTCTTTACCTATTTCACAAATATTTTTATACCCTGCTTTATAGGCTTCACTTTTTTCATCCGTTTTTTCAGGCAATTGGACCATAATGAATTTACGATTGCCACCGTCCTCAGCGTTTAATTTCATAACTGCATGAGCGGTGGTTGCTGAGCCTGAGAAAAAATCAAGTATGATAGATTTTTCATTTGTACCTAGCTGAAGCATTCTTAGAACTAAATCAACAGGTTTTGGATTCGTAAACAAGCTATCTCCATTAAATATTTTCTTTAATTGTTGTGTCCCATTTGTTGTTGTTTCAACGTCATCCCACCATGATTTTACGACTTTACCTCTGTCTAATGCCTCACTCAAAAACCGTTTTCTCTGAGGTCTTGCTTCACCAGTCTTACCAAAAACAATCCTATTATTTTTCATTAAAGACATAAACTTATCATAATCATTCTTCCAACTGCAACCTGAATTTGGAAAATATCTTTCACCTGTGTTTGGGTTTATTATTTCATACTGCTGATTAGGTCTCCATCCTCCAACTTGAAATGGGTCAGCTTTCCATGGCCCTCGTGGATCATTGTCAGGATTATTGAATCCTTCTCCATCGTCAGGTAATCTAAAATCATGTCTATTTTTTTTATAATACTCTATATCTTTGAAGTACACTAAATTATAGGTATGAGATACTGATAAGAGCGCAGTATTTGTAACAGACTTTGTAGAATTCCAAGCTATGTTCCCTAAATAGTTTGTCTCAGAAAAGATTTCATCACATATTATTTTCAAATTAGCAATTTCATGGTCACTAATGCTTATAAATATAACTCCTTTTTCAGACAGCAAATTCTTTGCAATTAATAATCTTGGATACATCATATTTAGCCAATCTGTGTGATACCTTCCACTTGTTTCAGCATTAGATGACTTACTTTGATTTGTTTGTTCTTTATAGTTTTTAAGTGAAACTTTAAAATCATCTTTGTAAACAAAATCATTACCTGTATTGTAAGGAGGATT
>Ga0306868_1001338_pt1 | contig 13140 bp, 9 predicted proteins | sample AntRauTorckE6832_FD_190411 | JGI IMG/M metagenome (GOLD analysis project Ga0306868, IMG submission 190411) | Saline lake microbial communities from Rauer Islands, Antarctica - Metagenome Torckler E6 #832 (v2) (version 2) | ecosystem: Environmental > Aquatic > Non-marine Saline and Alkaline >... | reverse complement strand
GTCGTGGCCATGATTTCACCCCAGAGGCGGGTCATAAGGGCGAAGGATCCATCCTCGGTAATACCCTGCTCAGTCAAGGCACTGGTGAGTTTATTGGGGTTAGCTGAAGATTCTGCCGTGAATGAAGGATTCATGCTTGCACTAAGGCGACGTTGTCTGTCTTCGAACTGGGCTTGCTCGATCTTGGATCGGCGCTCGAATTCCTGATCCTGGACAATCGATACTTGTTCGAGTTCGGCCGCCTCTTCGGGGCTGACTTCAGGCTGCGACTGAGTGTAGATATCGCGGAATCGACCCATTAGCTCGAGACGACGAGCCGGGGGCATATCCGGATTTGCATTTTTGAGGGCTTCTTCGGCGCCTTTGCGCAACGTATGGAAATCACCATCTGCACCTGCAAACTCGGTCAGAATGCTTTCACCTGTCTTGTTCCACTTACGCTCTTGCTCCTGGCGTGCTGCGGTTTCCCGGCTGCGGAGTGCCTCGGTGGCATTCCAGACATCCTGCTGCAGTGGGCCACGCATACGGGCTGCACCGAAGACATCAGCGTTTGTGTCAAGAAATTCCTGCTTCTTGGCAGGGTCCTTGATTCCGCGGAGTTCCTGGATCAGGGGCTGAGCCGCTTCCTGGGCTTGGGCCAAGGTGTATTGTTGATCAGCCACCTGATCACTGCGCAGCGTCTGCAGTCGATCATCGACAGCATCCCGAGTCAGGTCCTGGTTGATCCGTGCACCGAAGCTTTCCCGCAGTCTGTTGATAGCACCGGATTCCTGGGCAACCTGGAGCTCTTCAGGAGAGCCGTACTGACTTAGCTGGTCGAGGAAAGCATCGGTGTTGGTTTCGACATCATGGTCGAACTTGTCTTCGCGCCCCTGCTCGACAGTGCCGATAGCACCTCTGAGGCGATCCAGACCACCCATGACCGTATCGGTGGCGCCACGCATCAAATCAGCAGCGGCGTTTGCGCTCATGGTAGGACTTACATTTCTCCAGGTGATAGGCATGGCTTAAATACCGTTCTTGTTCATGTACTCACCAACAGACTTGTACCGGGATTCAGTCCCGGCGTTGTTGATGCGAGCGCGCTGCCGGTCTTTAAGCTTCGTGTTGTAGTCCTGTTTCTGGGCATCAAAATTCAGCTGGAACTGGCGCTTGCTTTCTCTGAAGGCCTTCTTGGCCAGTCCATATTGTTTCATGCCGAGATAACTCCCGGCCAGGCCCGTCAGGGCCGAAGCCGTAGGCGCCAAGGCACCAATCGTTCCATCTTCGGAGTTTCCAAAGAGCATGCTCATGATGCCACCGGCCTGAGACTGTTGAGGACCAGCGAGCTGCTGGGCCATTTCCAGGGCGTTTCCGCCGAGCATGGCGCCAACACTCCCGCCGCTGGGACCGCTGCCAAAGGCCGAGAGAGATTGTAGAATGGCAGGTGAAAAAGCGGAATTTTTCATGATAAAGCTCCAAAGTCAGGTGTGGGCGGCAGTCTTAGCGCGTTGTTCACGTAGTTAGTTATTGTTTCAAGACTTCTGACACCTACATTCCCACTGTGCGCTGTTCTTTCAAAGTAAGCCTCAGTTGGTTCGCCAATCAGTGTCAGTGGCTGCATTCGTCGGACAAAGTATAAAGGATCTAGGTCAATAGGGGAAGCCAGGACTTCATGCATTTCTTCAAGTTCTTCAAGCTTTTCCTTGGCTTCTTCTGCAAATGCCCCGTGCTCGACCTGCAAATTCTCCATATCCGATGCAATTGTGCTGTTGATTCCATTGTAAAGGCTTGTAGCTACCTTCACATAATTCAAAACACTCTTGCTGATGGCTGTGGAGCCTTCAGCGAGCCGCTCTGCTACCCTTTTACCCCCGGCAACTAGCACAGCCAAGGCCAACCAGAAAGAAATTTCAGTTCCAACTGTTTCAACTACGAATTTGAAAATGTAATCCAGGATCAGAGTTTTCAGGATAAAGGTTATTGTAAATTTCAGAATGACAAAGGCAGCTGCAGTAACCGCTGCGGCACCAACGGTCCCAGCCACAGCCTGTGCAAACTGTCCTGACCAATCTCCCATGAACCAGGAAACAGCAATGGCAACAATAATTAGGACTGCTTTAAAGAGACCGGTTTGATACCATTTGATCTTCTGTTCAATATAAGAATTGAAGACAAAATGCAGTGAACGGAAATAAAGTATTTCCCGCCTCAGATAGGGCATTTCCTTGGCAATGTTGTAATCCACAGGAATCAGTAGACGTTCATCGTCGACTCCGCCTTCAACTGTCAAATCTTTCTTGCGTAGTTCTTTGACAACAGTCTTGAATACTGCGTTGTCAATGATAATCTCTTCGATCAAACCAGGGGAAGTTCCATTCTCGGCGCTGACAATCACCTGCTTGCGAATGATCCGTCGGCGTGGAATGATTGTCTTGTCTTTGTCACCTTCATCAACCGGGATGTACTCACTTCCATCAAGGTTTTCGATGTGGCTGCTAAAGGTCCCAACTGGTCCAAGGTCTTCACCGTTCTTGGAGGTCTTGAAGCTTCGTTTAATCTTGTCAAATGAAATGACCATGTTGAAATCAGCATCCGAGAACTCCAGTGCATAGGATGCTTTCCGAGCACCTCCGGTGCGCCCCAATAGTTCATCCACACTGGTTCGATCGGAATCTGGATACTCGTCTTTCACCTGGCTGTACACATTCTTGAAGTAACTGAACAGGTACTCCATGTCAATCTGGTCTTGGGAATCCAGAGGTACTGCCATCATCATGACAGCTTGTCGAATGTCCTTGATATTGTTGTCGTTACCCTCGGTGTCATGCATGCTTGCACCGAGTTCAGCAAAATCAATATTGATGTAGTTGAGTAGCCTTTTTGTACTCTCGAAGCCAGGGGCATTTTCTGTAGTCCGATCTTCCTGGTTGGACCGAAACACGGCGAAGGGGAAATAAGTACCAGGTTCCCGCTCTGAAGAAGGAAGCGGCTCATAGATTTCATCCAGCTCAGGGTAAGTGCCATCACCTGGGGTATAGTCCCAGAACTTGACAACTGTTTCCCCCTCAGCAGTCCTATAGCTATACTTCGCCTGGTAGATCTCTTGTTCGCTGTAGTCATTGGCTTTCGGATGGTCTTCCGGGTCTGCCTGGAAATACTCTGACAGGTCAACTACGGTCATGTCTTCGTGGACCTGGCGATCGATGTTGGTGATGTTGCCATCATCATCATAGGTAATGTCTTTTGCTTCCCAGGTGTAATGGAGCTCGACAGATTCGGTTTCAGTAGGGCCAATACGATAGTTGTAAACGAATGGGTTGGCGCCACCCTCAAACTGTGCAGGATCCACGTCCTGGATCGTATCGTATTCCTGCAGCAGGCCTGAGCGAGGGGCATAGGCAGATCTCCGAACGGCTTCCCGCCCCCAGGTACCCATGCTTTGTGGATCCACCTTGTCATTGGTTTCCAAAGTTCCACCAGTTGAAGGCAAGGTAAAATTTGAATCTCCGCGGTGCACGGCAACAATCTTGGTCAGGTATCGCCCTTCCTTTTCCTGCTCATTGTCAAAGGCAGGTGTCAGGCCCTTGATCTCGTTGGTGTCACGATCGTAATCCAACTCCTCGTGGAGGTGTTTCCAGGCTTTGTGGTGGTTGTTCAGTGGACGGTAGTGAATGTATTCAAAGGCAATGTCCTTGCCGGGCTCCACTTGCTCATTGATGACAGTCCGGGCAGCACTGGTTGCCTGCTCTGTGCTGAGCAGCCGAACATCAGGCAAACCATAGACGTACTTGCCGGGGGTCTTGGCATGTCGGTACATCTTCTCGAAGTTGCGGCCAGGGCCTAACAGACTGGCGTTCTTCACGGATGTCGTAATGTCCCCATTGGGATCATAAATAGACTCGAACATGGCCGTCTTCAGTGGCGTTGGAAGCTGTTCATCGTCGATCACCCGGGAAACCTGGGTGTCGACGTATCGCTTCCTCTTGGTAGCGAATAGACCCATTCGGCGCTATCAGATACCAGCTACGCCGATACCTGATGCCATCTTTCTCACCACAGCGCTGATATCATCATTTTTAAGTGCATTTGGGCTGTCGAGGCTCTCGTCCGTTGTCCGGCGCACATTCCAGGTATCAATCATCATCTTGGCGGCTTTTTGCTCTGCATCCCGGAGGAATCCATCTGCCTGACTCCGGTAAAGGTTCCGCTGGGTCCACAGAATCGAGTCTTCACCCATAGCGCTGGCATTGGTTTGAGCTTGCTCGGTCTTGGTCCGTTGATTCAATAGGCCAATCTCTTCACCAATTTTATCTATCTGCTTCATGATCATGTTGAATTCGGCCTTGAGCTTGCATTCGGTGGCTTCAAGAACTTTGTACTCAACCTTGGCGTTCTCTGTCTGTTGTACGGTCAGATCAGTTTGAGCGTCGGTCAGCTCAATATCGGAATCCAGCTTAACGAGCTGCTTGGCCAGCAGATCAATTTCTGCCTTGAGCTTGTTGATCTGTTCCAGGGTCAGGTCACGCTCGAGGATCACTGATTTAATCTGCTCAGTGAGCATCTTGACTTCTTCCTTGACTTTGGCGAGCTGCTCTGCGGTAAGCGAGCGCTCGATAACCGCTGTCAGGACATGTTCTTTCAGTAGATTGGTTTCCTCTATCAGCTTTTTCCGCTGCTCTTCGATCAGTTCGTTCTCCCGACCGAGTTTCTCGATCTGGGCATCAATGAGTGCTTCCTCGGAAGTAACCTTGCGGGTCTGGGCATCCTTGTAGCGGGTGTCGGCCTGGATGTTCAGGCGTTCGACATCGAGGTTTTGAAGCTGCGCAGTGATCAGCAAGATCTCTTCACGAGTCTTGTCCACGTCAGCCTCAACTTTCAGAATTTGGGCTTCGATGAGGCGTTTCTCGGCCTCTATCTTGTCTCGTTCAAGTTCGGCTTTTTCAAGCTCGATCTCGAGTGCACGGTTTCGGAGCCACTGCTCGTCCTTGCGCATCAAAAATTCGAGCGCCCTGTCGGCCGTAGCGTTCAGGGCGCTCAAATAAACCGTGGCATACTCAGGTCCCTTGATCCGGTTCTTGTCGTACTCATGTGCAACGTGAGCTTTGGTGGCTCGCATGAATGCATCAAATACGCCAGCACCTTCGAGATTTTCGTCGGTGAAATCGGAAACCTGCAATCGTTCTATTTCTACCACGGCACTGCTCCTTTTCTTATTATTATTTCAGCGAGTCAGGTACTACTTATGCTTCAGCAGTACCATTGGCCATGGCCTGGCGCTGTGCCAAAGCTTTCAGTTCCTTCTCGTCAAGGTCCGGCAGGATTTCAATCGAGAATTCCTTCACGATCTTGCCCTTGCGGCCTCGCTGACCGGTGCGCTTGTCCTGAATCGTGTAGAAGGTCTGGTACTTGCGGTCTTCGATCATGTTCAGGATGATCTGAGGAACATGCCACTCTTTTTCGAAGGGCACGTACTTCCGGAAATTGCCGACAACGCTGTTGCCTGCGGTGAAGATTTCACCTTCCCATTCACTCTTGGCCGGGTTCATGCAGGTAATCCGGACACGCCGAAGGCGTCCAGCAGCCCGGAGTTGATCCCGCTTGGTGACCGTTTTCTTTGCCTGGGGATCCGGTGTATCGTTCACTTCAGGCCTGGATTCATCATCCGGCTTGGCTGCGGCGTCTTTGATCTTTTCCCGGAGCTTTTCGGCCTTGATGTTGGGGTGGAACTGAACACCCAACTGTTTGGCCTGGTTCTTCAGGCCTTCGAGCTCGGCAGCTTCGATGGCTGCATCTTCGCTCTGGCTATTTTTGGTTTCATCACTCATTACGTTATCCCGTTGTTTGATGATTGGTTACTGCCTATGGAAAAGAGGGGACTCCAACTTGGAGTCCCCCCAGGTTGTTACCAGGTGTTACAGGGCAGCCGCGGTCTTGACCAGAGCGATGCGCTCGGGACGAAGCAGCAGGAAGCCGTAGTACCACTTGATGGACATGAAGCCCAGCTCGCCGTAGGGATCGGTCCGATCCGCCGTCTCGTCGCCGGGACGCTTGTTCATGATCTTGAACTTGACGGTCTTGCCATCCGTCTGGAAGCCGATCGTCGAGAACGAGCCATCACCAACCACCAGCATCGGCAGCACGTCGTAGTTCGTGCCGTCGTTGTAGTAGTCAGACATGTTGGCATCGGAGGCTGCACCACCGCCTGCCCAGCGGGTCATCTCGGGAACGATGACGATGCGGAAGTAGCCGATCGAACCGATTTCGCCGTTGAGGATCGTGGAACCAGCTGCGTAGTGGTGAACACCGATGAATGCCTGGTTGCCGTGCAGATCGGTCATTGCTTCCAGCGTCGGCTGGAGTTCCGAACCACAGTACAGCACTCGACCACCAGCAAGGGTACGGGTGTCGACCATGCGGGTGCCAGTGATGACCTTGGTCTGCTTCGGCGAACGGTTGTCGTCCAGGGTGATCGACAGGCGAAGCAGGTCGCCGTAGTCCACAACGCTGGTGCTGTCGACAGTTGCATTGGACGTGGCAGCACCGCCGAATCTAACCACACCGGCACTGTTGATCAGGTCAATCTGCAGAGCGTCTTCGGTGATCTCGGTAGCGCCGTTGAGCATTTCACGGTTGATGTGCTGCATCATCTCGGCATCGGAATCGAAGTCGAGAGATTCCTGGGTGTATTCATCGAAGAAGCCGAACTTCTCGATCGTACCCTGGACTTCCTTGCGCGTGTAGCCGACACGGTGGACGCGGCCACCGGTTTCCGACAGGGCCGGGAGCTTGCCGGTGATGGTGCCGATGTCCTTGCTGGAGCCATACAGGTTGCCGTCGGCAATGGCGGCGCCAGCGGCGTCAAGACCCTGGTCGTTGACGTTTTCGTCGTGGAGCAGCGGCAGATAGTGGTACTTGCGAAGCTTCTTGCCCATGTTCTTCGGCATTGCAGTCACGTCAGCCAGCGGCATGAAGTACTGCAAGCGCCGAGCTTCGATCAGGGCCTGCTTCAGATAATGATCCTGGCGGATCTGAGGACCTATTTCGGAGGGAGTACCTCCAATCGGGTCATTGTACGTACGTTCGTTAGCCATAGTCGTTCACCTTATTGTTCTTGTTATAGGTTGAGTTGTGGTGTTACAAAAAACGGTTGTCAGTCTGCTTCATGTACTCTTCGTCACTCAGGGCCAGAGGGTTGAAGTCCTGTTTCTTTTCTGACGATGGAGCAGCTTTTGCTGGGCTTGCAGCCCTTCGTTTGGCTTTCCGTGCTTCGGCATCATCCGCCGTCTTGGTGGGTTTCTCGGGCTTGGGTGCAGGATCCTGTTCCTTGCTCTTGAACAGGTGAGCAAATGCACCTTCCTCGTTGAGACGATCACCAATCTGTCGGTATGCTTCAATCTCGGTCATGCCATTCAAACGACCTAACGTCCGTTCCTTCTCAACCTCGGTACTGATTACATCGTAGACGCCAGTTTTCATGTGGTCGTCTATAACCCGCATCAGTTCAGGTGTATTGGCAACGATGTTACGGCTCTTATCATCCCACTTGTTGGAGACCACGTCCAGGGTCTTGTCAAAGGTCGGGGAATCTCTCAGATCCTCGATTGTCTCGTCAAGCGCCATTTCGCGTTCATCAACGGAATACTTGTTGGATGACTCGTATTTCTGACCCTCTTCCAGATCCAGATCCATTGGGTCCAGGTCGCTATCCTTGATCAGTTTCGCGATTGCTGTCGGATCCTTCTTGTCCAGATCAATCAGGAAGCTAAGTCGGTCCTCATCCATGAGCTTGTTGCGCTCAAGCATCTTCACCAGTCTCAGCGAAGGCTTTAGGGCCGACATTTTCTTGTTGTAGTTCGCACCCATCTGCATGAGACGAACCACATCATCAGCATCCTTGATCTGCATCTCCTTTCCGTTCGCTTTGAACGGGGCGGTTACCTTGTCGAAGAACGCTTTTGCCGCAGTGTCCGGCTCATCGTCTTTTTCGTCAGGGTCTTCGCCATCATCTTTCTTCTTGTCTTTCTCGTCCTGATCCCCTTCGTCAGGCTTGTCTTCTTTTTCTTCCCCTTCTTCGGGTTCATCCTCTGAATCGTCAGGGTCTTCACTCTCGTCGGCACCTTCGGCACCGGCATCTTCTTCTTCTTCCCCGTCTGCTGGGGTGGCGGGCTCGCCTTCGCCTTCGTCACCCCCTGCGGGGGTGCCTTCGGCTTCGGCGGCCGGTGTCTGTTTCTTTTCTTCACCGGCGCCTTCTTCGGCAGGAGCTTCATCGATGAACGCGGTGTTCAGGTTAGCAAAGTCCTCATCGGACATGCCCAGGGTTTCCTGGCCTGAATTCTCGTTGGCGTCAGTCATTAGTGAAGGTCTCCTTCCTCATGGATGCCATCGATTTCTGCGTTGGCTTCTTCAATGGCCGACTCCGCATTCATGGCTTGGTGCTGAATCTTGTTGAAGAACTGTTTCAGTTCGCTGACGCCGCGGAGGGCTGCATGGATCTGCCCCTGCGTGCGTTCGTCCTGGGCCTGCGGAACAGCCAGGATTTCGGTCATCCGAACCGGCTCGTTCTTGAAGTACTCTTCCAGAATCAGCAGCTGAAAGTCCTTGTTCTTACGAAGACGGTCGGCTGCATGCTGGAGTTCAATAAACGCCTGTGCTTCTTCGATGCTAACTTCGAGATCTTTGATTTCTTGGCTCATGTAAGTCCCATCATTGCTTGTGTAGTTAATAGGTGGCTTCGTTGTTGCGCATACTATACCTTAGTTTATACTTCCTGCAAGGTATTTGTCTAACTCGGTTGCTAATTCATTATCTTGCTCAAGCGCTGCTTTTCCTGCTTCAAGACCGGCTTTATGTGATTCAAGCCGTATATTTCCTTCAGCTTGTGCACCCCTGAGTTCCTTCTCCCGTTCCTGCTTCACGCCAGACTCCTGTTCAACGAAATCCAGGTCTTTCTGATCAGCGCTGGATGAAGTCTCGCGAGCCTTGGCACCCTTGTACTGGGCCTCGGCTTGGTTCTCGACCATCTCACTTTCAATCTTCTTGATTTCAGCCTGTAGTTTGGCCATTTCCAGCTGCTGTAGTTGTTGCTGCATCGGATCAGGCTGTGGTTCGTAGTTCTCGATCTGTTTAGCCAGCTCAGGCATCTTGCGAAGCCGTGCGATGTCCCGCAGGATCAGCTTGGTCATGCCTGGATCGAGGTTGGCGCCCATCGTCTGCAACATGAAGGCCAGCTCCTGTGCCTTGACATTGTCTTCTTCCGCGGTAGCGATGTCGAGACGGAGATCGAAGTTTCCTGCCAGGTCGTCTCTTCGGACTGTGACGAACTCCTTATTCGTCACCCGAATGACTTCCTCATCATCCAAGAACTCGGCATTCATTGCGATGATCTTACGAGCGACCTTGGTCATGCCTTTGGCCAGGCGCCGAAGGATTCCAGTTTCACGCTTGCCCGCGGCATCCATGACACCCTTGATCCCGGCAACCACGTCGCCAAGTGCGTCGGAGTTGATGCCCTGGGCAAATGCCTTCACCCCGGTCATGGATTCAGCCTCGAAGTTCTGCAGCTGAAGCATGTACTGAGCGGAGTTCGGAATCTCGGGGAAGGTATGCATGTGGAAGGCTGCGCGGGGATCCACGTTGCCGTTAAACTCGTAGTCCTCACCTCGCTGGAATTTCCGCTTGTTGGTCACATCCAAGGCATCTTTGCGAGAGCCCTGCTGACCGTTGGCACTTCGGGCCATGATGTCGATCATGCCTCGCATCACGGCACCCAGCACCTGCTGGTTGTCTTTCAGCAGCTCACCATCGGGCTCGCCATAGACCGAGTTCCGGACCGGCATCAGCTGTGCGGTAACGAACGGGGGCAAGCCATCCGGGAAGGGGTTCTCTTCCATCCGTATCATGGCGCTGCCAATCCAGGTGGCCAGAATCGGCTTGACTACGCCGGTACCGTCGATGTCCCAGAAGCCGTAATACTCGTAGGCATACATCTTCTTGCGTGGTTTGTCACTGAACCTGAAGTTATGACCTTCCGGGGTTGGCATGGTGTTATCAGCGTCAGCCAGGGCTGAAGAATTCTGTTCGACCATGATCTGATCGAGGTTTTTGTAGCGGCCATCCTTTTCGAGCTCAGACAGCGAAGTCTCGAACCGGTGGATGACGAAGCTGGCTTTCTCGAAGTTCCCCTTACACGTCGGATCGATGATTACATCGTCGTAGTCACATACTTCAATCGTCGGATGATTCTTCGCCATCCGCGTTTTCTTGACTGTCTCGTAGTCCTTGATGAGGGGCTTCATTGGCCGACCGGTTTCTTTTGTTTCTTCGAGAGCTTTCTTGAGTTCGATTGGCACGTCAAATTTGAAACGTGTCGGATCGTTCTCCTCCATCGCCATGAGTTCCTGCATCAGCGGAATCATGTCTTCATCCTCGACAAAGGCCAGTATGGGTTCTACCTCTTCGTATTCTTCCTCTTCTGAAATCCAGCCGACCTTGAGAATGGCGGTACCCTCGTCGGTTGCTGCACGAACGTAATCGTCGACCAGGGCCTGTCGATCGATCTGGGTGTTGAACTGGTTGTTCAAAACCAACATGTTCTGACGCGCTGACTCAGCGTCTTCCCAAGTCTTGGGTTCGACCTTGAACATGTCGTCGGTTGCCAGAAAGGGCTCCGACAGTGAGGCATATCGCCATTCGGCCTGCTTGCGAATCAGCTTTGGCTGGATGCTTGACCGGTTCTTCAAGGTCTTCGGCTTGGCCTGGCCACGGACGTGCAGATAATCCAGCCAGGTATCGATCCTCTGTTTCTGGGCATTGTGGGCGCTGTCGGAACTCTCGAGGTCACCCTTGAGATCCATCAGCTTTGGCGGGTTCTTCCAGTTTTCTGGCGCCAGCTCCGCTACCTTTTTTTCAGTCTGCGTTTCTGTCAGATCTTCAGCCATGGCCTATACCCATCCTTGTTGTCGGACCCGATCTTCATCGGCATCGTCGTCAATTTCGTAGTTTAGCATCTGCAGCTGGACCAGTTCATTTTCATATTTCGCAGCGAAGTTGTTGCCTTCGTGATACTGGTCCTGCATGCCAATCGGATTATGCAGGCGGCTGGCAATGAAGTACAGCAAAGCCTGCAGGTGAGTCATCGGCAGATTAATTTCAGTTGCCAGCGGTGCCGAATTGGCCAAGTTGATATTGATCTTCGGATGATTGGCCCGGTAGGCAATATTCAGTTGAGTGGTTTCTTTGAGCCAGGGAGCGTAATCCTCGTTATTTGGCACCAGCATCGTGTTGTGGCTGGTTGTCCGGATAGCAGCTTTGTTGCTGATCCGGTTCAGCGGGATTTCGTATTCTTCTCCGTACCAGATCCCTTTGATCCGTTCGATCTTGAACAGGTCATCCCTGAAATCATTCGGTGCATCCTTCTTTGCCGTGAGGACGTAAGTCACCTGGCCCTCGACCAGCGGCACGGTCATATGCCCCTCGCGCAGCAGGAACTTCTTGTAGAGTTCCGTCAGGCCCAATTGGATCGTGGGCAGGATCTTCTTGAAAGACTCCTTGGGAAACCCATCTTCTTCAGAATCAAGGTTGCCTGAACCCAGGTTCAACATGCGCAGTTCGCCGTAGGCAAGCTGATCGTAAATGTCTTGTAGTTTCATAGTGACCTCATACCAGATAGGAGCCCATGGAGTTGTCTTGTTCTTCGACAATATCCGCTTCCCAGATATCGTCACCGTCTGACGGCGACATTATGACATCTTCAGACGGTTTCCATAACCCCAACGACGCCAACATTGAGATGGTGTCGATAAAGTCGTCGTGTTTACTCTTGAAGCCTCCGGGCGAAGCAAGTGATAGTTCACTGACAGCTTCCTGCATCTCAGGCTCTTTTCTTTTCTCGTGGGGGAAGAACATTTTCCCGGCCTTGAACCATGGGACAACAGTTTGAAAGCGCACCACCTTGTTGGTATTCGGCCGAATGCCAGGCAGCGCGCTGTTGTTTTCCGATGCCAGCGAGAACCAGACGTTGCGCTGGATCATCTGGTCCTGGATCCAGGGAATGAAGCCTCCCTGCTGGCCCGAGACTTCGATGCCGACTATCTGCGGCCGCCACTCCTGGGCCAGTCGGAAGAGACCGTTGATGTTCTTGTCCATGGTCTGGCGCTCACAAATGCCGTCAACCCAGAACCAGTCACCGTTACTGTTGTACGCCCACACGGAGATGACTGAGTAATCCGCGGCTTCCTTGGACGAGGTCGCAAAGTCGGTAGTGATACCGAAATTGAACATGTGCTTGTTCTTGCGCACCGACTCCAGCGAGTACCAACGGATATCGGAATCCAGGATCAACCGATCCTCTTCCGACATGATCCGCAGCATCAGCTCCTGGTTGAAGGTGTCGATCTTGCCCAGCTTAAGCGCCTTCTCGTACTGGTTGTTAACGTAGTCGTAATCGAACCGATCTGGCCAGCTGCCACGGAACTCTTTCCGGGTGCAGGGGAACTGCTCGCACACCGGGAACACATTCACGCTCCAGGCGCCGGACTCGACGGCTTTGTACAGCGGATCACGGGCGTTGAATGGCGTACCGCTCCAGATCACCATGTTCTTGCGCGGGTGGAGCGCGTATTCCACAGCTTTGTAGACCGTGTCTTCAACCGCGTTGATCACCGTGGCCGATCGGGCGTCCTCGTCACTGATCAAGTCATCGAGCACTGCCAGCTGCGGCCGCACGCCCAGTTCCTTGGCACCACGCACGCCCGTGTTGTGAGTACGGAAGTAATTGTCCGTCAAGAATTGATGGTCTATGTTATCTACCGCAATACACTGGCTGGGCTCGTTAGCAATGTGAACAATCGATTCAATGGCAACCAGTTGATCCTTGCGGTCGTAGCGTTGACGCTGAAGTTTACGTTCCAACCGAAACAGTGGCATGTTTAACCATATTTCTGTGTTAAAAGGTTTCTTGCAGGTACTGGCCGTAGCGCCTAACGACCGAGCCAAGCGCATGACATCTTCCAGTAATTGTGGGGACATACTACAGAACGATGTACGTCCTGATTTTGTCACAGTACCGTCTGTATCCATCAAACCCTGTAGAAGCGCCAACCGCTGATCAACAGAGCCTGTGAAGTACTTCGTAGGGATAAACTTTTCGCTACCGTGTAC
>Ga0306868_1001333_pt1 | contig 13160 bp, 17 predicted proteins | sample AntRauTorckE6832_FD_190411 | JGI IMG/M metagenome (GOLD analysis project Ga0306868, IMG submission 190411) | Saline lake microbial communities from Rauer Islands, Antarctica - Metagenome Torckler E6 #832 (v2) (version 2) | ecosystem: Environmental > Aquatic > Non-marine Saline and Alkaline >... | reverse complement strand
TAGAGGCCCCCATAACATTGGTGGGGTTTACAGCCTTATCTGTTGAAATGAGGACAAAGCGGTCAATTTCAAACTCAGCTGCAGTTTGAGCTAAGTTTCTGGTTCCTAAAATATTATTCTTAACTGCCTCTTCCGGACTGGTCTCCATTAAGGGTACATGTTTATGAGCTGCTGCATGAAAGACCACATCTGGTGAATGTTCTCTAAAGACTTTTTCAAGTTTATTTTTATCTCTGATGCTGCCGATGATAGAGATTAATTCTAAGTCTGGATACTGATCTTTTAAATCTCTTTCTAAAAAGTAAGTAGTATTTTCATTGATATCTAAGACAATAATCTTTTGAGGATCAAACTTTGCTACCTGGCGGCAGATTTCTGAACCAATTGAACCTCCACCACCACTAACTAAGATAGTCTTTTGTTCAAGATAAACTGAAATTTTATTAGAATTTAAATCAACCTGATCCCGGCGCAGGAGGTCTTCTACCTTGACCTCTCTGATCTGGTTGAGAGAGACATCGCCTTTTAAGATTTCATAAACTCCAGGTACAATCTCTACTGTTACATCTTTTTTATTACTCAATTCATAAAATCTTTTGATTGTTTTACCTTCAGCAGAAGGGACTGCAATAATTACTTCATCAACAGAATACTCTTCGATCAGCTGCGGTATGTTCTCACTTTTACCTAAAACCTTATTGCCGTGTATTTCAAGTGACTGCTTATTGGGATCATCATCTACCAGACCGATAATACTTTTTCCTATTTCAGGGTGTTTTTGAATCTCTCTGGTGATCATCTCTGCAGCATCACCTGCACCAATGATTAAAACTCTACTTTTTGATTTCTTATTCTGATTGCGATTTAAATAATCTTTTAATAACCTCAAACCAAAGCGCATTCCACCCAGCAGAAAGATATCTGTCATTAAATTAATCGCAATAATGCTGCGGGGAAAACCGACTCTAAAGAAATAAATATAGATTACAAATAGAGTGTTGATTGCTATAGTGGCTTTGAAAATTGAATAAAGTTCTGACATGCTGGCATACTGCCACATCTTGTTATAGAGTGATGAAAAATATAGAACAAAAAATGAAATAATTGTGATTGCAACTAAGTAATTAATCTGAAAATACCTCATCCAGACATCGTCAAAGCGGAGGATGAAGGAAAATAATACTGCCAGATTGACTAAAACAAGGTCAATGATAATTAACCTCGGCTTTTTATATAATTTTAATAGATATTCAATCATTTTAAACTCAACTCCCGATAATATAAATTTCCCCTATTAATAGCTATATATATTATAATGTACTTTCTACTTTAATTCAATGAATTCGACAATAATAGTGAAAAGATACAAAACTAATCTAATCACCGTGCTCAATTAAACCTTCCTGCTTAACTACCTGTAGAAAAGTTATTAAAACTATTTTAAAATCTAGCAGTAACGAATGATTCTTCTTATAATAAAGATCATATTCAAATTTTTGTTCGTCATTTATATCATCCCTACCGTTAATTTGAGCCCAGCCGGTAATCCCTGGTTTGAAGTTATCTACTCCGTGCTGCTTACGATTAGCTACCAGCTCTGACTGAGAAAAAAGAGGTGGTCTTGGTCCAACAAAACTCATATCTCCTCTTAAAATATTAAAAAGCTGAGGTAACTCATCTAAGCTGGTTACACGCAGAAATTTACCCATTTTAGTTATATACTTATCCCTGTCTTTAAATTCATTTGTAGGTACATCAGGAGTATCAATCCTCATGGTTCTAAACTTGTAAATAGTAAAGGGCTCGCTGTGCTGTCCAACCCTCTCCTGCGCAAATATGGGGCTTCCTTTAGATTCCAGTCTGATCAATAGAGCAATTAAAAGTAAAAATGGTGCTAAGATAACTGTTAATATTAATGAAAAAAATAAATCAAATAATCTTTTTAAAAACAATGATAGTCCTCCCTAAAATTATCGTAAGTTATTATTTTAAAACATTAGAATTATTAAGCAGTTTAATTATACTCTAAAATCTAAAAGCTTTCAAATAATCGACAAAAATTGTCAATTGTTGATTTTGCGGAATTTAGATTGTCCATCTAATAACCAATTAAATCTTATGTATTCTAAATATTATTTTTATCAATTAAATTTCATAAATCAATTACCTGTTTTTCAAGACTTGAAAACTCAATCTCCTTTGCATATTGAAATTTATTCCTATATCTATTCCAATGACTTAATATAATATCACTGTTAAAAATATCAATAATTATATTCTTACCGTTCTTAACAACCTGATAAGTTCCACGACTTTTAGCAGTTTCAGTTAGAGCGTCTGCTAATAGATTCATATTAATCTTTTCTTTAGCTAAATTTTTAATTAAATCTTTTAATTGCATTAAATTTTTCATACAAACATCTCCAAATATTTTCTTAAGACACTACTAATTTTTAATTTATCTCCATAATCCAAAAGTAAATGCAAATCTTTATCTTTACCCATTAGATACTTTCTAATTGCATCATTTACCATTGAAATATCCATATTATTGCGATCTTTTAAAATATCGCAAATTGTTCTTTCTTTATTATATACTTTAATTTTCCTGCCGTAGATAGTTTCTTTCTCAATAACTCCCAGTGAATGAAGTTCTTTTTTGATTGTATGAACTTTTATGTTTTCTTCTTTTAAATAAGGATTATGATAACCATAGGGTACAGTTACTGTATATTTTAAGGGATCTCTATCACTTAGATCATGTAGGTAAAGTGCTGTTTCATGTGAATAAATCAACCTGGAGTTTTTCTGTTGGATGACATACATTTCATCACTAAAAGTTTCAGAAGTTGTATAAACTCCTCTTTTAATTCTCTCAAGCTTATCTTCTTCTAAAAAAATAGATAAATATTCTCTAGGGATATTCTTTTCTTCCAATTCTTTGGTCAGAATAAGACCGTCATTCTTTTCAATTAAATTATTTAATTTCTGGCGATAATTCATCGAACCACCTCTTTTACTTTTATACTAATATTATATCTTATTTTAGTTTAAAAGTAAATATTTTTGTTGTTTTGTAGAATAATATTACCGGGAATTGCAAAGTAGTATTCCCGAAAGTTGCAAACTAAAATTCCCTATTATTGCAGGATAAAAACATGAACTGCAGCTTAGTGAGTAGACTTTGTTGAGATTCAATAAAAAAACTCCCACCAATAATTAAAATTCCAGTGAGAGTAGTAACAAAAAATAATATTTAATTTGAAACTTTAATTTCAATTTCTTCAGCAATATCAATTAAGTTAATAATCTCTGTATATAACTCAACGTCTTCTTTTTCAGTAGTTAAAGAAACTACTAATGAATACCTCATTTTTTCTTCTGCCTTTCCCAAATAACTTCTGGTTTTCCACCAACCATTTGCTGGATAAACTGCTATTTCATTCATCTGGGAAAGATCAGCTGCTATTCCTTCCCATATATCAGAATGAATTGAACCTTTATCTCGGGCATTCATACCTAATGTCCAGTTATCAGTAGTAGTATTATTATAATTATCATTTTTATCTTTTTCTTTTCTATTTATTCTTGATAAAAAAGTCTGTTCATCTTCGTCAGGCCTTTTTAAATCAAATCTTAATAGAGCAGAAGGGTACCTATATCTATCTTTCCAGCCTATCTCTCCCGGACCTGGTTCAATAAAATAAGATAAAGTGACTCGCATTTTTACTTCTGTTTCTCCCAATGATAGTAAAATATCTTCTGGCCATGGTATTTTATATAAATTCATTTCTTTTGAACGATAATTACTTGCTCCTTTTTCAAAAAGCTGAATTTCATCTTCAATTACTAAGTTAACAGCATTCTCATAACTCCATCTGGCTCTTTCTAGATTTGGAACTCCATAACCGCAGGTTCGTAATAACTTTAAATAATCGGATTTAAGTTCTCCATCCAGAAATTGCTCTTTCATTTTATCTGTCCATTCTGCTGAATGAATAATTAGTGCTCTTATTGTTTCCGGCCAGACTTCTGGATAATCAGCCATTAATTGCGAAGCAAACCAGGAAGCTTTAGCGGTTGCTGCACTTGTCATATTTATTGAAGCAAAATGATTTTCAGTATATTTATAATTTGTAGTTAGTTCCGAAAGATCTTCACAACTAGAAAAAAATGGGTCTTCAGCTGATATATTATCTACAGCCAAATTTCCACCTTCCATTAATATTTCAGGTTTAATTGCCCAATCATTATCCCAACTACGAGAAGTCTTACTGAATGGAGACAGTCCACCAACCGGAGCTAATGCTTGATAATCACTATAATCTGGATCAATAATCTCACTTTTATTAGTAAATGCACCTACTGTAATTGCATTCCAGGCCTGACCTGGTTCTTCAACCACTGCAGTGAGATTACTTAGGGGATAATTAAAATAATTTCTTTTTTCAACTACGTTACCTGCAGAAACAAATAATAATCTTTTAGCGTCGTCATAAAAACCAGAAGTAACTGCATCTACTGCTGCAGACCAGGATGAAGGTGCACCAGTATTTAAAATATAATTATCTGCTGTTACTGCCATGCAGAAAACTCGATTTAATTCAGGATTTTCTATTTCTGCTTTGTAAATAGCTTCTTCTAATATATATCCGTATAATTCTTCAGCATTTTCTCCAGCTGTAGGAAGAATTTTGACTGATTCAATAAAATGATCAATATCTAGTTTTTTACTCGTATTTATTGCTTGTTGTAAGTCATTATAAATTGCTAATCCAGCCATCATTGTACCATGACCAGAATGATCATGACTCCCCCAATCTAAATTATAACTCTGACAGTTATTATTACAAACTGGATCTATAAGTGGATGTCCTGAATTTAAACCAGTATCAAGTACACAAACACTAGTTTTGCAATTCTTATTCATATTTAATCGTGATAATAAATCATCTACCCACTCAATCTGTTCCCTGTTTTCTAAACCTGTAAAAAAATCAGTAGTTAATGATTTCCTTCTTATTTCAGCAATTACTGGTCCCTCTTCTATTAAATCTAAAATTTGTTTGTTATTAAGATAAACAGAAAATACTTTTCTTTCAGGAAAATTAATAACACCTTTACCAACCTGAATATCTAAAGATTCAGCTAGCTTTATAAATTCATTTTCTATATCCTCATCATTATCATAAATCCAAATTTCACACCACAATTTATCTTCATCGGGGATCCACTCTATCTCACCCTGCCAGAAAGATTCTAAAATTGCCAACTTAATATCCTCAATACAATCAATTAAATCTTGATTGCTTCTTCTACCTTTACCAGTACTTTTATCAGGATCTAAATATTTTTTTATTTTACCCAGAAAATGTCCCTCTTTACCGTCGGGAATAAAAACTAAAACTTTCATCTTGTTAGCTTCTTTTAAATGCTTAATATTAAGTATTCTAATTTTCTTTCTTCTATCTTCTAAACTTTTTACTTTATACTTAAGCGAATCATCAATTATAAATTCTATATATGTTCTCTGTTGAGATCTGAAATATTTATTTTCCTTTTCAGTTTTCTTTTTCTCAGCCTCTTTCCAGATGTTTTTTAATTTATCAACTAGTTTATTACCATGCTGTGAAACCTGTTTTTTTGGAAATTTATTATCTACTGGTGTACTTTTTGGTGTAAAGTCAATTATATTTGGAGACAAATCAATAAATATATTTCTTTTGTTCTCCATTATTATTTAACACCTCAATTTTCATATGAAATTTTTTTCTCTTTTATCATTCTTTCTAATACCCTTTTGCTTATTGCTTCCTCATCATTTAATATAGTTTCTTTAATAGCATCATCACAGGCTTTTGTTATCTCTGAATGACTTAAACCCTTAGCTAATTTTACTATATTTTCTATTAAAATATCCTCTTTAGAAAAAGAAGCTATTCTATTTTTAATTAAACGATAAATTTCCTTCTCAGTTGGCAATTTATAAGAAATTATATCATCAAATCTTCTAAAAAGTGCTTGATCTAATAATTTAGGATGATTAGTTGCAGCTAAAACAATACTTTTAGAGTTGTCATTTTCTAAAAACTGCAAAAAAGAGTTAATAACACGTCTCATTTCTCCCACATCATTATCTAAAGATCTTTTATAACCTATTGCATCAAATTCATCAAATAAAAATACTGCTTCAATATCTTTAATCATCTCAAAAATAACCCTAAGCTTTGCACTAGTTTCTCCCATATATTTTGTCACTAATTTATCCAATTGAACAGTAAATAACGATAAATTTAATTCTTTTGCTATAACACTGGAAGTATATGTTTTCCCGGTTCCAGGAGGACCTTTTAATAATATTTTTCTTCTGTTTTCTAAACCATGTTTTAATAACTTATCTCTTTTTTTATACTCTTTTACAATTCTCTTAATTTTATTATTAATATCATCATTAACTATTAACTCTGATAAATAATGTTTTTCATTTACTTCTTCAACAAGACCTTTATATTCTCTCTTTAATCTCACTACCTTCTGAGGCCGATTTTTATATTCATCAACTAGAGAACGAATATCTCTAGCAATTACTCTGTGACCATTTTTAGCTTCGTGAGCAGCTATTCGTAGAGCAACTGTAGAAAATTGTTCTTTATCGCCATTAAAGTGTGTTTTTATTATATTTTTAAGTTGTGCCCCTGTTGCCATAATTTATCACCAACTTTCTTAATTCCACAATACAGATGTATCTATATAATTATTATATTCTATAAGATTAATCATATCAATAAAATAATTAAATTTAACTAGATTATTATAAATAAATCTAAATTACTTTACCTTAACAAATAATTCTTCACTATAATCATTTATATCTTCCACATTCAACATCTGATACTTATTATTCACGTCCTTAAAGTAATCGGCTATTAAATTTTTTCTTATAATCTCATTACTTTTTGCTTCTGGCTTTAAATCTTTTCTAGTCAGCCTCCACGGCCTTTCAGAGTGGGTCATTCTTTCAAGTGTTTCAGCACTATAACAGCCAAAATTATCAATAATACTATCTAAAAGCTCCTCTTCCGCTTCAGTTAGTTCAATATCTTCAAATTCAAAATTATCGTCTTCAATTGGATCATACCCAAAATCGCGATATTTAAAATATATCTCTTTATAAACCGGTCCATGAACCCAGGCCTCACAATCTTCAGCAAATAAGAATTCATCATAGAATGTTTTATAAAATCCCTGACTGTAATAGAGAAGCTTCTGCAGGGCAAGAGGTGTTACCTCTCCAAGATTTTTAAGCAGATATTTGATTACACTATCAATCTTCTTTTCTGTCTTCAGCTCATTATTCTGCAAATCATTTATGGCCTCCATTAGAGCATTAAAAGCTTTATCTGAAACTTTATCTCTATTTTCTTCTGCCAGCTGCCTCAGGTAATTATAATCATTTTTCACCTTTTTCAGAGTTTCAGAATAACTTTTGGATGGAATATCACCATCCAGATAACGAGTTAGAGTAGTTTCTCCCCAGCCTAAAAGTAATGATAATGGTCTTTTACCTGTATTATACTTTTCTACTAACTCTTTAATTTCAGAAACCGTAATAATGCCTGCTTCTTCTCGATAGGCATTATCAATCTTTTGAAGATTTTTATCATGAAGTTCAGGAATAAAAATTTCTTCTCCACAGTTATTACAATAAGCTCTTTCTGCAGTATATTCAAACTCCAGACCCCGCACCTCTTTTTTTTCCACTGAATCTTCAATTTGATACTTAACATTCTTACGACATTCAGGACAAAAAGTTTTCATTTTACTCCCCCTCCTTTATTGCTGTTACTTGAACAAAAATGAAACTGATTTTTCACGTTCATGAAAAGAAATTACATATAAATAATCAGCACTTTCAATCAAATTAAATTTTATATAAATATCAACCTCTTTATATTCACCAAAATAGTTTAGCTCTTTGTTGCTGCAGAAAACATACAGAATTTCGTGTGAAAATTCTTCTTTTTCATTATCTACTGCATAACAGAAATCTTCGACCTCAAGATTTAATATTATATTTTCAATTTTCTTCGAGTTAAGATTATAATTTTCGCTGAACTTCTTATTTTTATCTCTATTCATAGCTAAATTATATTTTTCTTGAACAACAGCAATTTTAACTCTTTTTAAGTATTTAAGAATATCTTGGTAGTCAAAATCAATATGTTTCTGCGGCTGATAATCTGACATATGATCATCCTTTCTCATGATCAATTATTATACTTTAATAATACACTATTAATATATAATTGTCAATTAAATGTATCAATTAATACATTTTATATAAAATATTATTTATTTTTAATAACTGGGACAGTTTTCAGTTAGCATTGAGCAGAGCGTCAACCCAACTGGTATTTAATAACGCCGGCTATAAAATCGTCCTGTTTCTCTGCCTGAATTTCCCGGCAGCCTCTAGCACTGAAATTTATGAAATCACTTGGTCTTCCACAAACAAAAAAGCTCCCACCAGAAAACTAATTCCAATGAGAGCAGCTGTTTAATATCATCTTATTTTTTCCCTTAATTTATAACCAGAATTAACTAATCTATATAGTTACAAAAACATGGTTTAATATTCTAATTAAATTTATTATTTAAAATAGTATTATCTTTTAACCAGTCTGAAATGCCATTTATTTCAATTTCCCCTTGAGCAACTTTTTTGACCATCGAATTCAGCTCCAGAAAATAATTATTTTGCTAAAGCATCTAATACCTCTTTATGGTCCTCATAAACCTCATTAAAGATTTCTTCGTGACTGTTCTGCTTATTATATTCTTTAATAAACCTTCTTATTTCTACACTTGCATTACTACCAGAATCATGTGTTATTTTTTTAAATTTTTCCCATTCTTCCTCATCAATACGGAATTGTTTTGTTTTCATTTTTTCGTCCTCCTTTTCGCACTGACGATGTCCCTACAATGTAATTATATTATTGATTTGATTTTTGGTCAAGAAAATTATTTGACATTCATACTCTGCTTCCATTTTTTTATAAAATTTTCTATATTTTTATTCTTTTCACAATAAAAAAAGGAAATAGCCTTATCTAAGATCCTCTGCTTTTTAGGATCTTTTTTAGCCATTTCCAATAATTTATTTAATAAAAGCAATACTACATTTTTTCTAATATCTTTTCACCCCTATCCATCTCTTTCTCCACATCAATTTTAGGGGCATTATATTTTTCTTTTTTATTTACTGGTTTTAATAAAATTTCTAATTTTTCATCTGAATCAATAACAAATTTATCAAAAATAGAAGAAGTCGCCACAAATATCATCTCCTTTAGTTCTAGCTATTACTTTCTTATTAATTAAATATGGATTTTATTAACTTTGCAACTCTATTCATCTTCATAACTCAAATTAATTTCATTCGGAAACAAAATTCTTAGGTAATCTCTTCCAGCATATAGAATACGATATATAGATACATATTCATCATCAACTCGATAAAATACAATATAATTACCTGATACCAAGTATCTAAAATCTTTTTTTATATTTACTTTTACTGACAAATCTGCTCCCATCATAGGAAATTCTTTTAATTTCTCGTAACTTTCTATAATTTTACGTACCACATTTATTGCTGCTGTAGGATTTTCTAACTCTTTTGTTATATAATTCTTAATATCAATCAAATCTTATGTTGTTAATGGATTAATTCTTAATTTAAGCATTATATTTAAACCCCCAGATTTTCTTTCACCTGATCTTCGTTCATCCAATCATCATTAGATTTAACTCTATTTTCAGCTTCCATCAATTTTGAAAGTAGTTTTATGGTAGCTTGAGTTTTTTCATACTCTTTAATATCCATGATTGCAAATTTACCTCTGCCATTTTTCGTTAAAAATACTGGAGAACCCTCTCCTATATCTTTTAACACTTCATTATAATTCCTTAAATCTGAAACTGGTTTAATATTAGGCATAATAATCAACTCCTTTATTAATATTATACCCTTATTTTACTTAAAATCCAACGTAATATATTACAACATTATTTTTCTTCCAGAAATCATTTCTCCCGGAATTCTTATACCTGTATGGCTAGAATGAAATATGAAAAATATTAAATTCATCCGCATCCTCATTAAAAATAAAAAAGGTTCTGCTCTTTTTCAGCTGATACGAGGCTTTTATCAATTTTAGTACTTTTATTGTGAGTGTAAATAATTCTTATTTGTTATATACTAAAATTACCGGGAATTGTAAAGTAGTATTCCCGAAAGTTGCAAACTAAAATTCCCTATTATTGCAGGTCTAAAAAATCAACCTCAACAATTAGTACACTTTATTATGGTGAAACAAAAAACTCCCACCAGAAATCTAATTCCAGTGAGAGTAATCATCGGATAAAAATAATATTCTAAATTCAATTTACATCTCTAAAGACATCTGAACTAATTCTCTTTTTTTACCTTTCGCCAGTTGATAATAATATCTAAATATTTTTTCGTAAGATTTTTTACCTATACCATTAAAATTATTTATATACCAGAATCTCTGAACCGGTTGCTTATCAACTATTTTTTTTGCCTGTTTTGCATTTATACCAACTTCTTTAATTAAATGTTCGCGATCAGCTTTATTAACTAGATCCAACATCTTTTTTTCTATACCCTCTGCTTCATTTTTCTCATTCAAGCAGATATAAATATCAATATCCAGATCAGATAAATATTTCTCCATTAAATCTTTCACTGCTTCCCAGTCTAAACCACCATTGTTTGTACCTAATTTGGGAAAAGCAACTGATTCCATTTCAACTTTAGAATGATTTTTATTAAAATATTTAAGTCCTGCTTCAATCCATTCTATTTCTGACTTATTTCGCCAGTGTTTTTTAGTTGGAAAATTTAATATCCATAAATCATCACTATGACTGTAGATATAGGGTCTACCTATTCGAACTAATTTTTTATTACATTTATCCTTATAATCTTTATACATTTCGGGAAATCTAAGTTTAAATTCCAGGGCTATACCTGCGCCCATTACTCCAACGCAGTTAACTGTATTAACTATAGTTTTAGCAGGAGTATTAAACACTGTTCCCTCATAGTAATTAATCATAATCTCACCATCCTAAATAGTCTCCTCTATACTTAATATGCCATTCATATAATATTCAAACCTTAATTGTTCATTAGGCAAATTTTGGATTTTACCATGACATTTTAAGTCGGTTCCATTCGTAAACTTAATCTTTTTATCGTAAACTATATTACCAGATTCCAAATCTTTAATTATAATTCTATGAGTATAATTTTTATAATTTCTTCTGTTAAATTCTAAGTTAATATCAATTGTTTTCTGAGTCAGGTTATGAATTTCTAGTTTATAATCTTCTATATAGTTATTATTGCAGTTAAATAAGCTGGCGTCAACCTCTAAATTATCATTTTCTCCAAATAAATTAATTGCACTTTTGTAATCTGCCTTACTTCTGTATTTGTTGTATAATAAAATTACCGGGAATTGCAAAGTAGCATTCCCGAAAGTTGCAAACTAAAATTCCCTATTATTGCAGGCTAAAAACACCTATTGCAACATTTTGTAAAGTATGTTGTAGTGAAATAAAAAAATCTCACCAGAAATCTAATTCCAGTGAGAGTAATCATCTAAATTATTAACTTATTTATTTTTTTTATATGTGCCGGCTCCCCAACCACCAAGAAAGCCTAAACCTATTTTTAAAACATCTAAAAAAATATCCTGACTATCTTTTGCTAAAAATATTGTCAAAAACACAAACAATGCTATTCCTAAAATTACATATATTAATCTATGATTTTCCTGCTTATTTTTTAATTCAAATTCACGATCTTCAGCTTTATCAGATATATCAAGTAACTTATCGATATGCTTTTCATTAATACTATTAGCCAGCTGTGGAGGAAAAGGTGATGAAGTCATACTACTACTTGATATCATCAGTTTTCTTAAAACTTTTTTCTCTTCACCAGGCAATTCTTCTAAAATTTATTCCATCTTTTCAGGATCTACTTCTTCAGAACCCAGCACTTCATCAGATAATTCATCTTCTTTCTTTATTTCTTCAGTGGAATCTTCATTTTTTAATCCATTATTTTTATTTTCTTTTTCTTTAGAATTACTCAAAATCTAATCCCTCCTAAAGACATTATATAAAGATTTAATAAAATACTTATCCAGCTTTTCTTCAAATTCATTATAGATATATTTTGAAACTACTGCTTTTGATAGTATTTTATATTCTTTTTCATCTATTTTATCATTTTTTAATAATTTAGTTAGTGTTTTAGCTGCAAGATTAATATCAGTAGTAGACATTTTGATTTCATTATAATTACTCTTCTGCAATTCAAAGATATACTTAAGATTAGTACTTTTTGAATTGTTTTTATTAACTATCATATCCATAGTTATCTCCTCCTTGAAACTAAAACCGCTTAAATTAAATAATCAGTATAAAATACCAGCCATAATTTGCTTATCTTTTTTTACTTAATACATTTTAAGTTTATAGAAAGCAACTATAAAAGTCAAAAAAATTAATCTGAATAATTTAAAAAACTTTTCTAATTATATTATACTGTAAAAAATTGTAATTTGCAAGTCAATCTAACTTAAATATTACACTATATAATTCAAAATATTATTCAAGGCTATCCACCTTATAATCAGCCAGACTCCAAAAATAAGGCTCTTTAGCTACTCTTTTTTGTAACTCAACCATTTTTTCATCAATTTCTTTACAGCAGACTCCAATCATATTAAAAAACAAAACAATCCTATCCTTGTCACCTAAATCTTCTGTATCTTCTATATTTTGCCCAGAAGGACAGTTTTTTTCCAGCATTTCAAAATAATCATTGAAAAGATAACTGTGATAAAAAACAGCTTTTTCAACTGCAGTTCTCAAATAATCTTGATCCTCTCCATCAAAATTAACTTCATCATTATTTTCAGCATAATATTTAGCTTCTTGTTTTAAAAAATTAAATAATTTCTTATTATTTTGAAATAAATTGAATTCAGCATCATCAATTTCCCGATTAGCTTCATTAAGCATTAAAGAAACAAGCTCCGCATATGACGAGATTA
>Ga0306868_1001328_pt1 | contig 13224 bp, 13 predicted proteins | sample AntRauTorckE6832_FD_190411 | JGI IMG/M metagenome (GOLD analysis project Ga0306868, IMG submission 190411) | Saline lake microbial communities from Rauer Islands, Antarctica - Metagenome Torckler E6 #832 (v2) (version 2) | ecosystem: Environmental > Aquatic > Non-marine Saline and Alkaline >... | reverse complement strand
CATCGCCGTGCGGATGCTCTCAACCGTGCTGTCGCTCTGCAGGATCTCCCGGGATATGTTCAGGGACAGGTCGTTGGAATCGATCACGCCTTTGGTGAAACGCAGATACAACGGCAGGAACTGTTCGGCGTCGTCCATGATGAATACGCGCTGTACGTACAGTTTCAGGCCACGCGGTGCTTCGCGGTTGTACAGGTCAAACGGCGCACGCTTGGGAATGTACAGCAGGCTGGTGTAGTCCAGTTTGCCTTCGACTTTGTTGTGGGACCAGGTCAGCGGGTCCTCGAAGTCATGGGCGATGTGCTTGTAGAATTCCTTGTACTCTTCATCTTTAATCTCGGTGCGAGGCAGCGTCCAGAGCGCGGTGGCATCGTTGACGGTTTCGTCTTTGCCCTTTTCGCCTTCTTCCTCGGATTCGGATTTCATGATCACCGGGAAGGAAATGTGGTCCGAGTACTTTTTCACCAGGTTGCGCAGGCGCATGCCATCGGCAAATTCCCGGGCATCCGAGGTCAGATGCAGGGTAATTTCGGTGCCGCGCTGTTCGCGACGGGTCTGCTCTATGGTGAACTCGCCATCGCCTTTCGATACCCAGTGCACGCCTTCTTCCACAGGCGTGCCGGCACGGCGGGTTTTTACGTCAACCTGGTCGGCAACAATGAAGGATGAGTAAAAACCAACGCCGAACTGGCCGATCAGTTTACTGTCTTTCTTTTCGTCACCAGACAACTGCTTGAGGAATTCAGCAGTTCCGGACTTGGCAATGGTGCCGAGATTGGCAATCACGTCGTCACGGGTCATGCCGATGCCGTTGTCAGTCAGGGTGATGGTGCCGGCTTCTTTGTCGTAGTCCAGGCGGATGCTGAGTTCCTGATCGCCTTCGTAGAGGCCTTCATCTTTTAGCGCCGCGAAGCGCAGTTTGTCTTCGGCGTCTGATGCGTTGGAGATCAGTTCGCGCAGGAAGATTTCCTTGTTGGAGTACAGGGAATGAATCATCAGCTGAAGCAGCTGTTTGACTTCCGTCTGGAATCCTAGTGTTTCTTTGTTTGTTTCTACCGTCATGGGTTGGTGCTCTCCTGCTTTCTCTGTTTGATGCCAAGATCGGGGGATGACCGGGATGGGTAGGGCTTTCCAAAAAACGCTCCTTGCGGCACATCCATGTGGCGCTTCTGCTCCGCCATCCATGGCTCCGCAAATTTTTGGAAAGCCCTACCCATCCCGGTCACCAAACTATGTGCATCGGTCAACACCAAAAGTTGGGGACAGGAGATCGCTTTTCAAGTCTCAACGGCGTGCCTTTTAACCTTCCAGTAAAAAATGCGCCCGGGCGGTGGCGATAGGCTTGGAGCGGGATTTCTGCCAGGCGGTAACGCTTACGTTGGCCACACGGTTGCCCTGACGGGTCAGGTGGCACTCGGCATAGGTTTCGCGGTTGAGGCCGGCGCGGAGGTAGTCGAGGGAGAAGTCGACGATTTTGGGCATGCGCAGGGTTTCCTGGGCGAGCATCAGGTAGATTTCTGCCGAGTGTTCCATGAAGCCGCCGAGTACACCCCCATGGATGGCCGGCAGTATCGGGTTGCCCAGGTTTTGTTCTTTCACCGGCAGGCGAAAGATCAGGTCGTCACCAAAGCGGTCGCAGCAAAGGCCGATCCAGGTGGCGTAGGGAATGTTCTCCAGCAGACGAGAGAAGTCGCCGGTTTTCTGGGTGTACTCGAGGATGGCCGGGTCGATCATTCGGCGCCTCCGGTGATCAGGTCGCGGTAGGATTTCGGGGTGGCGTTTTGCCCGATCCGCATGAAGGTGCCAACGCAGTTGGCAATGGTGTTGCCCTCTTCCTGATAGCCCTCGCAGCGGGTGAAGATGATATTGGGAGTCACTTTGTAGGTTTCTGCTCTCGCAAAAACAGGCTTACCCGGTTCAGCGGGGTGCATGTAATCCACACGTAGATCAAGGGTCGGGCAGAGTTCGAAGTGGTCCAGTGCGCAGATCATGACCGAGCCGGAGGCGGTGTCCATCAAGGTGGTGATTGCGCCGCCGTGGATGGCGCCGGTGTCCGGGTTGCCGATAATGTGTTCGCTGTAGGGCAGTTCCAGCACCAGATAGCCTTCACCGGCGTCCCGGGTTACCAGCCCCAGCTCCCGGGCCTGGTTCAGAGTGTTCACAAACCGGTTAACCCGGTCGATTCGGGTTTCATCATTCATTCAGTTTTTCCTTTGCCTTGCTGGCCGGTGCCGGCTCTTCAAAAACCTTGCCCGCGCGCAGGCTCCGGAGCGCAGAGGAATGGAATTCGCGGCGGTAGAGTACAAAAACAATCAACGTGGAGGCCGCAATGAAGGCCGCTGGATGAATGAACCAGGCCACCACCGCCAACGCGTAATAATACGAGCGCAACCCCAGGTTAAAGGCATCGCCTGCAAGATCGCAGATTTTACCGGCGCTTCGGGCAAACGCTTCACGAGCCGCGGGAGTGGTTTTGGTATCTTCTGCCAGGGGCGCGCTGCCGATCATCACCGCCAGAAAGTTATACATGCGCATGGACCAGGTGAACTTGAAGAACGCATATATGAAGACAACCATCAGCACCATCAGCCGCAATTCCCAGATTTCACGGGTCGGCACCGGGCTTAATGGCATGGTGGCAAACACTTCCAGCGCTTCGCTGGTGTAACCCATGGCGGTAATAATACCCGCCAGAATCAGCAAACAGCTGGACGCGAAAAAAGCACCGTTACGCTCAAGGTTGCCGACTACGGTTGTGTCAGACATACGATTGCCACGCCGCAGCATGACCCGCATCCAGTCTTCCCGGTAGAGGGTCAGGGTGTTGGACAGGCAGGCCCGGCTGTGGGCACGATTCCGGGCATACCAGGTGTAGCTCACGGAGCAAATGATAAACCAGCCAAGTGCGATAAAATCCAGATACTCGTCCATGTAAAAGCCATTAGTCAGGGTTGGCAGAATCTCAATAAAACAAGCCGTTATGATACGCCATGGCGTAAAGTCCGGCCACTGTCGGGGCCAGGATTTCCCGCAACACAAGAACAGCTGTGGTATATACTTCAGGTGCCATTGGCGGATAACGGCAATGACACAAACAACGTTTAATAACAGGAGCCTGATGTGACATCCGGATTGTTTCCCAGACTGACTGCGGTGTTGATGACACTTCTGATTCTTGCCGGCTGCACGGTTAACCCGGTCACCGGGGAGAAGCAGCTTTCTCTCATTGGTGAAACCGATGAGCTGAAAATGGGTGCTGAGCAATACACACCCACCCAACAAACCCAGGGTGGTCAGTTCTATATTGATCCGGAACTGACAGTATATGTCCGTGAGGTTGGCCAGAAGATGGCAAAGGTCAGTGACCGTCCGGATCTGCCCTATGAGTTTGCGGTACTCAACAACAGCACCCCCAACGCCTGGGCATTGCCCGGCGGCAAAATTGCCATTAACCGTGGGTTGTTGGTGAAACTGGACGACGAAGCACAACTGGCATCCGTGCTGGGCCACGAAGTCGTGCATGCTGCAGCCCGACACAGTGTTCAGCGAATGCAACAGGGTATGATTATCACTGCCGGCATGGCCGGGCTCGGCCTGGCCTTGTCGGACAATGAGTGGGCGGGCCTGTTAATGGGCGGCGCTGCAGTCGGCGCGCAACTGGCGCTGGCCCAATATAGCCAGGGTGATGAACTGGAATCCGACGCGTATGGTATCCGTTACATGAAGGCGGCCGGCTATGATCCGCAGGCATCGGTGGAACTACAGCAGCTGTTCCTGGAGCTGTCCCGGGACCGCGAGAGCAGCTGGCTTCAGGGACTGTTTGCCACACACCCGCCCTCGGCCAAACGGGTTGACGAAAATCAGAAGCTGGTTCGGGAAATTGGCAGCGGAGGCTATCGTGGCCGCGAGGTCTATCAACGCAAAATCGCGACGCTGAAAGAGCTTCAGCCAGCTTACGACGCCCACGACAAGTCCCTGAAGCTTGCCAATGATGGCGATATGGGCGGGGCGCTGGATGCTATCAATTCAGCCATTGAACTGCTTCCCCGTGAAGCCATGTTTTATGCCCTGCGCGGACGCATCTATCAAGACCAGGACCAGCACGAAAAAGCGCAGAGCGATTTCGACAAAGCTGTATCCCTGTATCCGGAAATGTTTGAGTACCAGCTCTATAATGGGCTGAACGCGCTGGCCATGAACAAGCTTTCCAAGGCCCGCGACCACCTCGAACGAGCCAACGAGGTGGTACCCACATCCATCGCCTATCTTCGCCTGGGTGATATTGCCGCTCAGCAGGGGCGCCGGCAGGATGCCGTGAAACACTATTCCACGGCCGCTCAAGCAGGAGGCGAGATCGGCGCCGAAGCAAAACAGAAGCTGGCGAGCCTGTCAGACTGACGGCCAGTCCTGATCAAAGCGGAGATGTGCATGGAGACAAGGCCCTTTCAGGCTCTGCAATTACAGGCCAGGCGCACCTACGTGGCATTGATGTTTCAGGTCATGGGCCGGGCGTTGCAGGCAATGACGGAGGTGGACGGCGATGTGTGCAGGGACACCCGGGAACTGCCGCCCGGGTTTCTGTTCGAAATGCGGGTTTTGCCTTCCGGGCCCGGCCTGATCATGGAACACACAGATCATGGCCATCTGCGATTCCTGGGCAAGTCCGCCCCACGGCCGATCAACCTCTCCATACAATTCAAGCATATGGTACATGCCTTCCGGGTTGTTTCCTTTCAGGAGAAGACCGCCGTCGCTTTTGCCAATGAGCGCATGCTGGTGGATGGCGATATCGGCTATGCCGTGCGCATGACCCGAGTACTGAACCGGCTGGAAACCTTCATCCTGCCAGAATTTCTGGCCGCCAGGGCGGTAAAGCAATACCCCGCTGACCTGCGCCTGGCGGAAAAAGTGCAGAGCGCCGCCCGCATCTACCTGAGAGTCGTCACCAATTTCTTCGCAAAAGCGAGTCCACAATGAGCAGCCAGTTTTACGAGTTTTTCTGCCCGGTAAAGGTCATTTCCGGCAAAGCCGCTCTGGAACACCTGCCCTGGGAGTTGCAGGGGCTTTCAGCAACAAGCCCGATGATTATTACCGACAAAGGCGTTCATGAGGCTGGCCTGCTGGAACCTGTACTGGCAGCCTGCAGAGAAAGCGAAGTGGAGATCGCGGCGATTTTTGATCAGGTACCACCAGACTCATCAACCTCTGTGGTGCGGGACATTACCAGGCTTTATCGTGAAGAAAACTGCAACGCCATTATCGCGGTGGGCGGTGGCTCGGTCATCGACACCGGCAAAGCCGTTAATATACTGGTGTCCGAAGGTGGTGACGAGATCGCGCAGTACAGTGGCGCCGGGGTACTGAAGCATCCGCTGAGACCTTTTTTCGTCATTCCCACCACGGCCGGAACCGGATCAGAAGTAACATCCGTGGCGGTGATCACTGACGAGAAAAAAGGCGTGAAACTGCCCTTCACTTCCTCCTTCCTGCTACCCGATGCGGCCATCATCGACCCGCGCATGACGCTGACACTACCCGCTCATATAACGGCGGCTACGGCCATGGACGCTCTGACCCATGCCACCGAAGCCTTCACCGGCCTGGCCAAGAACCCGCTGAGTGACGCCTATGCCACCGCCGCCATCCGTAAAATCGGCCAGTGGCTGTTACCGGTGATGGATCATCCCAAAAATGAAGACGGGCGGCTGGAACTCGCACAGGCGTCCACCATGGCTGGCATTGCTTTCTCGAACTCCATGGTAGGCCTTGTGCATTCGCTCGGCCACGCCACCGGTGCTGTCTGCCATCTGCCCCACGGGTTATGCATGAGCATCTATCTGCCCTATGTACTGGAGTACAACCTGGAAAGTATTCGTGAACCTCTGGGTGAGCTGTTATTGCATCTGGAAGGCGCGGACATTTACGCCGGCACCCCGCAAGAGCGGCGCGCCGAGGCCTGCATTGCGGCCATCCGGACACTGCGCGACGAGCTACACCAGCGCTGCCAACTCCCCCGCACACTTAAAGAAGCCGGCAAAGTACAGGAAAGCCACTTGGAGACGATTGCCCGACTGGCAATGGATGATGGTTCAATCCTGTTCAACCCGAGGGAAGTAACGCTTGAAGAGGCCCGCGCTGTGCTCCGCAGGGCCTGGGCGTGACCGGCCGCACTCTGACAGTAATAATGACTGTCGTCATTGAAACCGACAAATAAAACAGTAATATTAGGGTGGTATATGGTCAGTAGATAAAAGCATTAGCGGTACAGAATACTCACTGGCAGGGAATGGCCAGACAGCATCCGTTTTCAACAGGTCTTTTCCAATCAGAGTTATTGCGATGCCCTCCCGCCCGCTCACAACGCTAAAACGCTTATGCCTTCTTGTTGTTGCCCTGACACCCCTCCTGAGCCTCCCGGCACAGAGCCAGAACCAGCAAAAGGAAAACGTTTTTGAGTTCAACATTTCGCCCAACGGCTACCCGCCGTATCTGATTGTCGATGGCAAAGAACCTTCGGGTATCATGTGGGATGTCGTAGAACTGATCACCCCCCGGTTGGGTTATGAGGTCAAGGCGCAGCGGATTCCCCGTAAACGGGTGGATCAGATGCTTACCGAGGGGTATATCGACGGCACACCGCGAGCCATCCAGTGGACCAGTGAGCCGAAGAACTTCCTGTTCACCGATCCAATCGTTCATGTGGAGGAGGTCTTTTTCTTCCCCGAACACTCGGATCTGGAGTTTCAGAGCATTGAAGACCTGACCGGCAAAACCATCGTAACGCCGCTAGGTTATGTTTACCCTACTCTGGAGCCCTACTTCAGTGAGGGTCGAATCAATCGTTTTGACGTCTCCCATGACCGCAACATGTTCCGCTATCTGCTACACAGCAAACGGTTTGATGCCGCCCTGGCCGACCGGCTGGTGGGCCGCTGGATTCTGAAAACGGAAGGCCTTGACGAACGCTTCCGCAGCTCCGGAAAGTCCGTCAGCCGATACGGCTTCCGCCTGATGTTAAGGCCTGAGTGGACAGAGTTCGCGCAAGCCTTCAACCAAGAGCTGGCAATCATCCGCGAGAACGGCGAACTGGACGCCATTCTCGCCAGATATCGCTAACCCGCTTTATTCCAGCCGCCGAAGTAACAGCATAGGCGAAACGCTGAGCACCGGACGGAGTTGCCAGCGGCCAAACATCGCCAACAGAACAGCGCTCGCCAACGGCAACGGCAGAATCACCTGCCAGTGCCAGCTGAAGCTGCCATCGAACATTCTGGACTGCAGCACATACACTGCGGCTTCCGCGGCGACCACCCCCAATACACCAGCAATCAGCCCAAGCAAGGCAAACTCCAGCATAGTGCTGCGCACCAGCAGTGTCTGCCTGCCGCCGAGTGTGCGTATCAGGGCGCCTTCACGTTGCCGGTCCCGCAGAGTGGCGCTGACAACGGCTGCCATCACCACCAGGGCCGCTGCCAGAATCAGGGCCAGAATAGCCTCAATTGCCTGAGTGACCTGACGGACAATGTCCTGAATGCGGGCTATTATGTGGTCGAGCTCCAGCACAGACACTGTCGGAAATCGCCGGGAAAAATCATTCAGGGCCTGCTTGCCCTGCTCCGGCAGGTAGAAGCTGGTAATCCAGGTGGCCGGCATGTTGGTCAACCCACCTTCGGGTGGAAAGGCCACATAGAAGTTCGGTTTCATACTGTCCCACTGAACGGTGCGAATGCTGACGACCGGCTCAGTGACTTTTTCAGAACCAATTGTGAATGTCAGGCGGTCTCCTACCTCCAGCCCAAGGCGCGCGGCCAGGTCAGCTTCAACCGACACGCCTTCGGTATCATCATCAGCAAACCACCGGCCCTCGATAACTTCGTTATCTTCCGGCAGTTGTTCCATCCAGGTCAGGTTCAGTTCCCGGTTAAGGGCATTAACCCGTTCGTCTTTGCTCACCGCTTCTTTGACCGGATCGCCATTTAATTCGGTAAGCCGGCCCCGAACCATGGGATACAGGTTCTCCAGCGGTGCGTCATGCTCTGCCCAGAAGCTTTCAACCTTTTCCACCGATTCGGGGGCGATATTGATCAGAAAGTGATTGGGGGCATCTTCGGGCAACTGGGCCTGCCAGTCATTCAATAACGAGGTTCTCACCAGAATCAGCGTGGCGGCCAGCATGATGGTCATCGCGAAGACGGCCAACTGTGCCAGACTTGCCTGCCGGTGTCGGTAGAGCCCGACAAACGCCAGGCGCCAGGCGTTACCTCCCCCACGTACCCGCCGGAGCAGCGCCATCAGCACCAGGCCAAACAGGGCCAGCACACCCAGCAGCAGCGCCAGTCCTCCCAGCAGGGCTCCTACCAGAACCAGTTCGCCGGCATACATCCAGACCAGACCGAAAATGGCCAGAATAGCGATTACCAGATCAGGCAGCGCTTCGCGGCCGGTTTCGCCGGGCTGGGCCCGCAGCACCCGCATGGCAGGCACGTTACGCAGACGACGGATAGGCGGATAGGCAAACGCGAACAAAGAAACCAGCGCAGTCAGCAAGGCGGGCATCAATGCGGTCGGATCCAGATAAAGATCGATTGGCCGCTCCAGGGCATCGCCAAGCAGGCTAACCAGCAACCAGAACAGCGGAAGCGCCACGGCAAGGCCACCAACGATACCCACAACGCCCCACAGGGCCAGGCGACGCAGGTACAACCGACCGATGCCTTTACCCTGCAAGCCAAGGGTCTTCAACAGAGCCACAGTGTCCCTTTGCGAAATCGCATATTGGCGACTGGCAACAGCCACTGCGACAGCGGCCAGCAACACTGCCAGGCTGCCGCCGAGCAACAAAAAGCTTTCAGCGCGGTCAAATGAGTTGGAGAACGTTTCGCCATCACGCACCCCTTCCCATTCGTGACTGGGTTCAAGCCTTGGTTCCAACCATTGGTGGTATTCATTAAGCGAACGTTCTTCCCCGGCGAACAGGTAAATGAATTCCACACGGCTGCCCTCCTGCACGGCACCGGTGGACTCCACGTCATCCACATGCATCATCACCCGGGGCGCCAGGGAAGACAGCCGGAAACCACCATCCGGCTCACGGATCAACAGGCTGGCCACTTCCAGCTCCAGATTGCCCACTTCCAGTTTGTCGCCAATGTCGAGGTTCAGCAGTCTGAGCAGACGAGGGTTGATCCAGACCTGGCCGGGTTCCGGGCCGGAAGTAACGACTTTCCGGGCGCTGTCTCCGGTCTGCTCCTGAATTTCAACGTCCCCGCGTAGAGGATATTCGTTGCTGACGGCCTTGATCGAAGCCAGCTCGAAGCCCTCCGGGCCGGAGATCATGGTCGAGAACTCCACCATGCGGCCAGTCTCCAGGCCCCGAATACGGGCTTCTTCCAGCCATTCACCGGGTATCGGGCGGCCGTTTTCGGCTTCAAGCTGGCGATCGGCTGCAAGGAATGAACTGGCCGAGGACACCAGCGTGCGCTGAAGCTGGCTGGCAAACAGCGCAATGGTGGCCACGGTGGCTACGGCGATAATCAGGGCCACCAGTACTACGCGAACGTCCCGTTCACGAAAATCCCGGCGTACCGACATGAGCTTTCTGGCGGCTTGCATCAGTCAGCCCGCTCCAGGGCCGTTTCCGGCTCCGTCAATATGCCTGCTTCTATGTTCAGCTGCCGGCCACAGCGAGCGGCGAGGTGTTCATCGTGGGTGACCATGACCAGGGTGGTGCCCTGTTCCCGGTTAAGATCCATCAGCAAATCGGAAACGGCCTGGCCGGTGCGGTTGTCCAGGTTCCCGGTGGGTTCGTCAGCAAACAGGATGACAGGGTCGGAAGCAAAAGCCCGAGCAATGGCGACACGCTGTTGTTCGCCACCGGAAAGCTGGCGCGGGGTGTGAGTCAGGCGCTCCCCCAGGCCGACACGTTCCAGCAGCTCCCGGGCGCGTTTTTCCGGCGCTTCGATACCGGCCAGCTCCAGTGGCAGCATAACGTTCTCCAGTGCGCTGAGCGCCGGCAACAACTGGAAAGACTGGAACACGAAACCAACCCGGCTGGCCCGCAGCTTCGCCCGTTCGTCTTCACTGAGTTTGCTGATCTCGGCACCATCCAGCTCAACCACGCCGTCGCTGGGGGTGTCCAGTCCGGCTAGCAACCCAAGCAGTGTGGTTTTACCGGAGCCCGAACGGCCAACGATGGCTACGGATTCTCCCCGATTGATTTCCAGACTGACCCCCTGCAAGATCGTGAGCGTATCAGTCTCAATACTGACCCGGTGGGTCAGTTCCGAGACCCGTAACATCGGGCTGGTCTCGCTTCTGGTAAAATCCGTCATCTGGTTCACGGTGGCTCCGTTGGCTGGTTTTACGCTTCGATGAATCTGCAAAGGGCTTACAACATTATTATGCATACGGTTTCGGCGCACGTCAGATCATTATTCCTCCTGACGCTTTTATTGTTGGCCGGCCCGGTTATGGCCAGCCAGAACACCTTACTGGTGGTCGGCGACAGCTTGAGTGCCGCCTACGGCGTGCCTTCTGAAACTGCCTGGGTTCAGCTGTTGCGCGACCGGCTTGAGGACCAGGACACAGACTGGCAGGTTGTGAATGCCAGCATCAGTGGCGAGACCACCGACGGCGGTTTACGTCGCTTGCCGGGGCTGCTTGAAAAACATGAGCCGGATGTAGTGGTGATCGAGTTGGGCGGCAACGATGGTCTGCGCGGTTTTCCGCCGCATGTTATTGAGTCGAATCTGGCGGGGATGATCGAGCATGTCAAGAAAGCGGATGCCATACCGCTACTGGTGGGTATGCAGATGCCTCCCAACTACGGCCAACGCTATACCAGTGCGTTTACCGGGGTCTATCAGTCTCTCTCTGACAGGTATGACGCGGTTCTGGTTCCTTTTTTTCTCGAAGGAATTTACGACCAGGACAGGATGATGCAGGGAGACGGCATTCATCCTACTGAGGAAGCACAACCCCTGTTGCTGGAGAATATTTGGCCGAGGCTTGAACCGCTTCTTGGTGAGACAGAAAACTGAGCGCCCTTCTCTCCGACCAGTAAAAGCCATCTTTTTTGTGCTCCACGAATCCGACGTGACCGCCCCATTTCGGTATCTCCATCTGAACACAAGGCCCCAGTATATCTCTGGACTGCGGATAGCAGTCGGCAGATAGAAATGGGTCGTCGGCTGCGTTGATGATCACAGAGGGTACGCGAATATCTTTCAGGCGCGGCAATGCGGAGCAGCTCACCCAGTAGTCTGTGGCATCGCGAAAGCCATGCAGGGGGGCGGTGTAACGGTTGTCGAACTGATGGAAGCTGCGTATGTGCTCAAAGCCGTTGGTGTCGATCAGGTTCGGAAAGCTCTGGGCCTTTTGCTGCATTTTCCCGTGCAGATCCTGCAGGAAGCGTTGCATGTAGATGCGACGGCTGGGCAGAGCCAGTACGTCTGCGCTACCGGCAAGGTCAACCGGGACGGAGTAGGTGACGGCGCTACTGATACGGCCGTCCACATGCGCTCCGAGCTGGGCGAGATACAACAGGGTGAGATTGCCGCCCATGCTGAATCCCGACACTGAGATATTCCTGTAGTTTTTGCCCAGGGCGTGGGTAACAACAACATGAAGGTCCTCGGTAGCGCCACTGTGATAAAAGCGGGGCTGGTGGTTCATGGTGCCGCCGCAGGAGCGAAAATTCCAGGCAAGAACATCCCAGCCTTTAAGCATCAGCGCCCGGGCCAGACCCAGTACATAAGGGCGACGGCTGTGCCCTTCCAGGCCGTGGGAAATGATGGCGAGGCGGTCACTATCCTGTCGGTACCAGTCCAGATGCAGTTCGTCGTTATCCGGGGTTGGTAATACCTGGGTTTGTGGTTCAGGCATGACAACCCGGCGGAACAGGCTTGGCCAGACCGATTGCACATGGCCGTTGCGCAACCAGACCGGTGGGCGGTAGTCGGTACAGGCTTCTCTGGTCAAATTTTAACCTTCTATTTCAGGGGGTTGACGGAGCAAATCAAACTCCTTACTATGCACGCCACTTGATGCTGTTCCCCGATAGCTCAGTTGGTAGAGCAACGGACTGTTAATCCGTTTGTCGCTGGTTCGAGCCCAGCTCGGGGAGCCACTTATTCCGAAAGGCCGCTGATTCACTTCAGCGGCCTTTTTTGTTTCAGCTTTCGCTGACCACCGTAAACTCCCCGCTTGCGATCAGCTCCCCTCCCCGGGCTGCCGTGAATGCGCACTGAACAGCGCCCGGCTGAGCAACCTCTTCAGACACCTCCACGCTCAGCTCAGACCCCACAGGCACCGCATTGGCGGTGTTGCGCACCAACGACCGCACCAACACGATCACCGCGCGGTTCATCGGCTCTCCACCCATGCTGATTTTCCGGCACGCCATTAACTGGGCTGCGTATTCCAGTGTAGCCCAAACAGGCAAACCGCTTTCGTCGGCAAGAGGATGGTTTTCGCCGATTCCTGCCCGAGTTCGAGCGCCGTTCGCCGTCAGGCCGAATTCATCGATCAACTGCATACTGTCGGCGTGGGGAAGCTGCTCATAAACAGAGGCCGCCATCTGGCTATCAGCGGATTGTGGCGCAGCCACATTTTCCAAACCTTTCACCTCCGGTGGCTGACCACTGAAGATACCTTTAGCGACCAGTTGCCCGGCCACTTTGCAGGTCAGCCGCCAGCTGTCCGGCGTTTTCTCGTGGTAGTCCACCTCTACCCGGTGGCCAGGCTCTATCAGACCAAGCAGTCGCAACTGCCGAATGCTGTACACCTGCTTTCCGACAGCCCGCTCAAGAGCACCGGCAATCTGGTCAGCCAGAACAACAGCAGGCACCACCGGGGCTCCAGGAAAATGGCCCGGCAAAGCCGGATGCGCTGGGGAGATTTCAATGTAAAATTGCATGGCTTCAACAGTACTCTGAGGATTCAGATGAAAATCGTCCTGTGCTATAGTCGCGCGCTAAACCGAATATGGGTTGTTACGGTTTTTTAATTCGCGCGATTCTGGCACAGAGTTCTGGAAGCTGACAATGAAGAAGGTTCTGGTCGTACATTATTCCCAGAGCGGGCAGCTCGATAGTGTCGTAAAGGAGTTTACGCGACCACTGGTCGAATCGGATGACATTTCGGTGACATTCGAGAACATCCGCCCGGTGGAGGATTTCCCGTTCCCCTGGCCTTTCTTCACGTTTCTCGACACGTTTCCCGAAT
>Ga0306868_1001323_pt1 | contig 13288 bp, 13 predicted proteins | sample AntRauTorckE6832_FD_190411 | JGI IMG/M metagenome (GOLD analysis project Ga0306868, IMG submission 190411) | Saline lake microbial communities from Rauer Islands, Antarctica - Metagenome Torckler E6 #832 (v2) (version 2) | ecosystem: Environmental > Aquatic > Non-marine Saline and Alkaline >... | reverse complement strand
TAATTTTATTTTTACTGCTAAATTAGTATTTCAAGGACCGGAACCTTAGATTTTTTTATTTCTAAGGATATTTATTTAATCTTTTTGGGGACAAACCATATTATAGTAGATGTTAATTGTCAAAATATTTTTTCATCTAATGATAAACTAACTTGCACTGCGATTTTATTTATATAAATCTATGTATATCAGATCAATAAACTTAATCATTAGTTTTTTTAATTTTTGATAACTGTTAACAATTATCAGCTAATATTAATTATAAACTAATTTTTTTGATTTGTCAAAATTTTTATAAATTATTTATATAAAGAATTCAAATGTTAATCATCTAAAAATTCATCAACATTTGACTGATCTACTACAAAACATGGCACTATGATTTCTTCTGCTTTCGAATGGCCTCTTATATCTTCTAATATTGAAATTTCAACTTCTCTATTTAACTCCTCCCCTCCAACCTCCCTCAAAAATATTATTTTTTAACAAAAATTCTGAATATTTTTAATAATAAAATTAAAATTATAACTGTTAACAATATTTATCAAAAAATTATTCATATTTTTTTATTTGTTAAGCTAATTATTATATATATTAAATTTCTTTTAACTGTTAACAGTTTTTATTTATACAGATATTATAATTTTATTTTTTTAATTTGTCAATAAAATTATGATAAGTTGGTGATTATTATAGGCTTTTAAATAAAATTATCTCTTTTAAACTATTGAATGCTCTGTTTAGCTAGCTTTTTTAAATAACAAACTATTTGTATGTATAATCATAAAAATTTTCAATTATTATATTTTTAGCATTTTCTATATGGGCCCCCATTAATTCTACTGTTTTAGTTACATCTCTTTTTTTAACCGCTTTAAAAATTTCTAGATGTTCAAAATAAGCTTCTTTTGATCTCTCTACTCTCGATAAATCAGCAACTCTATAAAAAGTTATATGGGTGTTATAACTATTGATTAATTCAATTAGTTTTTCATTGCCACAATTATTAATAATTACTCTATGCAATTTATTATCAGCTTTGATAAATTGTTCTACCTTATCTTTATCTAAATCTTTTTTTGCATCTTTAAATATTTTGTCCAGTTCTTCTATATCTTTTTTAGGAATTTTTTCTACTGCTTTTTCAGTTGCTGCTTTTTCTAGTATTTTCCTAATTTCATAAATTTCTATAACATCTTTTTCCCTAATCTCCTTAACATAAAATCCACTACGAGGAATCGATTCTACTAAATTTTCTTTTTCAAGTATGGTTAGAGCCTGTCTGACCAAACTTCTACTTACACCTAAATCTTCAGCTAAGTTTTTATCAATAATTCTTTCCCCAGGTTTTATTTCATGATTAATAATTTTTATTTTTACAATTTCATAAACTTCATCGCCAAGATTTTTATAATTGTGACCTAATTTATCAGAAAACTCATAATCATTTTTAATATATCGAGATACAATTTTATTAAATTCCTTTTTATTATTATCCATAAAAGCTCCATCTCCCATAATGTGATAAACCACTACTTATTGAAAAAGATAAGTAGTGGTTTAATAATTTAGCTTAAATTATTAATTGTCATCTTTAATCATATCTTTTTCAATAAAATCGGCTATTTCTTTTATTGCTTTTTTAGAATCTTTTCCTTCAGCTTTAATAGTAATTTTATTTCCCTTAGCAACTCCAAGACCCATAACTGCCATTACATCTTTGGCATTGACTTCTTTTCCTTCAAAAGTCACACTGATTTTCGAAGTATATTGACTAACTTTTTTTACAAATTCAGCTGCTGGCTTAGCATGCATTCCCGTTTTATTTCTCATTTGAACTGTTTTTTCTTCTGCCATAATTATTACCTCCTTATAAATTAAGATTATTTTTTTACTCACTTATTGGTATTTGCAGATTTTAATCTTTCTTTAAACTAAAAAATAGATATTTAAAGGCATGCACATTAACTTGTAATTGTTAACATAATATAATAATAATCGAATTTTAGCATCAGGTCAAGTGATTTAGCTAATTAATTTAAATTTAATTAAAAATTTCACAATAAGTTATTTAAATCTAAGCCTAAACAAGTAGATATATAAAAAGAGGTATTGTAAATACCATTAAAACTATTGTAGCAAAAATCGCTTCTGAAGCGAAATCGCCTGCATGATCATATTTCCGCATAATGACCGGTGAACTTGCAAAAACAGGCATTGCTGACAATAAGGTTATTACACCACTTAACAATACTGGTAAAGATAAAAATCTGAGAGTAAAATATACCAGAGCTGGAAAAAACAAAAGCCTTAGAAAAGAAACTAAATATATCTTCTTATTAAAAATAATATCTTTTAACCTACTTTTAGCAAGCTGTAAACCGATAAAGATCATAGCAAGTGGAACTGTAATGTTTCCGATACTCCCTGTTATGTTAACTAAAAAGTTTGGTATATTAATCCCAATGATGACAATAGATATGCTAATTAGAAGAGCAATTATTGGTGGAGAAAAAATATTTTTCAAAAAATCAGCTTTATTATTCTTGCTATTATTATTAAGCAGCCAAATTCCCAAGGTCCAAATAACCAAATGCATTCCAAAATCATAAAGAATAGCTAAAATCAAACCCTGACTTCCAAAAACTGCAAGACAAATTGGTGCTCCTACAAAAATATTGTTGCTAAAAGAAGTTACAAAAGCTATCTCTTCTCCTTCTTTTTTGGAATATTTTAAGAGTTTAGTAATCAATATAATTATTATAATGGAACTTAAGGTTATAATAAAAGAGGATAACGGCATAATTAGATATCTTTTTAACATATTTAAATTAAAATCCTTAACTATATTAGTAAATATTAGGGCTGGAAAAGCAATATCAATAGTTAATTCTGCTATTCCATTTTCTGCTGCCTGATTAATTTTGCCGGAACGTTTTAAATAAAAACCAAGTGAAATCAAAACTGCCATTAATAGCAGCTGTTCTAATATTGGATAAAGATTTTCCATTATACCGCTAGCTCCTTTTTATTATAAATTTATTTTTTAAACTCCTGCCTCTACCACAAAAAGTTTGACTGGGTCATCACTGGTAACTACAAAAGAATGGGTACTGTTATTTTTGGTTAAAACAGCATCACCAGCTTTCATTTTAACCAGCTCTCCATCAACTGTCATTTCGCCAGTACCTTCTACCATAAAATAGATTTCTTCGCTTCCCTGATGAGTATGTTCTCCTATTTGTGTTCCTGGCTCTAAAATTAATTCATGTAAAAAATGTAATGAAGAATCAAAATCCTCTGGAAAACCATCAACATCTGGCAGCGCCTCATCCTTACCCATTAATTGAGTTATATGCATCTTGCCTTTTCCACCAAGAGTCTCAATATATACCTGCTCAACATCATCTTTACCTCTTTTAATCATATTATTTATCCTCCTTAAAAGTTTTTATCTAATTCTAAAGCATTCCAGAACCCATTTCTTGTTGCATCCATAATATGTCCACATCCAGCTCCAACACTTAAAGAATCAATTTTATAGCCTTTTTCTAACAACTCTTTTTGTATTCCCTCCACATTTATTTGTTGAAATCCAACTGCACTTAAAACATTATCACATACAATTTCTTTTTCTTGACCTTCATTTTCTACAACAACACTATCTTCTTTTATCTCTTTAACTAGATGTGAAGTTAAAACTTCAATTTGATTTTCTTTAACTACTTGTCTCAAATGAGTAGCTAACATTGGACTTAGCTCTTTGGCAATTGCATCCTGCATTTCTAAGATTTTAACATTTTTATTCTTTTCTCTTAAAAACATTGCCACATCCAATCCAACTCCACTGCCCCCTATAACACAAATATTTTTACCAAGACCTTTGCCATTATCTAATAGCTTATTGACCGCAATCTCCAGATGTTCCCTCCCTTTTACTGGTAATTTAACTGCTTTTGAGCCAACTGCTAAAACAACTAATTCTGGGGAATATTCCTCTATTTTTTCAACTGTTGCTTTAGTAGATAAGTTGAGATCAACCCCATATTTTTTAATCATTACACTATAATAATTCAATAAACCGCTAAACTCAGTGTTTTTATAAGCTGGAATCGAAGCTATTTTAGTCAGTCCACCAATATAATCATTTTGTTCTAAAAGTGTTACTTTATGACCTAGTCTGGAAGCTGTAATTGAATATTGTAATCCGGCTGGTCCGGCACCTACTACAACAATTCTTTTAGGGTTTTGTGTTCTTTTTAATAAATTTTTATATTCATAGCCCAGTTCTGGATTAACAGCACAGGCCAGATATTTACCGGTATCAACACTTCCCGTACACTCATTACATCGAAGACAGGTTCTGATTTCTTCTATTTTGTTATTTTTTATTTTTTTAACAAAATCAGGATCTGCTAAAAGTTCACGCCCAAAGTTAACTAAATCAGCTTTTCCATTTTTTATAACATTCTCAGCAATCTCAGGTTTTATTCCAAGACTACCAACTGTAATAACTGGAATTGATACTTCTTTTTTTGCTGCTTCTGATAAATATACCAGCTGATCAAATGGATCACCCTGCATTGGAAAATGCTTTAAACTTTCATAGTTACCATGAGTTACATCAAGACAATCTACCCCTTCTTCTTCCAGTACTTTTATATATTTTAAACCTTCTTCTAAGCTTAAACCACCCTCTGAAGATTCTTCTAAACTTACGCGAAAAAACAAAGGGAAATCTTTTCCCACTTTTTTGCGTATCTTACGAATTATTTCTACAGCAAAACGGCATCTGTTTTCAAAACTTCCTCCCCATTTATCATTTCTAAGATTTGTTAGGGGAGAAATGAATTCTTGAATTAAATATCCGTGAGCACCATGTAATTCAACCCCATCAAAACCAGCTTTCTTCGCTCTCAAAGCAGCCTCGGCAAAGGCCTCGATTGTTGCTGTTATTTCCTCTTCTGTCATCGCTCTCGGCATATCTCCACCAACCTTTGACTTGACTGCTGAAGGAGCCAGAGGAGGCCTGCCATTTAAATTGGAACTAAATACCTGTCTGCCAACATGGTGTATTTCAGGTATGATTTTTGCTCCACAGCGATGAACAGATTTAACTAATTCATTTAAACCTGGAAGAAATCTATCATCATGTATTGCGACTGGATTACCATAAATTCTTCCCTGTTCCCACTCTATACAGGTATTTTCTAATATAATTAAGCCAACACCACTCTCAGCTCTTCTGACAAAATATTCTATCAATTTATCAGTCACTTCTCCAGATTCACTTGCATATTTGGTATACATTGGGGCCATGGAAATACGATTTTTTAATGACAAACCATTAATATTAATAGATTGCATTAATTTTTTCGCCATATTTTTCACCTCTTCCTTAATTTTACCTCAAATTAATTATTTTCTATAAAGCTATTAATTTCACCTCCTGATAATGATAAATAAATCATAAATTTGAAAGACTAAGAATCAGAAAGAATAGGACCGGACAAATGTCCTGATATTATATAATGTTAATAGATAAGAAAAAAGGACCGAGAAAAACCATCTATTCCAAAATGGTTTTCCTCAGTCCCATAAAAGTTATAGTTCAAAGGGTCGTCCACTTAAAGTTTCGGCTACCTGGTCAGATTCAGAAGTTTTACTTCCTTCCCCCGTTGGCAACATAATTTTTTTAAAATTAGTATTTTCCTTTAAGCTTCATACGAATTAAGCATTATTAAATTACTGTTAACAATTAACATAATTAAATTATAAATGATATTTTTTTAATTGTCAAGTTATTTTATATATTCAAAAATCATTTTACACTCTGGCCAAATTAGTGTTCAAGTAATTCCACCTCTATAAACTCAACTAAAGTTTTTAAGGCTGCTTTGGCATCATCACCATCAGCTCTTAATGTAATCTTATCCCCCTTGCCAAGACCTAAACTCATAATTCCCATAATACTTTTTGCATTTACTTCTTTATTTTGAGTCATTATTTCAATTTTTGATTCAAACTTACCTGCTTTCTTTACTAATTGGGAAGCAGGTCTAGCGTGCAAACCTGTGTCATTTGTAATCTTAACTGTCTTTTCTGCTGTCATTGTAAATCCTCTCCTTATATACTTATCTCAGTTATTTATTCAATTTATTTAATTCTTTTTTTATTTCTTCTGCAATTAACTCAGCCTTTGTTCCTACAACAACCTGAGCATTTGTCTTATTAGCTTTTAAAATACCGGAAGCTCCAAGCTGCTTTAATTTATTTTCGTCTAATTCCCCAGAATCTCTAACTTCCAACCTTAATCTTGTAATACAGGCATCGACACTTGTGATATTTTCAGCTCCACCAAGAGCTTCAATATACTGACTGGCTTTACTACTTTTTGACTGAACCGAACTGCTCTCACTTCCTTTTTTCTGTGCTTCTGGCATTACACTCATTTCATTTGCTGTTTTTTCGGCTTCAACCCTGCCTGGAGTTGAAACATCAAATTTTTCGATTACAAAACGGAATAGAGCATAATAGATTACAAAGGCGGCTATTCCAAGCGGAATGATTAAAAATGGTTTTGTAGCCAGACCATAATTTAAGAAGTAATCAATGGCACCAGCTGAAAAACCAAAACCGTGTTGAATTCCTAAAACATAAGTCACTACCATTGAGAGTCCAGTTAATACAGCATGAATCAGATATAATACCGGAGCTAAAAACATAAACGCAAATTCAATTGGTTCTGTAATTCCTGTTAAAAATGCTGTTAAACCTACACTCAAAAAAATACCACTGACTGCCTTTTTATTTTCCGGCTTTGCAGCATGATACATTGCTAAGGCTGCAGCAGGAAGTCCAAACATCATCATCGGGAAAAAACCTGACATGAAAAATCCAGCCGATGGATCTCCGGCAAAAAATCTTGATAAATCTCCTGTCACAACTTCACCGGCTGCAGTTGTAAACTCACCAAAAACAAACCAGATAAAACTATTTAATACATGATGTAAGCCAACCGGAATTAATAATCTATTTAAAAAGCCATAGACAAAGACTCCAATTGGGCCAGCATTAATTATCCACTCACCTGTCAGCTGGATAACATTCTGAATTGGAGGCCAGATATAACCAAAGACCCCTGCTAAGAGCACACTGGCAGCTCCGGTAATAATCGGTACAAAACGTTTACCACCAAAAAAACCTAAAAAGTCAGGCAGCTCAATATCATGATATCTATTATATAAATACCCTGCTAGTAAACCACCGATAATACCGGCTAGAACTCCCATATTAATATCAGGATTAATAGACTGGGTGGCATTGGTAATCATAAAATAACTTACCGCTCCAGCTAAACCGGCAGCACCAGAACTGTCATGTGCTATCCCTACAGCAACACCAATCCCAAATAATAATGCTAGATTATCAAAGATTGCCGAACCAGCAGCCATTACAAAAGGAATATCAAAGACATCACCAGCACCAAGCCTGAGCAGTAATGCTGCAGCAGGTAGAACTGCAATTGGCAGCATCAACGATTTACCTATTTTCTGTAAACTTGAAAAAATGTTTTTCATTTTAAACCCTCCTGTTTTTTATTAATGATCAGATAAAATTACTCTCTCCTATATAACTCATAAACTATTTCCCGGCTTTATATAATAATTACAGCTTTGACTGCAATTTTATTTTAAAAAATTATTTAGTAAATAGAAAAGCCGAAGAGAATCTACTACTCCCGCAAAAAAGTAATAGTATCTCTTCGGCTCTTGCCTGATTTAACAGTAACATGCCTCGATATTTAGTTTTAAATTAGTTCAATTTAAATTTTTTATAAATATTTAGTCTAAATTTAATTAAAATCTCTTTGCAACCGCTGAAGATGTAAGGCTAGATAACCTTTTTCATCTTCCAGAACCTGATAATCAAATCTAGCTTCAATTATTGCTGCCAGTTGACCAGCAATTCTATAGGTCTCTTTAAAATCCTTTTTGATATTTTCCAGGAGCGGATTATTATTATTTTCCTGACTTTCAATTCTTTCTAAAGCAAAACGTAAATGATTGACCAGACGAGCATAATTTAAACTGTCATATTTCAGTTCTTCTCCCAGCTCCTCTTCCACCTTTGCCACCAGTTCTTTAATTATCGAGGTGTTTTTTACAGTTTTTGAAACTTCACTGTTATTCCTTGCTCCATGAATATGAAAAGCAATAAATCCAATTTCACCTTCTGGAATTGAAATCTCAAAACGATTCTCTAAAATCTTTACAGCTTTCTGAGCCAGCTGATATTCTGTTTTATAAAGAGTTCTGGTTTCCATCAAAAATGGATTGATAATTTCTAAGCCTTCTCTGATTCTTTTTAAAGTAAAAGCAATATGGTCTGTTAAGCCGATTCTGATATACTGATTAATATCTTCTTCTAACTCCTGATTCACCATTGTAATTATCTCTTCAGTTGCCTGAATAATCTTAGAGTCAACTTCTTCTAATAACTGAAAATAATTTATCCTTTTATCTCCTTTTAAGGGCACAAATTCTTGCTTGATTTGATAATCATCTTTAGTGAAAAAATCACCCTTGTTGCTCGAAAATCCGATTCCAGTTGCGATAAGAATTAATTCCTCTTCTTCTGTGTTTTTTTCTGCTAAAATCACATTATTATTGAATATTTTTTTTACCATATATCTTTCTCTAACAGACATCTGATTCCTCCTAAAATTTAAAAGGTCGCTTTTTTAAGCACCAAAAAGAAAAAATCCAGAAAAAAATATAAAGTCCTCTCGCAAAATAAGTAAGGAACTTATATCTTCTCCTAGATTATGCCTGATTTAACAGTAACACTCTCTTTTCTTGATTAAGTTTTTTTAATTGTACCACTATTTATCTTTTTTATCAAGTGTTTTGAATAAATTTTTCTTTAAAATAGTCAAGCTGCTGCTCATAGTAGACAGCAGCTTTAAATATTAATTCTTTCTCACAATTTTTAATGCTTCTCTTTTGGCCAGAGCAGATAGCTGATGTGTATTAGTAAATTTAACAACGGCTATTGGCTCAGTCTTAGAATACTCTCTTAAAGACCAGCCAATTGCTTTTTGGATGAAAAATTCATCTATATCTTTTAGCTCTTCTATCAAGTCAAATAGAAATTGAGCATCTATTTTCTTTTTGTATCCAAGCTGAAATAATAAAGCTGTCCGCTTGAGCCAGATATTATCAGATTTAAGCCATTCTTCTATTTTTTCATTTCTTCTCTCTGGAAAAAGCTGAAAATATTCACCCACAAGTTTTTTAGCAATCTGATCTACTGTATCCCACCATGATTTATTAGTAATCATGTATTCAAATAACTCTATTATGTCTTCAGTATAATTCTTTTGATATTTTAGAATCAGTTCCTGTGCAAAATACTGAAATTCTCTTTCAGGCAGCTGCCAGAGTTTTTTAATTATCACTTCCAGTTCGCTGTATTCAGGCCTATTTTCCTGCCTCATATATTTTCTTAAAGCCTTACGCCTTTCTGCTGCCTGCAGCCCATAGAAAGAAAACTGATCTCTCATGTAACTCGCCATTCCCTGAGCTTTCTCAAAGTCAGCCTCTTTTTCTAAACTTTTGCGGATTTGAGCCAGATATTTGAATAATTCTTTCTCTTCCGGCTTCTGGGAAGGTATTTCAGCTGCTTTAATAATTTCTTTTTTTATTTTTCCTTTTTCCATAAAATCATTCCGTTCTATTTATAATAAAGTTCTTGATCAAGTTTAAAGTCCGTAAATTATTTCCTGTTTATATTTTGATTTATCACCTTTTCTTAACTCTTTCAGCAGGTTGGCAGTAAATTTTTCCAGCTCATAATCCTCGATTTCACTGAGCTCAATCCATTGATAGGACTGTGCCTCTTCATTTAAGACCACCTCATTGGATTCAGTGCGGCAGATAAAATCAACAAAAATAAAATGTTTCTGGTTCTTAAATGATTTAGAATAAATACTTTCTGTAATCCCAAGCAGTTGAATATCATAAACTTCAAGTCCGGTCTCTTCTCTTACCTCTCTAACTAAGGTTTCTTCCATCGTTTCTCCAGACTCAATATGGCCGCCCGGTATTACATACTGCTGCTTCCACTTATTTGACCTACAGATTAAAACCTTATTCTCAGAATTTAAAATAACAGCACCTACTGTTGCTTCTGGATATCTCTTTTTATTTGCCATAGTTTTTATTACTCCCCTATAATTTTGACTAAGACTCTTTTTTCCCGCCGACCGTCAAATTCTCCATAAAAAATCTGTTCCCAGGGACCAAAATCAAGCTTCCCTTCTGTGACTGCAACCACAACCTCACGTCCCATAATCTGTCTCTTTAGATGAGCATCTGCATTTTCTTCAAAACCATTGTGAGCATACTGCGAAATTGGCTCATGTGGAGCTAATTCTTCCAGCCACTCTTTATAATCCTGATGCAGACCGCTCTCATCATCATTGATAAAGACACTGGCTGTAATGTGCATTGCATTAACCAGACATAAGCCTTCCTGAATCCCGCTTTCTGCTAAAACTTCTCTCACCTGACTGGTAATATTGAGCAGCTCAACTCTCTCATCTGTGTTGAAATATAAATATTTACGTGTTGATTTCATTTTACTCACTCCTCGTATAATATAATTTGTAGTTTAAATTTTGATAAGCTAAGATCTTTACTCTTTAATAATTAAAAGCTTTTATAAAATAAATATAGAGCCATAGTTATTACAACAATAACTAATACAACTTTAACTAATTTTTCTCCCTTTTCTACCGCTAGACTACTGGCCAGCCAGCTGCCAGTGCCATTACCCAGAGCTAAAAGTATAGCTATTTTCCAGTCTACTTTGCCATTGAAAATAAAAATACTAAGAGAAGAAAAAATATAGATAGCAACAATAAATACCTTGAGGCTGTTAATTTTAACTAAGGAAAAACCTGTTAAAATTGAAAACGATGCAATAATAATGATCCCAACTCCTGCCTGCATAAAACCACCATAAATTCCAATTAAGAAAAATACAAAGCTAGAAATCAATTTTCTTTTTTGTCCATAATTTTTCTCACTGATTTTAATATTTTTAGCAGGATTCCAGAGTATTAAAATTAACATAATAAACATAATTACTGCTAAAATTTGATTAAAAAGCTGATCAGAAATAGAAATTGCTATTTGAGCGCCGATTAAAGAACCTATTACTGCCGGCCCAGCAAGAAGCAGACCAAATTTATAATCAAAATATCCTTTTTTTCTAAAATTAATTACTGCTGACAGATTCTCAACCATTAGTGCCACTCTATTTGTTCCATTGGCCACAGCTGCTGGTAGGCCAAAAAATATTAAAAGCGGCAGAGTAATCAAAGACCCACCACCAGCCATAGTATTAATAAAACCAGCTGAAATTCCCGCAGCCAGAATAATTACAATTTCAATCAATAGCAATTTGTACTCCCCCTTTGAATTTTTGTTTTTATCTTTAAACTCTATCCTAAAAGCGTAAAGCAAATAGCACTGCGATACTTAAAGAAATTAAAGGTACTAAAACAGTGACAATAAAATAATCAAAGTAAGTATCCTTAAATTTCAGCCCAGTGTAAGCCAACATTGCCAGATAAGCACTGTTATGGGGTAGAGTATCAAGTCCAGTTGAAGCTATGATCATAATTCTATGTAATTTTTCGGGTTCAACAAGCTGTACAATATTTTCTCCAACTGTACTCAAAGTTAAAAGAATTCCCCCGGAAGCACTTCCTAAAAGACCCGCTGCAATATTGGTTATTATCCCAATTAATAAATAAGGATTCAGCTGCAAATTTAATAAAGTCTGCAGAAATTCTTTGAAAACAGGTAGAGAAGAAATAACCTGGCCAAACCCCATAGCAGAAGCTGCAAACATTAAAGGTAAAACAGCATTTGAGATGCTGTCATTTAAAATTTCTAATAGATCAACTTTCCTGAAGTTTTTAATAATGGAAAATATAACTCCCAGCAAAAGAGCAATTATCGGCGGCCTGGATAAAACTGCCAGAAAAATAAAAACTGTTAAAAGCGGCAGCATGGCTGTTGAAAAATTAAGCAGCTTCGATAACTCTGGTTTTTTAAAAATACTATCATTAAAGTTATTTTCTCTTTCAGCCAGCAGAACTTTACTCCTGAATCTTAAATAAATAATTGCAGCTGCTGCCCCAACAGAAATGCTAACTAAGCCTAAACTAAGTCCAGCTAAAGATGAGGTCTCTAGATAATCCATCAAAATTAAATTGTGAACCTGAGGACTTCCCGGCAAAGGTATACCAACTATTATATTCCCACCTGCTATTGAGGCCAGAATTAGTGACTTGGGCAGACCGGCTTCTTCAAAAACAGCTTTAGCTATTGGATAAATGGTAAAAATCAGAACAAAGGCTGAAATGCCACCAATTGAGAGCAGCACACTGGCAAAAAAGATACCAATTGCTGCATAACGGTGGGATAGAAAATCCAGCACAAACTCACCAATTGCAGTAGCATCATCTGATTCTTCCATAATTTTACCTAGAATAGCACTCAATAAAAAGATAAATAGATAATCCTGAACAAAAGCTGCAAATCCAGGGAGATACTGACTATTCAATATTTCTAAAATGTTTAAATTATTTAAGTATAAAATTACAGATGAAGCTATTGGTGCTGCAACAACTATACTTACTTTTAAAATTATTAATGTGATTAAAATTATAAAACCTAATGTAATACTTAACAAAATCATTCTCCTCCCAGAATACTAAAAACTTTTATCTAGCTTAATTTTAGCATTTTTTTAATTAAAAAACAAAAAGACCAGATAATTATAATTATCCGGTCGAAAATCAAATATCAGCCTAATGTTTGATCATCTATCATTTTGAATAACTTGTCTTTTTTTAGTGGTTTGGTCAGATGAGCATCAAATCCCTCTTTAAGTGCTCTATCTTTATCAGAATCTAAAGCATAAGCAGTTAAAGCAATTACTTTAGTTCTAGACAGCTCTTTTTCTTCTTCCCAGGCTCTAATCTTATTTACAGCCTGATAGCCATTCATTTCCGGCATCTGAATATCCATTAAAATCAGATCATAGCTATTATTTTTAAACTTTTTTACGCCTTCGATGCCATTTCCTGCCATCTCCAGCCAATAATCTTTCTTTTTTAGATAAGCCTCAATTAAAAAACGATTATCTGGATTATCTTCGACAACCAATATTTTTTTAACAGCTGCTGCTTTTTCATTCTTTTTTTTCTCCC
>Ga0306868_1001313_pt1 | contig 13355 bp, 11 predicted proteins | sample AntRauTorckE6832_FD_190411 | JGI IMG/M metagenome (GOLD analysis project Ga0306868, IMG submission 190411) | Saline lake microbial communities from Rauer Islands, Antarctica - Metagenome Torckler E6 #832 (v2) (version 2) | ecosystem: Environmental > Aquatic > Non-marine Saline and Alkaline >... | reverse complement strand
ATTTTTTAATACCAGATGGCTTTGAAGAAATCCAAAAGTGTCTTCGACTACAATCGTCGTTCCTCCTCATTGCACCGCAGGTATGCCTTTTGCCATAGGCATCCCTTTGGGAGAAATGGGCGTCAGTAATGCAAAGGCCTCTAAAAATAAATGAGTCAATAATGTCTCCCAAAAAACAACGCATCAGCCTGCTGACCATTCGAATAATAGTGGGATTGGTATTTCTGCTTTCAGGCATCGGTAAACTGCTGGACGAGGGATATGTCAATTACGATCTGGTACGTCTGCTTTCTACCAAAATTTACTGGCTTATTGAATATGCAGCAGTAATAATTATTTCAATCAGTATTCTTGAACTGCTCATTGCCGTACTGTTGCTCTGGGGAAAGTATCTGAAAATGGCCTTAACAGCCGCTTTGATTATGGTACTTACATTCAGCAGTGTGCTTGGCTATTTTTATTTGCAAGGGATGAACGTGGCAAGCTGTGGCTGCTTTGGGGCGCTGGGCATTGGCGGCGGGCTGGAATTTACGCTGATCCGCAATGCTGTTTTACTAACCTTAATTGGTGGAGCTTATTTGTTGATGGGATACTCTAATAAATCTTAAAGTTCCAAAATAGTAAGAACTGGTTAACTATTGTATATCTTGGAATCAAAAATTTTCGAGCAGTTGGTTTTAATCCTCAATCAAAATGCATACTTTAGCTTTTGATTTAATATACCCGTGCATGCAACATCTAAGAAATTTATTCACAAAAACTTCAAAAGGTGTCACCACAGTTATTCTCGCTGTGTTTATCATGCACTTCATGAGCATTCATGGCGTAGCTAATGCACTTGTGCTCTGCTTCGAAGAAAATGGTGATGTCAATGTGGAATCCGTCGTCGGATCGGTTCTGACCATTCCTGCCGAAAGTGCAGTGCATGCGGCAGATCATAAAGATGATTCTAAATCAACGGTTAGCATTTCCCATTCTCACCATAATGATGTAGCGTTTTCTACTGTGTGCTCTAAAGAGCAGCGAACTACCCGTTTTGATCAGGACCGAACGCTTGCCTATCTTGATGACATATTAAATATCGCTGTGGAAGAACTTCCGCGTTTGCGTGTATTTCAGATGGCATCCTTTATCTCCCCTCTTATTGAAGACCCGATTACAACCTCTCTCCAGACCGTCGTACTGCTCAATTAGGGTATTCCAGCCATTCCATTTCAATTCTCAAAGCAAGTTGTCACGGTCTATTCGTTATTGGTTATCCGTTATTCGTAAGCTCCTTTTCACAAATAACGAATATACGATTAACCAATAACCCAACCCGTTAGTACGACTTGCCTCTCTTCTAAAACTAAACTGGCTGGACTACATGAAATTATACAACCTACTATTGGCCCTCGGCATGCTTGTGCTTACTGCCGGATGCGCCACCGAAGAAACCCTTATTGAACCACCATCGCAAAGCACGCTGGGAGCAAAAACCTACGAACAATCTCCCGCTTTAAATAAAAATGCAAACCCAAATGATACGGCATCAACAGTTGCTATATCCGACACGCTGACCTTTTCGGATGCGCTCTCCAAAGCATTGCTTGAAAATCCAAGGCTGCAAAGCTTCGGCTGGCAAGTGCGCGTCCGAGAAGCGGAGCGGCTGCAGGCTGCGCTGTTGCCCAACCCGACGCTGGCAGCTGAAATGGAGAATTTCGCTGGCACCGGACCCTTTGAGGGGCTGGACAGCCGCGAACTCACAATCCGCTTAGGACAAAAAATTCTGCTCGGGGCCGACCGGCTCAAACGCAAGCGCTTGGCAGGGTACGACCAAAAACTGGCTGGCTGGGATTACGAAACCCAACGGCTGGAGGTGCTCACCGGTGTTACCCAAGCGTACATTTCAGCCTTGGAAGCGCAGAAGCAGTGGCGCCAACAGCAGGAACTGGTGGATGTAGCGCAAAAACTATTTGACACCATTGCCGCACAGGTAGAAGCCGGAAAGATTTCGCCTATTGCCGAAACACGGGCCGAAGTTGAACTTTCCCGCGTTCAAATCGATTTGGAAAATGCTCGTAATCGTTTTGAGACGGCTCGCAGCAATTTGGCTTCGTTTTGGGGCAGTAACCAGCCGGCCTTTGAAGGACTGGCCGGCACACTCGGTTCTCCTGAGCCGGTTCCGACTTACCAATCGCTGAACCAATACATCCAACGGAATCCCGATGTGGCGCGATGGGCCACCGAGATGCAGCAGCGGGAGTCGGTACTTTCATTGGAGCGGGCAAAAGGTATTTCAAACCCGACCATCAGCGGTGCATACAGGCGGTTTGAAGATGTAGGCGCCGAAGCCGCCGTTGTGGGTATTTCTATTCCGCTTCCATTTTTCGACCGAAACCAGGGCAATATCAAAGCGGCAAAGTATCGGATCAACCGAGTAGAAACACAACGCCGGGCCGCTGTCACCGAGGTGAACCGGGCGCTGCAGGAAGCATACAATACCCTCCAGGCTTCTTATCACGAAGTACAGCAACTGGAGGAGGACGTGTTGCCCGGTGCCCAATCCGCTTTTGAAGGCATTCAGACCGGCTACCGGCAGGGCAAGTTTGATTATTTGGAAGTGCTGGATGCTCAGCGCACACTGTTCACCAGCCGCACCCGCTACATTCAGGCCCTGGCCGAATATAACCGGGCCGTGGCCGAAGTAGAGCGGCTTATCGGTACACCATTGTCAGAAATTTCATCCAATCACTAAACAACTTGTTCCAAGCGTGCACGCTTGGAACAAGTTGTTTAGTGATAAGCGTGGACGCTTATCACAGCTAAAAAAATAATTATTTAAAGCATCACCAATCATGAACAAATCAATCATACTGATAACTATTGTAGCACTATTCGCGGTCGGAGGTTTACTCACCGGCTGTGGTTCAAATAGCGAAGAACCCGAAAATGCGAATCCTCAAACAGAACAAGAACAACAGCAAAGTGAAGCAGACGGAGAACATGCCGGAGAATCCGGCGGGAAAGCCGAAGAAGGCGAACAGCACGCGCAAGAGGTTCACCTCAGCGAGCAGCAACGGCAAAGCCTGGGTATTAATGTGGAAACGCTGGAAGCCGGCAGCGCCTCTTCTACCATAGCACGGCCGGCCGGCATTACCTATGATCTGGATAACATTGCCAAAGTAGGCCCGCGCATTGAAGCGAAGGTGGTTCGTATGCTGAAAGACCTGGGCGACCGGGTGGGCCGTGGCGAACCGATTGCGCTCATGAGCAGTGTGGAGCTGGGCAAAGCCAAGGCTGAATATATTCGGTTAAAGGCACGTCTTAAATCTGAAACCGCGCGCTACAAACGCGAGCAATCTCTATACGAACAGAACATATCCAGCGAGGCGGAACTGCTGGAAGCGGAAGCCACCTTTGAGGAGGCCCAGGCAGAATTAAATGCTGCCGCGGAGGCGCTTCGGTTGTATGGCCTGTCCGATGCAAACATCCAAAATATTGAAACGGGAAGTGATCAACCGCTTTCCCGGTTTTACCTAAACAGTCCTATAGCAGGCGTGGTACAGGAACGGAATCTTTCCCCCGGCCAAACCATCAGCCCTACGGAAACGCCCATTCATATTGCTAACCTGTCAGAATTGTGGGTGATGATCGATGCCTATGAGCAGGACATCCAATACATTGAGGAAGGACAGACGGTAAGCCTGTCGGTACGGAGTATTCCCGGGAAGACATTCAAGGGCACCGTGGATTGGATTTCGTACGCGCTGGAAGAAGGCAGCAGGACCATGCCGGTACGAGCCAATATTAAAAATCCAGACGGGCAATTGCGCTCTGGTATGTTCGGCACCGCTCGCATCCAAACCGGTAAAGAGCGAAATATTGCCGTGATTCCGGTTGATGCTGTGCAAACCATTGAGGGCGAACCCAAGGTGTTTGTACCCGGTGATGAGGCCGGCAGCTTTCGCGCGGTTGGGGTTACCCTTGGGGCAGAAAATAAAGGACTGGTTGAAATTACGTCCGGCCTTCAACCCGGTGACAAAGCGGTAACCGGCGGTGCTTTTGATCTTAAATCAGCGCTCACATCATCATCGCGCAGTGCTGATCACTAAAAAAACTTGATATAAACGCATTTTTAAGAACTTGAAACCTACGAATATATTATGATAGACAAACTTATAAACTACGCACTCAAGAATCGTCTGTTGGTGATTATAGGGCTGATTGCCCTGATTGGCACCGGATACTGGGCGTTCCAAACCGTACCAACCGACTCCTACCCGGATGTAAGTCCACCGTTAGTACAGGTGTTTACCGTAAGTCCGGGGCTGTCTCCGGTTGATGTTGAAAAGCAGATCAGTTATCCCATCGAAATTTCGATGTATGGGATTCCAAACTTGGAACGGGTTCAAAGTACCTCCATTTTTGGGCTGTCAAGAGTAAACATCTATTTTGAGGAAGGCACGGATATTTACTTTGCCCGGCGGCTGGTGAACGAACGGCTGGGAGCAGCAAGAGAGGAAATACCAGCGGGACTTGGTGAACCCCAACTTGGTCCGCTTACTACAGGCTTGGGCAACGTGATGATGTACGAAGTCAAAAACAAAGAGGGTGCCAATAATTCGCTGATGGACCTTCGCACGGCTCAGGACTGGATTGTGAAACCGCAGCTCCGCACCGTTCCCGGAGTCACGGGGGTGCTTTCGCTTGGGGGCGACGTGCGCCAGTTCCAGGTGAATGTGGACATGAATGCGCTGGTATCACGGAATTTGACGCTGAAAAATGTGGAAAATGCTTTGGGAACGAATAATAAGAATGTTGGAGGTTCCTTTCTGGAACGCGGTGGAGAAGAATACCTGGTCCGTGGATACGGCTGGTTTAATCCCGAAGAGCAGGGGCTGGATGATATCCGAAATGTTATCGTAGCTAATGAAGGTGGTACGCCGGTTTACGTGCGGGATGTTGCCACCGTAGAATTTGGCGCGGAAATAAAACGGGGTACCATGATTGCCAACGAAGAGGAGGCGGTTGGCGGGTTCATCCTGAAATTAATTGGTACCAATACGGAAGCATTGCTCGATCAGGTAGAGCAGAAAATTGCCTCCATCAATGAGGCCATGCCGGAAGGGATGACTGTGGAACCCTTCTATTCACAGGGACAATTGATAGAAAAAGCAATCGGAACGGTGGAGAGCGCCCTGCTGGAAGGGATCTTCCTGGTGCTCATTTTTCTCTACCTTTTTTTAGGCAACCTGCGATCCACCCTCATTGTGATTCTGACCCTGCCGATGGCGGTGTTGGTCGCTTTTATCGGAATGAACTGGGTGGGGATCTCGGGCAACCTGATGAGCCTGGGGGGCTTAGCCATTGGTATTGGAATGATGGTGGACGGCGCTATTGTGGTGGTGGAAAACATTTTCCGCTACCTTGAAGAACGCGATATGGATAATAAAGAGATCTCCATGGTGCGCCTGGTGGGTGAAGCCACGCGTGAAGTGGCCCGTCCTGTGGTCTTTGCCATCAGCATTATCATTATCGTTTTTCTTCCCTTGTTTACCCTCCAAGGCGTGGAAGGCAAACTATTTTCACCCATGGCCTACACCATTGCCTTTGCCATGCTGGGGGCGCTGGTATTAGCGCTGACCTATGTACCGGTTGTGGCAAGCTTTGTGTTTTCCAAAACCACAAAGGTTTCAGAGCCTAAGCTGGTGCATTGGTTAAAAGGCAAGTATAAACCTGTGATCGACAAAGTAGTAAAATACCCGGTTTGGATTGTAAGTGGTGCGGTTGCACTGCTGCTTGGAAGTTTGGCCTTAACGCCCTTCCTTGGCTCGGAGTTTGTGCCCACGCTTCGAGAAGGAACTTTTGCCGTGCGGTCGGTGCTTCCGCCGGGCGCTAATCTGCCCACCACTACTGAATACACCAAACGTATTCAGGCGTCGATGAAAACGTTTCCTGAAGTAACGAGTGTACATTCAAGAGTAGGTCGGGCTGAAGTGGGCGGCGACCCCGAACCGGTAAACGTGGCTTTTAATATTGTCAACCTCAAACCGCTGGGCGAATGGGAGTCGGGCCGGGATTATGAAGAGCTGCAGATAGAAATGTCTGAAAAGCTTTCCGAAGACCTGCCGGGGGTATCCTCGAACTTTTCCCAGCCTATTCAGCTGCGTACCGATGAGTTGCTCAGCGGGGTTCGCGCCCAGGTAGTAGCCAGTCTCTATGGAGACGACTTAGATATGCTGGCTCAAAAAGCGCAGGAGATTAAAGAAGTGGCGGAAAGTGTGGAAGGTGCCGTGGATGTGCGGGCCCAACAGCAGGGCGGCAAGCCACAAATTTTGGTGCGGCCCGACCGCGATCAACTGGCCCTATACGGCATCAGTATTGATGATTTCCTGGCCACTGTGGAGACCGGTATCGGAGGATCTGTAGCCGGGCAGGTGTTCGAAGGCATTCGCCGGTTTAATGTGTTCGTCAGATTGCAGGAAAATCAGCGAACGCAAATCGAGCAAGTTCGCGAGCTTCCCATTCGAACAAATGATGGGGCGTTAGTTCCGCTTTCTCAACTTGCGGATATAGAAATCTTTACCGGCCCCAAAACGATTTCCCGCAATAAAGCCAACCGGCGCACCTACGTGCAACTAAACGTGCGCGGACGGGATATGGGAGGCGTAGTCAACGAAATCCAGCAAAAAGTGAAAGCCCAGGTAGATTTGCCGCCCGGCTACTTTGTAGAATACGGCGGACAGTTTGAAAATCAGCAGCGGGCCATGGGTCGTCTTTATGTAGTGGTTCCGATTACCATGGGCCTCATCTTTCTGATGCTTTTTCTGATGTTTGGCAGCCTGCGGTATGCGCTGCTGATCTTCTTTAACGTGCCCTTTGCTATTATCGGCGGCCTTGTAGCGCTGTTTATAACCGGGCTATACCTGTCGGTACCGGCGGCCGTGGGCTTTATTGCCGTATTCGGTGTTGCGGTGCTCAACGGTGTGGTTATGGTGGATTATATTAACGAGCTGCGCGGTCGCGGCATGGAGATGATGGAAGCGGTAAAAACGGGCGCTGAACACCGGCTTCGTCCGGTATTGATGACGGCTACCGTAGCCATTTTGGGACTGGTGCCCTTGCTTTTGGCGAACGATATCGGCTCCAATGTGCAGCGCCCCTTGGCTGCTGTAGTGGTAGGCGGTCTGATAACCTCTACGCTGCTGACTTTGGTGGTACTGCCGTCCATTTATCGGTGGTTTGCCGAAACAAAAAAAGAAGTTGAATTGTAATTTACCCTCCCCTATAACCCCTCCCCAAATATTTAGGGAAGGGAACAAAAGGGGTGGATTAAAAAAATAAAATATTATGAAAGAAATAAAAGCATTTATTCGACCCAATATGATAAACCGGCTGGTGGATACTCTCGAAGCGCTCGATGATGCGCCGGGTATCACCCTGAGTGATATACGCGGATGGGGGCATCCCAAAGAAGGTCCGGCCCAACTGGTAGAAATGGTTAAACTGGAAACTGTGGTGCCCGCTCGCCGGGTGGATGAAATTATGGCCGTTATCATCGAAAAAGGAAAAACCGGTCACTACGGCGACGGCAAAATATTTGTCTCCAACGAAGAAAAAGCCATACGCATTCGCACCGGGGAAACCGATGATGATGTCATACGATAGATAAATCCATTTATCCCCGAAGTCTGTCGTCGTTTTATCGTGGCGGCATTTTTTTATGAAAACATGGACATAAATATGCACAGGAAATACAAAACTCTGCAAGCCTATTTGGATTAATGATGGTATAATTATGCAGACATCAATAATAAATTGTGATTATGAGTCAAAGAATTTTATCACAAAAAGATATTAACGGGATATATGGAAAATGGGCATAGAATTATGACTTTTCGCTTTGGTTCTTTTATGCAATAGGATTTAGAATCAACACCTATCTAAAATTAGCAATCGAGGGGCTTAAATTGGATGCCGGCGATACGGTTGTGGATCTGGGATGTGGCACCGGCTTAAATTTTAAAATGCTTCAAGATAGAGTTGGACCGACAGGCAGCATTACCGGTGTTGATTTATCGGATGCTATGCTTGCACAAGCCCGGAAGAGGGTCAGGAAATCCGTTTGGAAAAATGTCAGCCTTGTTCAGGCTGATATGGCCGAATATCAAATTCCTCAAAATGTAGACGGCATACTATCAACACTGGCTATAACCATGTCCCCAAATTACGATAAAATTATAAAACGGGCTTCTTGTACACTTACTGCAGGTTATCGCATGTCCATCTTTGAATTGAAAAAACCGGAGAAATGGCCTGATTGGTTATTGAAGTCTATGATTTTCATGTTGAAATCCTACGGAACCCGCTTGGCCCATACAAAGAGAACACCCTGCAGCTCTATTATGAAATGGTTCACTCATTCAGAAATGGAAGAATATTATTTTGGATCGGTTTGTGTGTCAACCGGGGTAGCCTAAAAAGTGTTTAAGATCATGACCTTACTCCACCCAAAATTAAACAAAACTGCAAGCAGTCACCTGTATTCTATAACTTTGTTCAAACAATTTATTCTATTATGGCACACGATCACTCCTCACAAACCAAAACGTACGGCAAAGCCTTTGCGATAGGCATCGGCTTAAATGTAGCCTACGTGGCCGTCGAAATAACCTACGGGTTGATTATAGATTCATCAGCCCTGCTGGCCGATGCCGGTCATAACGCCAGCGACGTACTGAGCCTTATTTTTGCTTGGTTTGCCATGGTGGTAGCTACGAAGCGCCCTTCCCAAAAATATACCTTCGGGTTGCGGCGTAGCACCATTTTAGTATCAATCTTAAATGCGCTGCTGCTTTTCGGGGCCGCAGGGGTGATCGGCTGGGAGGCCTGGCAGAAACTCTTTGAACCTGCCGAGGTAGCGGGCACCAAAGTGATGATTGTCGCCGGAATTGGGGTTATCATCAATACCGTTACGGCCCTGCTTTTTATGAAGGGTCAAAAGGATGATCTGAATATCCGGGGTGCCTTTCTGCATATGGCCGCCGATGCGGGTGTTTCAGTAGGCGTTGTCATTGCCGGATTGCTCATTAACACCACAGGTTATAACTGGATTGATCCGCTGACCAGCTTCCTTATTCTTATCGTAATTGTCTATGGAACCTGGCAGCTGTTCATTGACTCGGTTAACCTGGCCCTGGACGCTGTACCTAAAGATATCGACTTCGGGGAGGTCGAGCATTTTTTGGAGGCCCGCGATGAAGTTTCGGACGTGCACGATTTGCACATCTGGGCCATGAGTACTACTGAAAATGCGCTTTCGGTTCATTTTGTAGTTACCGAGTGCAACCAGGACGATTTTCTAAAAAAGCTAAAGCACGATTTACATGAGGAGTTTGAAATCGTTCATACCACCATTCAGTTAGAAAGGAAAGGGCTGGATGATAGTTTAGAAATAAAGTAATTTCTGAAAATAGATAACTTCTTTGTGAAAAAAATTCTTCCATCAGATCATACTAAAAAAAGGGCGATACAATTCATCCTCTTTTTTGGGGCGGTCAGCCTGTTTGCCGATGTGACGTATGAAGGCGCTCGCAGCATCACCGGTCCCTTTTTGGAACTGCTGGGCGCGGGTGCGGTGGTAGTTGGTTTCGTGATTGGGCTGGGAGAATTGATCGGCTACGGACTGCGAATGGCTACCGGGTGGCTGGCCGACCGCACCGGTCGATATTGGTGGTTTATTATTGCGGGATACAGCGTTAACCTATTGGTGGTACCACTCATAGGTTTTGCTGAAACCTGGCAGGTGGCCGCAGCACTAATCATCACCGAGCGTCTGGGAAAGGCAATACGAACCCCGGCCCGCGATGCCGTGCTTTCGCAGGCTACATCGGTTACCGGTCACGGGAAGGGATTTGGTCTGCATGAAGCGATGGATCAAATCGGGGCAGTCATAGGTCCGGTGATCCTTTCCGGGGTGTTCTTTTGGGACGGCAGTTACACCATAGGTTTTGCCGTACTGGCTATCCCGGCGTTGCTTTCCCTGATGGTGCTGGCCGCGGCGCGCATCACCTATCCCAATCCCCATCAATTTGAAGAGCAGAAGGAAGTGGGGCAAGAGATTTATACTTCACGCTCATTTACCTTTTATTTGATTGGCATTGCGTTTATTGCCATTGGTTTTGCCGACTTCCCGCTGCTGGCCTACCATTTTAAGTTTACCAATCTGCTATCTGACCAGTGGATTCCTCTCGCTTATGCACTGGCCATGGGCGTTGATGCGGTGGCCGGTTTGGGACTGGGAACGCTCTTCGACCGTTGGAAACGACCGGTTCTTGTTGCAGGCGTATTGGTGACGGCCGCCTTTGCGCCGCTGGTATTTTTGGGCGGTAAAACGCTGGTGATCGCCGGAGTGATCGTATGGGGTATCGGCATGGGGATGATTGAATCTGTTTTGCGGGCATCGGTGGCGCAGTTGATTCCATCCGAAAAGCGGGGCTGGGCCTATGGATTGTTTAATGGCATATTTGGACTTGCTTGGTTTGCCGGAAGCGTGGCAGCAGGCTTTTTGTATGAAGTCAATATTACAGGGATGGTTGTATTCCTTGTATTTGCTCAACTTATGGCGATCCCTTTTCTTTGGAAGGCCTTTGCTCTAAATAAACAGGCTTAATGATAGTGAACCGGTTCTTTAATAGTCTCGTTTTGCTTTTTCTCGGCACACGTCCATCACTTCGTCCGGAATTTGCTTTAAGGCCAGGTAAATTAGTCCGGGTATAATGATGGCATCATCCAGCAGGCCAAGCACCGGGATAAAATCAGGAATCAGATCGAAAGGCATAGCTAAATAACCAAACGCCGCTCCCAGCAACCAGCGTGCTGAGCGAGGCGTTTGCGGATGGTTCATAGCCAGCCGATAAACTTCAACCTCTGTTTTTAACTTTTGGCGGATTTTTTTTAGCTGCTCTTTCACAAAATTTGCCCACTGCCTTTAACTTTTTTAGTAAAAATCTTTTATCAAAAATAATAAAAGACAAATATTAATAACTTGTTATACTTTATTGGTCTCAAAGTGGGGAAGCTTACAAAAACTCTGCACTTTCTGTGCAGGGTGCATTCAGTTTTAACTGCTAACGTGTTTATAACCCACTTGGTGGTTACCGAAGATGCAGGGGGATCATTTTCTAAAAAAGCTAAAGCACGATTTACATGAGGAGTTTGAAATCGTTCATACGACTATTCAGTTGGAAAGGAAAGGGCTGGATGATTCATTAAAAATGGAATAACGCTTGAATTTGCCAGAAAAAACGGTTGCATCATACAATAAACAGGCCTTTAAATATGAGACCAAGTGGAAAAACTACTTGATCCATACCCACGAAGCATTTCTTCGACGTATTAAAACAACTGGTGGCGATACTATTCTGGATACAAGTGGAGGAACGGGTTTGCTTGCTAAATTATTAATCGAGCAAGGTTCTCCATTTGAGCATTTAATTGTCAACGACCCCTCAGAAAAGATGCTGGCTATTGCCCGTGATCGTTTATCTGATGAATCCAGCATAAGTTTTTCCAATTACCGGGCTGAAAAGCTATCATATAAGGCCAACAAGTTTGACCGGATCTTTTGCCTGAATTCGTTTCATTTTTATATGAATCAACCGGAAGTGTTAGAACGATTCAATACTATGCTTACCCCCGGTGGCCGCCTTTATATTTTAGACTGGGACAGGTCAGGCTTTTTCGTGATCGTCAACCAACTCCTAAAGTGGATCACTTCTGAACACATTGAGAGCCGGTCGCTTCCTGAAATGACCCAAATACTTGGGAAAAGTGGATTCGAAATAGATAACGAAGATAGCTGGAACTGGCGCTACTGGAAATTCTTTTTTGTTGAGGCACATAAATCCAGTTAATGAATACTCGATTTTATGTACAGATAATTGAATCTTTTTTACGGTAGAAATATTGACATCTATTATCTATATTTAGAATCGTTCTAAATAACTATATGTAGTACGAATGAAGAAGTCAATATCGCTACTGAGCATCCTCCTCATTTTAGGTGTATCAATCGGTTTCTCCAATCCCGATTCACCCGTTCCCAATCAGATGGTGCGTACCTTTATCAACCTGCTGGATTACATTGGCAAAGATTATCCAAATGCAGTGCAAGAGGGCAAAATCATCAATGAATTTGAGTATAAGGAGATGGTTGATTTCAGTCACCAGGTGGCGGATCTGCATAATCAGCTTAGTAAAGAAATTGACCAAGCCGTCTTTTCCAATATGTCCGGAGATGTTTCAAGGCTGCAAAAAATTATAGATGAAAAAGCGGATGCCGGGGAAGTCGCGAAGCTAACAAGCAGCATCCGCAAGCAAATACTTGAGCTGGGTTTGGTAAAGGTGACGCCCCAGCGCTGGCCGGATTTGGCAAAAGGCAAGCAGATTTTTGCCCAGCGCTGTCAGAGCTGTCATGGTGCGAAGGGTTTTGGCGACGGCCCGCTGGCCGCGCAATTGAACCCGCCGCCGACCAGCTTCCGGGATTCTGCTAACACCGATAATATTTCTCCGCTCCAGGCCTATAACACCATTCGGCTGGGACTGGAGGGAACGGCTATGCGTTCGTTCTCAGAGCTGAGCGACCAGCAGGTTTGGGATGTCGCCTTTTACCTCAATTCCTTGAACTACAAAACAGAGATGCCCGATTCTGTTCAGTCCAAAATAAAACAGACACTGGCCGACACCGCTTCAATTCGGAACATTTCGCTTTATACCAATCAGCAGTGGAAGCAGTTTTTTAGATCCCAAAACATAGATACCAAACAGGGTATGGCAGTGATACGAGGTTTAATGTCAGACCCGTCGGCAACCCCCTCGGATAATACGCTTACAAAGGCGCTGGCACTTCTTAAAAAATGCCAAAAGGCTTATGATAGCAAAAATTATTCCCAAGCCCGGCGCTACGCGCTCGATGCCTACCTGGACGGCGTTGAACCGGTGGAGAGCCAGATTCGGGCGTCCGATCCGGAACTGGTGAAACAGGTAGAAACCGAGATGTTAGCGGTGCGCTCAGCGATTAAAAACCGGGTGGATGATTCGCAATTCGAAGCCCAAATTCAGTCAGCCTCACTGGCAGTTCAGGAGGCTCAAAACCTTTTAAATGGTCAAGAGTATTCGTTTTGGGTGAATTTTCTGCTGGCCGCTTCGATTCTTTTGCGCGAAGGTCTGGAGGCATTCTTAATTATCATGGTGATTCTAAGCGTACTGCGGTCAGTTGAGGCCAATCACGCAGCAAAATTTGTGCATGGTGGATGGGTCGCGGCTCTTTTAGCAGGTATCGGTGGCTGGTTTTTGATTCAATCGTTAATTGG
>Ga0306868_1001308_pt1 | contig 13399 bp, 9 predicted proteins | sample AntRauTorckE6832_FD_190411 | JGI IMG/M metagenome (GOLD analysis project Ga0306868, IMG submission 190411) | Saline lake microbial communities from Rauer Islands, Antarctica - Metagenome Torckler E6 #832 (v2) (version 2) | ecosystem: Environmental > Aquatic > Non-marine Saline and Alkaline >... | reverse complement strand
GCGCAGCCAGGCGCTGTGGGAGATCGGAATGAGTCACAACGAATTCGCCCGTTACGCTCCGGCAAGAGGCGATCTCTGGTACGCAGTACCCGACATCGGCCACCTGTTCACCGATGCCGGAAGCCAGCCACGCACCGTGGACTGGCATTACCCTACGAGTGCCACTGCCCATCCCTGAAGTGCTCGATGCCGGTTGTCCCAAACCGGCATAACCAGAGCCACTGGTTTTCCACCAGGGCTCTGACATTCGGGCTGCTCCCGATGATCCGCTCGATACGCTGGGCAGGGGCATCGATGACGACGGTCAAACGCATGGGTTCGTGCCGGAAACATTCGCCATCGTGCACAGACTGCCAGGGCAAGCCAATTCGCAGGTCCAGTGAATTGCCCTCCACAACGCCAATGTTTCCGCCCACCACGGAGTGCAACAGTTTACTGCCGGCCCCGTAGATACCCGGCTGCGTCACCGACGCGAAGTACTGCATATTAATCCAGTTAGCCACCACCATGGGGGCGTTCATCAAAGCGCTGAGGATCTGCCCGTCCGGATCTGTCTCCGGCCGGTAGTCGTGTAAAAAGCTGCGTCCGTTTAACGCCAACCCCCGCGTTCGGTTTCTTTGTGCAATGACCATGGCAGCGTTATTGGCCAGACCCCATTCCGGGCGAACTTCCGCCCAATTACGTGTGCGGGTTTCAAGGGACTCAAGGCATTTGGCATCGCTGGTAACACACATGCCAAGGGCGGGTGCGCGTTCCCTGCGACATTCTGCACCTGCCTGTTCCAGCGCTGTTTTCAGCCGGTTCAACAGCGCCCGGTGCCATTCTGTCACTGGGCTTTCGTCCACCATCTGAACCCGATCGGTTACCGTGCAGTGCTCGGCGGCCAGCGCTACGGTATCCCCGGGAATGCGGATTCCTCTCTGCGCCAGCTGCTGACGAACTTCAGGGTCGTTCACAAGCTCTGCGGCCATGCGGGCGTTGGTCCCGCCATTCTTTCCGCAACAAGCACCACAGGCTAACCCGGCCTGATTCGGGTTGTTGTCAGTGTGGGCACCGTGGCCTACCAACAGAAGAATCGGGGCAAAGTTTTCGGTCAAGGACATGGCCCGGAGCAACCCTTCCGCCAGATCCGTCCGGTTCTCAAGGGGCAACGGCTCGCCGTCCAGATTCTGCCATTGCCCAGGCCCATGCGCGCAATGGCTGGCCGGATTGCTATTCAGGCTGTCCCGGACCAGTTTCCACGCCCAGGCCAGCCCGGTGGTTTCCACCACGGTGAACGTGGAAAGGCTGGAATACTTTGCCCGGCGCACAGAGTCCCTCACTCGTTGACGATGATAGCGGGTCTGTTTGAGTTGCTGGTCCTGTGCCTTGTCGCCCGTGGTGTCCTGGTAGCGCACCGAAGGCGCCAGCAATCCCGGCATCAGTTTTTCTTCCGGTGCGGGGCCCTGTGTGCCATGGACCACAGGCATGCCAAAAAAGCCCGCCACCCCGAGAGTTTGGGTAGCCGGGAATACCGCCTCCAGGTGCCTGCGGATAACCTCTGAACGAACATCGATACAGAAAACAGCCTGTACCTCAGGCACGGAACCCTCACCGGACTCACTCGGGGTTGCCCTGCCCGACAGGCGTTTCAGAAAGTCATCCTGCCAGGCCTTTTCGTAAGCCCGGTGCCAGATCCACAACACCTCTTCACGCTCGCGCGTTTGCCGGGATTCCTCATGCTCTTCCGGGAACCGGCCAGATTGCTCACGGTCAGATCGCGGCAATGCCTGTTCGACCAGCCATTCACACACCAGCAACGATACCGCCAGTTGCGCGGTGAATGCCGAAGGCTGGTTGTCCAGTTGATGTCTGAAGTCCTCACCCCGGCACCAGGAGGCCCAACCCAGCACCTGCAACATCAGGTGGTGAGCAAGTGCCGTCAGCTCAGACGGGCCATATGCCAGCTCATTGGCCACACGATCAAGGTCATGTTGCCAGTCGCCGGTCAGTTGCCCCAGACGCTGGCGCACCGGTTCCGGGCTGAACGTATGGCTTAGCGCGGGAACGGCGCGCTTGAGCCAGAAACGGTACAGGCCACCCTGCTGATTCAAGGTTTTCCAGCGCGCCTGACGCTGATCAAAATACTGGCTGCACACGCGCCCCAGCAGTTCACGAACACTATGAGAAAAAGAGTGGCCTTCATCGGTCGTCAGCAACGTGGTTGCGGAGGCAAACGGTATGCGCTCCACTGGGTTGTGCTCAAGCAGGCTTATCATTCGGTCAATGTCCGGCGAGCCTCCTGCACCGGCTTCGCTGGCTGCGGCTCGCAGAGCCTTGTCTGTGATTCGTCCTTCCCGCCAGGCATCCAGATAAAACGTGGAAGGCATCAGCAACCCGGCATTGTTCCGTTGCAGCAACTCGCGGTGGGCATCTGTAGCCAACTGGTCTTTATGCCCCCACCAGGGATTCACCGCAATCCATTGATCGAGCGGCCATACCGGCGCGATACGCCCGCAAGCCTCATCAATGGCACTGAGGTAAAACGTTGTATTTTCCACCAGGTTTTCAGCCGTGCTCATACCAATTCTCCCGAGTAGGTGCGTTGGGTGCGTCGTTGTTTCCTCGGAGGCTCAGGCAACAGCAGTTTGCCGGCCCAGCGACGAATCAGGCGCTCAAACGGCCGATCCAGTAGCAGCCCCTGATTCATGTTCCAGTGCAGCCCGTCAAACCAGGCAGCCTGAGGCCGAAACATCAGCAACCATGACAGGCCCGCCAGGCCAATCAGCAATACCCAGCCGACGATGCTTGCGGCCAAAGGCAGCGAAAACTCAGGAGAGGCGGGCAATGCCGGCGCCAACACGCTGTTCAGAACGGCGTAAGTGGGCACCAGGGCGACGGCCAGACCGAGCGTCCACAGCCGGCTGATCAGGCGGCTGTCTGTGGGAGCACCCATTACCATGGCACCTACAGCAAGCACCAGAACAGCTCCCAGTACGGATTTGCCCTCCACCAACTCGGGCAGGAACCAGAGCAGGCTGCCCGCCAGACCCATACCCAACAGGGATAATCCGAACTGCAGGCGGCACGCGCCACTCTCGAACTGGATGGCACTGGCGTTGACCGTGCGCCCCGCCGCCAAGAAAGAGTGGGCCTTGTACAATGAGTGTGCCAGCAAATGCAGGAACGCCAGGGTGTAGGCGCCCAATGCGATTTCAAACAGCATGAACCCCATCTGAGCATTGGTGGACCACACCAGTGCATGCTTGACCGAGCTCTGGGTCATCATGGCCAGGCTGGCAATGACCGCCGTAGCACCACCAAAAACCAGCAGGATCCAGTGGCCGGCGGTGAAGCCGTCGAACACCGGAAACAGGCGCAGCCACAGGAAACCACCCAGGTTGATCACCCCGGCGTGTAACAGGGCGGAAACAGGTGTTGGAGCTTCCATTACACGAAGAAGCCAGCCATGGAAGGGAATCTGGGCGCACTTCAGAACGGCGGCCACCGCCAGAAACACCGAAGCCATTTCCAGCGAAAGACCAGAGCCAGTCTCACGGGCCTGGTGCAGCTCTGAAATATGGTAAGTGCCAGTGTGGTTCCATATCAGGAGCACGGCCACCAGGATGGCCAGATCGCCGAGCCGGCTGGCAATAAATTTCTTGGCTGCGGCCAGCCGGGCCTGCTCACGATCCGAATACAGGGTCAGGAGCTGGTGCAGCGAAAGGCTGACGCCGATCCATGCAGCCGCCAGCAGAAAAAGATTGTTCGTGGTCACCAGCACCAACACACTGACAATGGTGGTCAGGAACCCGGGTAAGAAGTGCTCTGCCGCCGGGTCGCCCCTCAGGTAGTCCCGGGCATAACGCAGAATCACCCAGCCAATGAACGACACCAGCAGAGCCATCCAGAAGGACAGGCCATCGGGAAAGAGGCCTAATGTACCGCTGGCCTGCTCCAGACTCTTTTCCACCCGGGCGTTGGGAACCAGTAACAAGAGACCAATGGCGATCGTCACCCCGAGGAACGCCAAAAAGAGCCGTTCAGCCACGCCCCAGGTGCGGGAGCTCGCCGGGTTACTGCCTTTCAGGCGGGCATAACCTGCAACCAGCAAAAGTCCGGCTGGCAGCAGCAACCAGAGTGATAACACGGATAACGATAAAGTGGGCAAGAGTGAACTCATCAGTGGCTCCTTTTTGATGAGCGCCACTTTGTCACTACTCGAACCATATAAAAAATGGTTTATACTGATCAAACCGTTCACTTAAAAAGAACTGTTCTGATGCGCCTGAATTATCATCATCTTTACTATTTCTGGACGGTGGCGCGCGTGGGGCACCTGACCCGGGCAGCGGAATCACTGCACATCTCCCAGTCAGCACTGTCCGGGCAGATACGAAAGCTCGAACAAAGCCTGGGCTATGACCTCTTTGTGCGTGAAGGGCGCAAGCTGAGGTTGTCAGAAGCCGGCCGGGTCGCTTTTACTTACGCCGAGGAAATTTTCCGTCGGGGCGCCGAGCTGGAAGCATTGTTACGTTCGGGCCAGCACACCAACCGGGAAACGCTGCGCATCGGTGCCGTTGCCACCTTATCCCGCAATTTCCAGGAAGGTTTTCTTCGTCCCCTGCTGGGCCGGGGCGATCTGGATCTGAAGCTCCACAGCGGCGTGCTCGATGATCTGCTCAGACGGCTGTCAGCCCATCGACTGGATCTGATTCTTTCCAACCAGCCGGTTCAGGGCGACGACCAGAACCCCTGGCGCTCCCGGTTGATGGCCCGCCAACCAGTGAGCCTGATCGGCCCGCCGGATGGTGCAGGTACGGATGAAAGCTTTCAGACGATTATCAGGGAAAAGCCGCTGATTCTTCCCGGGCCGGAAAACAACATCCGCCAGGCGTTTGACCAACTGTGCGATGTGCACAAGGCGTACCCTGTAATTGTCGCGGAAGTAGACGATATGGCCATGATGCGGCTGCTCACCCGCGACACCGGCCATTTCGCGGTTCTGCCGCCGGTGGTGGTGCGTGACGAACTGAAGAATGGAAACCTCCGGAATTACGGCGCCCTGCCCGGTGTATTTGAGGACTTTTACGCGATCCGCATTCACCGGCAGTTTGAATCACCGATGGTGCATCAGCTTATAGATCAGCAGGCCGAAGAGCTCTTGGCTTTTGACGTTTCCTGAAGCGATTCCGACCCTGGGGTTGTGGTTCCGCCCAAAACATAGGATGATTGGGTCACCCCACCAAAGGATCAAAGAACATGCTCTCACCCATCCGGAAAGGCTCTCTGGTGGAAACCGCCATTGAAAGTCTGCGTCATAACATTGAAAGCGGAGAATGGCCCATCGGCGCTCGCCTGCCGGTGGAATCGGAGTTGTCCGAAGCGCTGGGCATCAGCCGGAATACCATCAGGGAGGCGGTGCGGGTACTGGTGCATGTGGGCATGCTGGAAACCCGTCAGGGCGACGGCACTTACGTAAGAGCCAACCGGGATGCCGGCGAAACACTGCGGCGCATCGCCAGGACCCGATTGGCGGAACAGATTGAAGTTCGCATCATGCTTGAAACCGAAGCCGCCCGACTGGCAGCCGGTCGCCGGAATGATGCAGACCTTAAAATCATGACCAGCGCTCTGGATGCCCGGGCTGCCGCGGGAACCGATATTGCGGAGCGTATTCGTCACGATCAGGCGTTTCACCATGCACTGGTAAGAGCCTCCCACAACACAGCTTTGATCGAGCTGTACGATTACTTTTCACACGCCGTAGGCCAGACCATAGAGCGCACCGAAAAAGACGCCGATTTACCAGAGCCGACGCAAGAGGATCACGAACTGCTGCTGGCGGCTATTCGCCGCAAAGACGCCGGCAAAGCGGAATCCCTGTCCCGCGCCCTGCTCTCCCCCAGTCTGAATGTTCTGAAGGGGAAGCAGCCATGAAACTTCGTATCGACACGTTCACTCTGTTGCTGTTGGGCGCAATCGTTCTCGCCTCGGTTCTGCCGGTTTCCGGCCAGGCCGCTGAAACGCTGTCGACGATTGGCACCCTGGCCGTGGCTCTGCTGTTCTTTTTCCATGGCGCAGCGCTGTCCCGACAACAGATTATTGCCGGGGCCACCCACTGGCGTCTGCACATCCTGATCACCTCGCTGACATTCGTGCTGTTTCCGTTGATGGTGCTACCCATCAACAGCCTCAGCCATATCGTGCCGGACTGGATGCCAAAAGATCTGGGGCTGGGTTTCCTGTATCTGGGGGTTCTGCCATCGGCGGTGTCGTCATCCATTGCTTACACCGCCCTGGCAAAAGGCAATGTACCGGCGGCTATCTGCAGCGCTGCCGCCTCCAACGTTTTCGGCATGATGCTCACGCCTTTCCTGTTGCTTTTATTGGTATCCACGTCCGGAGCCAGTGACTTTTCAGTGGCAGAAGCACTGAAAGACATCATGCTGCAGTTGTTACTGCCATTTGCGGTTGGTCACGCCCTGCGGCCATGGCTGGGGGGCATCCTGTCGCGTAACGAAGCCTTCATGGCGCGCTATGACAAGAGCGTGATCTGGATCATCGTTTATTCTGCATTTTCCCATTCGGTAGCCAGTGGGCTGTGGCAGAAACTGCCGGTTCAGGCGATCGCACTGACCATTGCGCTGTGCTTTGCGCTATTGGCCTTCTTCATGCTTGTTGCGCGGCTGATAGTGAGAAAGCTGGGGTTCAGTCTGGAAGACGAGGCCGCAGTGGTGTTCTGCGGCTCCAAGAAGAGTCTGGCCTCCGGCCTGCCCATGGCCAAGGTACTGTTTTCCGGCCACCCTGGCTTCGGCATGATTGTGCTGCCGATCATGTGCTACAACCAGATTCAGGTGATTGTTGGCGCCATTCTGGCTGAACGGTATCGGGCAAAAATTGAACAGGCTTCAGCCGTTGCCCATACCACCGAAGATCGTCGCTAATATCGCCAGGCCTACAATCCATCCGATCACCGCTGGCCAGAAATTGACGATCTGGGGAGGCTGATCTTCAGCTTCCTCGGGTTGTGATTCGTCACTCGCGCCGGCTTCAGGGAAGCGCTTCGGGTCCGGCTCCTGTGCCGCTTCGCTCACGCTGAACCAATCAAACCAGTCGCCAAGGAATTGCGCTACCGGCTGGGGAAAGCTGCCATTCTCGGCCATGGGGCGGACCTGCGGCTCCAGTTGGCGGGCAATCTCCCGACGCAATGGCAATTGATCGGCTGGTGGCTCACACAGAATAGCCTTCCAGATGCCCGCATCTTTCATGCGGTTATCATCATTGAGCAGAGCCTTCACCTGAATAATGACTTCGCGAACAATCTGGTTATCCTGAGCGCTCAGCGCCCCCTCAGCGCTCTCCTGGTTCCCATAATCGGGAGACGGCACCGAGCTTTCTGGCTGAACTTCCGCCGGCGCCTGTTCTGGCGACTCTGGATTGCCGGCCGGTGGCATCTCGCCCGTCGCTTCCCGGAAGGCACGCTCAAGATCTTTTGCCTCCTGCTCTGAGGCAAATTTCATCTGGCCCTCGTAGGCCTGTCGGATCCGATCCTGATTCTGAGTGGGTTCAATGCCCAGAATTTCCCAGCAATTCATAAAACGCCAACTCCGGCTTAATAAAATATGTACTTTCTGAAGACAAAACGCCTACTCTCCCCTACTCTTACCGCAGAGCGAGTAAAGCTGTAAAGCCGCCCGATTATAGAACGATTCTCATGACCAATACGAATTACCTGAAATCAATCCAGAACGGCAAATCCTCACCGCTGGCTGCGTTATCGCCGGCACTTCTGGCCACATTAGTCGCGACCATGTATGCCGGCGTATCCTATGCTGAAACAGATGTTACGAGTTTCAATGATGACTTGCCGGTGTTCACGGACGAGATTCCCGAAGTTCTCACCACCACTCGTCTGCGCCAGCCGAAAACCCGGGTTCCCGGCAGCACCACGGTTATTGAAGGCGATCTGATTCGTAATCTTGGCATAATGAATCTGTACGAAGTCTTCCGCCTCGTGCCCGGCATGACAGTCAACTTCGTGGGCAGCCATCAGCCCTCGGTAACCTACCATGGTACCAGCCATTATGAGCAGCGGCGCATGCAGGTATTGGTGGACGGACGTACGGCTCACCGGGCCGCCCTGTCGGACATGGACTGGAAAACCATGCCGGTCCCGCTGGAAATGATCGAACGCATAGAGGTGGCCAGGGGGCCCAATTCTGCCGCGTACGGCATCAATGCGTTCCTTGGCACCATTAACATTATTACCCGAAACCCGGCTGATACGGCCGGTGTCGAGACGTATGTAAGCAGCGGCTCCAGGGGCTATTTCCGGACCGTCGGGTCGGCGGGCAACACTGGTGAGCTCATGGACTGGCGGCTGACTTACGAGAAGCGAAAGTTTGACGGCTTCGACTACGACGATGAAGGCGAAGACTTCCACGACGGCAAGGACATCGATTCGCTTGATTGGGATTCCCGGATCCGGCTTTCCGGCCAGTCAGACCTGCAACTTCGCGCCGGTATTGTGGAGGGTGTTGATGAGCGGGATCAGAACAAAAGTGGCTCCCTTGAGGCCAACGAGAATCCGGACATTAATCTTCGGGATTACCACCTGCAGGCGAAGTTCAATCACCGGATTTCGGACAACCACTTTTTTCACATCCAGGCCGCGGTAGAGAATTTTGATCGGGAACAGGAATATGGAATTGCGTGGGGCCAGACAACCGCAGAGTGTTTGAGGGACGGCACACCGCTCAATTCAGAGGATGAGGGCACCGGTGATGATGAATGTTTCGTCGACGAGCCCAATGCCTTCTTTGCTGACATCGACGACAACTACGAAGACACCCGGATGGAAGTCGAGTTCCAGGATACCGCACTGTTCAGTGAAAACCTGAAACTGGTAACCGGCACCGGTTTCCGCAAGGATATCCTCCGCTCCGACACCCTTTTCAATGGCCGGCATGAGGTTTACCAATCCCGCGTATTCGGCAATGTGGAATACACCCCCTGGCGCTGGCTGACCCTCAATGCCGGCGGTAACTGGGAGCGCACCAGCACCACCGGCGACGACTACTTCTCGCCCCGCGTAGCCGCCAACTTTATCTTGAATGACAATCAGGCACTGCGCTTTGTTTACTCGGAGGCGGTTCGTACGCCGGATGCATTCGAGCAAAGCAGTGACTATGGCTACACACTGACCAATGTCAGGCCGGACACCTATTCAGACCTGGAGGGCACACGTGTTACCACCGCAGAAGCTCTGAAGACCGGCGCTCTGAATACAGCTGGCAATGAGCTTGAAGAAGAGCGCATAACCTCTTATGAAATAAGCTATTTTGGACAGTTTCCGCTGAGCCAGGCCTTGCTTTCTCTGGAAGTGCGCGGCTTCCGTGACAGGATGCGAGACATGATCGGGGGCATCATTCAGCTCAAGGAATGGTCTCTTGAGAACAGCTACGCCATTGATCAGAAGGGCTTTGAACTGGAAGGCGGCATTGAGATCTCGGGCACGAAATTCCGCGCAAGTTACGCCTACCTGGACCAGGATACCTGGTACACCGGTGGTGTACTGGACAACGATGCAGGAGAGCAGGAAGATCAGGCCGAAATCCTCGAGCGCATGTCTGTTCGTCACTCCGGCAGTCTTGCCATCATTCAGGAACTGCCCTTGGATCTGACTGCGTCTTCTGCGTTTTACTGGGCCGATGAATTCAACCGTAAACACGAGCAGTTCGAGCGCATTGATGCGCGCCTCAGCAAACGGTTCTACGGCCCCCGCTACAACGCGGAACTGGCTTTTACCATGCAACATTATCTGAACCGCGAGGCGGAACTGAGCTCAGATAACATCATTGCCGATCACAACCAATTTTTTGTGGAAGCCAGCCTTAAATTCTGATGTTATGAACCAGGCTCTGAAATGGAACGGATAACCAGGAAGGTATGAAACCGAACATCGGCTCTGAAGCGCCAGGATGGCGTGAAAGCATTGTTCTGACCTTGTCAGCCAGGCTGATCAGCCTGGTTGTCCCCCTGCTTTTCTTGTCCGCAGGGGCGCTTGCGCAGGACATTATTGACGCCCGGACAATTCCCGTGGCCGGCTCCGGCAACAGTGCGCTGGACAAACACATTATCCGGTTGATCGAAGAGCGCATTGAAGGTGCTGCAACACTGAGTCTTGCTCCTTCCGATGCCTTCCGCTCCACAGAGGATGGAAGTCCTGTTGTCGCCATTGGCCCCTCTGCTTTCTCCCGCGTGCGAGAGGCAGACCGTAGTGCCAATGTGCTTGCGGTGCTCGTGGAGAAGAACTTCATTGATGGCTACATTAACCGGTTTCCCGGCCAGATCGGCGCTGTTTACTACGATGTCCCTTTGCTACGCCAGGCTTTAACCGGTAAAGCCATCCTGCCCCAGGCCACAAAAATCGCATTGCTGGCCACCACGGAATCCGCTGAGATCTACGAACCTCTGGTCGATCAGTTGTCAGCCTACGGTCTTGGCGCCAGAGTTTTTATTGCAGATAACGAAGAGCAGCTCATCCCCACCCTGAACCGTGCTCTCAGTTATGGCGACTTCCTGCTTGCCGGGCCGGATGACAAGATCTATAACCCTCGCAGCATCAAACACATACTGTTAACCGCCTATCGTCGCAACAAAATCCTGATCGGCCCGGACCAGGGCTATGTGAAAGCCGGTTCTCTGGCGTCCAGTTACACGCCCTTCTCAGTCATGGCGGATCAGGCCAGCGAGCAGTTGCTGGAATTCCTTGAGTCCGGAGAGTTTTCTTCTCCGGAATATCCAGACGAGTACCGAGTTGAAGTCAATGAACAGGTTGCACGATCGCTGAACATACCTCTGCCCGATCGTGACTGGATTGCCGATACCGTTGACCAGATGTTACGTGAAGCCCGGGAGGAGTCGAAATGACCCAGCCTGCCAGAAATACCGGAATGTCACTGTCCTCTCGCCTGCTCCTTCTCGGTGCGTTCCCGGCCGTGGTGATGTTCGTTGCTCTGATGGCTTTCTTCACGTCAGCCCGACTGGATGATGCTCGCAGTGAACTGGCACAGACCAGCCAGATGCTCGCAGACAGCCTGGCACCGGCACTGGAATATGCGGTTGTTTCCGGCAATTCACGGGCGCTGGAGCAGATTGTTGAGCAGTCCCTCCAGCGCAGTGAAGCAGAGTGGATCCGGGTGACCGATGTCATCGGGGAAAACCTTGGCTTTGTCAGCAACGGTGACACCAGTCAAGCTGGCGAGGAGCATGAGTACAGGGTTTATGCAGCAGAAATCCTTCAGGAACCCGTCGAAATTGGCAATGGTGACCTGTTAAGCGGAAGCTGGAGTGGTGATTCTGGATCTTTGCGTGTGGGCACGGTTGAAGTTGGCGTTGATCCTCGCTTACTGGAAGCCAGGCAACAGGAAATACTATGGGCCTCAATTACGGTAGGCGGTGTGGTTTTCGCGATCACGCTCTTGCTGGTCAACTACTTCCTGAAAGACATTCTGCGCCCCATTCACAGGTTGGCGCGTCGGGTTTCCCAGCTGATTCAGGGAGATTATCAAACACAACCGGTGGCCGTGAAAGGTAACGCCAAAGAAGTGGTGGAAATCCAGCAACAGCTGAATGAGCTGGCACGCCATCTGGCACAACTGGAACAGGATCGTGACCAGACTCTGGCCATTTCTGAAAATGCCCGGCAAAAAGCCGAGCACGCCAACCAGGCCAAGTCAGGGTTTCTGACCGCCATGAGCACCGAGCTGCGCACACCGCTGCATGGTGTTCTGAAAACCCTGGACGCCGTGCGCGAAGACCCCTTGAGTGAACGTCAGAGCCACCATTTGAGAACAGTCCGGCAATCGACAGAGGACCTGTTGACGGTCATTTCCGACATTCTGGATTATGCCCACCTGGATAACGGTGTGTTTGCGCCCGATACCCAGGCTTTCGACCTAAGGAAACTGGTTGAAAACTGTACGGCCTCTCTCCGGCTGGCAGCCGAACAACATGGAGGCTCTCTGGACATGGAATTCCAGGGGGCCTGGCCCGAATCGGTCCTGGTTCTCGGCGACTCTCCCAGGGTTCGGCAGATACTGGCGGGGCTCGTTGAAAATGCCGTGAATTTCTCCGGCGATGACTTTGTGAGCATCCAGGCTCATCTTTCACCGGTGGACCAGGGCCGAGTGCTGCTCAATTGCACCGTTACCGATTCCGGTTCGCCAATGACATCGGAGCAACTTGATAACGTTTTCGGACACTCCGGAGACAACCCTGCCCAAGGCGGCATAGGTTTGTCGGCTGTGCAGAGACTGGTCGAACTGATGGGTGGTTACATCAAGGTAGGTTCTGAAACAGGCCAGGACTCATCCATCTGTTTCGAGCTGGCCTTCGATCTTGCCGATACTGAAAACACTCCAGAATACTGACTGGCCCGCCGCAAAGCGGGCCCTCGTGAGCGTCAGGCCGCCGGTTCACGCATGGTGACAAACTCTTCAGCCGATGTTGGATGAATTCCAATGGTGGCATCAAACTGAGCCTTGGTGGCTCCGGCCTTGATGGCCACCGCCAGACCCTGGGTGATTTCACCGGCGTCCGGCCCGACCATGTGTGCGCCCAGCACCTGATCAGTTTCGTCATCCACCACCAGTTTCATCAAGCTGCGCTCATCACGCCCACTGAGAGTGTACTTCATGGGCCGGAACTCTGACCGGTAAATCCGCACACGGTGGCCAGCTTCACGGGCTTCCTGTTCAGTCAGGCCAACGGTACCGATATTGGGCTGACAGAATACCGCGGTGGGAATGGCGCTGTAATCCATCTCGCCCTGGCCATCACCAAACAAGCGGCGAGACAACACCATGGCCTGAGCCAGCGCTACCGGCGTCAGTTGCGGGGTACCAATCACATCGCCCAGTGCATAAACAGATGGCACTGCCGTCTGGAAGTAGTCGTCTACCTGAACGTGCCCCGAAGCCGTCAGCTCTACGCCCAGGTCGGTCAGCCCCAGCCCGTCCACAAGCGCCCGGCGACCGGTTGCTGCCATGATCAGGCCGGTTTCCAGCTGGTCTCCGTTGCTCAACTGTGCCACATACGTGGAATCATTCCGCTCTACTGAATCAATGGTAACGTTGAAGCGCAAATCGATGCCTTTTTTGCGCATTTCCTGCAAGGTAAAGTGCCGAACATCGTCGTCAAAGCCCCGCAGAAACATATCGCCGCGATACAACAGGGTAGTTTCCACGCCCAGGCCTGCCAGAATGCCGGCAAATTCCACCGCAATATAGCCGCCGCCCCAGACGGTAGCGTGGCGCGGTAACTGCGGCAGATAAAACATATCATTGGAGGTCAGCAGGTGTTCTTTGCCGGGAATGTCCGGCACCACAGGCCAGCTTCCGGTAGCCACGGTGAT
>Ga0306868_1001307_pt1 | contig 13400 bp, 9 predicted proteins | sample AntRauTorckE6832_FD_190411 | JGI IMG/M metagenome (GOLD analysis project Ga0306868, IMG submission 190411) | Saline lake microbial communities from Rauer Islands, Antarctica - Metagenome Torckler E6 #832 (v2) (version 2) | ecosystem: Environmental > Aquatic > Non-marine Saline and Alkaline >... | reverse complement strand
ACAGCAAACGCGTTGTCTCCGATCAGATTGCGCCCGGTCAGAATGGCATGGCCCAGGCCCTTCATTTCGTTTTGCCGGGTGAACGCAAAGGAATTGTTATCGATCAGATCGCGGATGGACGCAAGAAGGTCTTCCTTTCCCGAGCCGGCAATCTGGTGCTCCAGCTCATAACTGATATCGAAGTGATCTTCGATGGCGCGCTTGCCGCGGCCCGTCACAAAACCAAACTCGTGAATACCTGCTTCCGACGCTTCCTCTACGCCGTACTGAACCAGCGGCTTGTTTACAATCGGCAGAATTTCTTTGGGCATGGCCTTGGTTGCCGGCAGGAAACGGGTGCCGTATCCGGCAACGGGGAAGAGACACTTCTTGATCATATTGTTCATCCTTCTATTCGCGTGGGTCGCGGCCTTTTGTAAGTCAGTCATCCCTGAAGGTTGACTCACGAAGTGTGCCAAGTGTAACCAAGTTGTTGGTCGGAATGGAGGTCCGTGTACTGGAATGTAGAGATTTGTAAAAAAGAGAAGCCCGTCACCTCGCAAAACACGTGTTGATTTTCTTAGAAAAAACCTTCAAAGGCGCGCTTAAATTATTGTATTATAAAGAATACTAACTTTGTAAAAATTTGTAAAACGCACTGGATTAATCGCTTCTTATGAAATACATTTCCTCATGAAAAATTCTTAAGAATCACCGGCTTTCCTTTTACGTTCGGGCCGACGTTATCTGGCGGGAATCTATACATTGAAACTGACCCTGTTAATGGCACTGGTTTGGTGCGTCATCAGTCAGCCGCTCCATGCTGGGCAAGATGGCTCGTGGCTGACGTTTTCCGGCAAGACAGAAATCAACAGCGATGGCCTTGATGGCGTGGTAGGCGTGGCTGCGGACAAACTGCTTGGTCAGAGCGACGCCATCGGGTTCAACTACCGCGATGCAATGTCCTATAAAAATAAAACCGATTCCAGTGCCGCATCGTTCCGCTATCGTCTCCCGGCCGGGGTCAACCGGGTGCGGATCGAAGCAGGAAGGTCCCGCTACGACCGCGCCGTCAACAGTGGTGACCATCGTGTCAACGCCAGTGGCAAATCCCGTGTGCTTGGACTGGGGGCGAGTCGTCCGCTCTTCTCCAGGTTTGGCATGTCTTTTGATGGTCTCGCCCGGCACCGCGGGTTGGACAGCGAATCTTTTGAGCAGAACAGCCTGGTGTCAGAATCGAGTTACCAGCTCTCGTCCTTCGGCCTTGAAGCAAGCGGCGGCCGTGAACTCGGGGCTGGTGTGTTGGTGAATACCCGGGTTCTGGCACTGAGTGGCCGCGAATTCAAGTCGACGGATTACCCATTGCACGATGACCTGACGGATGAAAGTGCGTTCTACAAGGTGACCGTGTCGGCTTCTATCGAGCAGGAACTGTTCCAGTGGAATTGGCGGGCGAACGGACGATATCAGTTTGCGGATGACGATCTGCCGTCGTCGGAATACCTGACGGTCGCGGGTTCGTCCATGCTTACCGGTTTCAATGGCCAGTCGGTTTCGGTCATCAGGGGTGGCTGGCTGCGGCTGGGTACTGCCAGCCCAGCTTGGCCAATGCCATTTGTGGACGGCGTTCTTTCCACTGTGAACTTCGCTGTGTTGCAGGGCTGGATTCCCGGTTCAGGAGCCCAGAAAAGCCGGCACGGTACGGCCAGCGCGGGCCAGGTCTCACTGAAGATGCAGGGCCGGGCCTTTACCGCCAACGTCAGCGTAGGCCGAATGATCCACGCCACCACCATGGCCATGACCATGCCAGACCATCCGGACGTGCGGTTCTCGCTGTCCATGGGTATCTGACCCGAAGCCTTGCAAAGCCGAAGCCTTACAAACCCGAAGCCTTACAAAACTGTCACTTGAGCAAGTTTCGACCGTGGGTGCTACATTAGTCGTCTATAAGGACATTATCGGGGTCAGAGAAACATGCGCTCAGGGACAAGATTGCTCACGCGGCTTATATTGTCGTGCTTTCTATACACTGTTTCGGCTCAGGCTTTTGAGTTCAATGAGGTGATCGACAAGGCCAGGACCCTGGCCGAACGAAAATATCAGCCGCCACCAGAAGTACCGGGATTTCTCAGAGATCTGGATTACCAGAATTATCAGGCCATTCGCTTTAACCCGGACGTCAGCCTCTGGCGAGAAGGTCGTTCCCGTTTTCAGGTGATGATGGTTCCACCGGGGGGTTTGTATACCCACACAGTGCAGCTGAACGAGATTAACTCTGAAGGGGTAGAGCCCATCCCTTTTGACAGGTCTGCCTACAGCTTCCCCAACGATGACCTTGCCAAACGAATGCCCGCCAATCTCGGTCATGCCGGCTTCAAACTCACCTATCCACTGGGCGAGGGAACGGAGCAGAACCAGTTCCTGGTTTTTGCCGGCGCAAGCTACTTCCGGGGCGTAGGGACGGATAATGGCTTCGGGCTCTCCGCGAGAGGCATCGCGGTGAACACGGGCCTGCCCTCTGGCGAAGAGTTTCCCTCATTCGTGGAATTCTGGCTTGAGCGGCCAGGGGGTGGCAGTGATCGCATGCGGGTTTACGGATTGCTGAACGGCCCCAGCGTGTCCGGTGCCTACCGGTTTGACATACAGCCTGGGCCCACTACCCGGATTGACGTCACGGCCGAGCTGTTTTTCCGCAAAGCGGTGGAACAGCCGGGCCTGGCACCGCTCACCTCCATGTTCTTTTACGGCGAGAACACCGCGCGACCGGTCGGGGAGTGGCGGCCACAAGTTCATGACTCTGATGGTTTGCTGGTCCACGACCAGGGCAGTAACGAATGGTTGTGGCGCCCACTCATCAATCCCTCCCGCCTCAGACTCAGCTTCCTGCAGGTAAATCGCCTGGGTGGGTTTGGCCTGATCCAGAGAGACACAGATTTTCACCAGTTTGAAGATGCCGAGGCCCGCTATGACTTGCGCCCCAGCGCCTGGGTGTCGCCCCGAAAAGGTTGGGCGAACGGTGAAGTTGTCCTGGTCGAAATACCCACGGATTCTGAAACCAACGACAACATCGTTGCTTTCTGGAAACCAGGAGAAGACGCGAGCGCGGGAGCTCACCACCAATTTGCCTATACCCTCAGTTTTGGCGGCCCTGATGTAGCTGGCCAGGACACCGGCCGGGTTGTGAAAACCTTCGTGGGAGACGGTAACCGAACCGGAGGTGGCGATGCAGAGAATGCTTACCGAATCATTGTAGATTTTGCCGGCGGCCCACTGGACGAACTCAAGCCCGATGCTGCGGTAGTCAGTCACGTGAGCGAGGGCGGTAGTGAAGGCGCCGAAATTATTGAGCATTTTGTCGAGTATATTGGAGCAAACAATAACTGGCGCCTGTCCATGCTGGTGCGTCCCGGCAAGGGCAAAGACCCGGTTTTTCGCGGCCAGTTGCGGCTTGACGATAAGCCCCTGACGGAAGTCTGGACCTATTCACTGTCGGAGTCTGCCAGGAACGGACAGAAGGGGTCATGACGGAGCCCCTGACCATGCCGGAGATCCTTTGCCAGCAGGCACTGGAGCGGGTGTTGACCTACCTGGGAGACGACGGCGTCACCTTGACCACCGATACCTGCAGGCAGGCCCTTAATCTTGTGGAATCGGCGCTGGCTGAAGGGGCCGGGCCAGACCTGCCCGCCCGGTGTGTTGGCAGTATTCCTTTTTATTTTGAACTCCCCTGTGAAGCCATTCCGGACGCCAGTCCAACGTTGAAGCGCGGGCGAATTGGATATGACTGACACCACAGGTACCAAAGACACACTGGCCCGGAGCCGCTCCGGCGGCTGGCGCAGGGTCGCCACGGTCAGGCGCCTGTTGCTGACTGTCTTCGTATTGGGGCAAACCCTCATTGCCTGCTACTTTCTGCTCTGGGTTTTGCCTTATCACGGCGGCACTCTGGTGGAGCTGGGGATGTTGGTGCTGTTTGCGCTGCTGTACATGTGGATCTGCGTGGGCTTCTGGACCGGAATCCTTGGCTTTGTGTTAAGGCTGGCCGGAGGCGACCGTCACAGCCTGCTGAAGCGACATGCCGGGCCGAAACTGGAGGCCACACCGCTGGCCAGAACAGCCATCATCATGCCGGTTTATCACGAGCCCGTGCACTGGACCCTCAGCGGGCTCAAGGCGGTGTATCAGGATCTGGAACGCTCCGGCCACCTGGACCAGTTTGAATTCCATATTATCTCGGACAGCCGGGACCCGAATGTCTGGCTTGAGGAACAGGCCGCCTGGTATCGCCTTTGCCATGAGCTGGGGGCAGAAGGGCGGCTGTTCTATCGTCGCCGGCGGGTGAACCTCAACTTCAAGAGCGGCAACGTGGCGGATTTCCTGCGACGCTGGGGCCGCCGCTATCGCTACATGGTGGTTCTGGACGCCGACAGCCTGCTCAGTGCCGATACAGTCGTGCGCATGGTGCAGTTGATGGAGCACGAGCCGAACGTCGGCATACTGCAGACGGCTCCCTCCATCATCAACGGTGAGTCCCTGTTTGCCCGGGTGCAGCAGTTCTCCAATCGCCTCTATTCCACCCTGTTTGCCGCTGGCCTTGCGGCCATCCAGATGGGTGATGCTGCGTTCTGGGGGCACAACGCTATTATCCGGGTCCAACCCTTCATGGATCATTGCGGCCTGCGCAAACTGCGTGGGTTCGGCCTGTTCCGCGGCCCCATCATGAGCCATGACTTTGTAGAGGCGGCCTACATGGGCAGGGCTGGTTACGAAGTCTGGCTGGAGCCCAACCTTGGCAACAGTTTTGAAGAGTCCCCGCCAACGCTGTCTGACGAGTTGTCCCGTGACAACCGCTGGTCCCGGGGGAATCTCCAGCATCTGTGGATTCTGCTGTTCGGGCGGCGGCTGCGGCTGGCTCATCGGATGGCATTGGTGAACGGTGTGATGGCCTATATGGCCTCGCCCTTGTGGCTGGCGTTCCTGATTCTGACCACCGTCGAAGCGGTGCAGATGACCGTCGCCAGCATCAATTACTTCCCGGAGGGACATCAGGGGTTGTTCCCGCTCTGGCCGGAATGGCGACCGGAATGGGCGCTGGGCCTTGCACTAAGCACGCTTTCGCTGCTGTTTATACCGAAATTCCTGGCCATCCTGGACGCGGTGATCCATGGCTCTGCCAAGCAGTTTGGCGGCGTTTTGCGGCTGCTCGTCAGCGTGTTGGCCGAGATTGTGGTTTCAGTGCTGCTCGCGCCTGTGAGGATGATGGCCCATAGCCGATATGTGCTGGGCGCCCTGTTAAACCTGTCCCTGACCTGGGCCGGACAGAACCGCACACAGGAGACCTCCTGGCGGGATGCCTTCGTGACCCAGTTTCCCGGAATGGTGGTCGCGGTGGCCTGGTCCGCCTTTGCCTGGAGCATCGACCCGATGTTCTTCCTCTGGTCACTGCCGGTGGCCATTCCTCTGGTGCTGGCAGCCCCCACATCGGTATTGCTGAGCCGGGTTGGCGCAGGTCAGGCCCTGCGCAAGTGGGGCATGCTGGTGATACCGGAAGAGCGGGAGCCCGTGCAAGTGCTGGAAAATGCCCGTGCTGCCAGGCGCGACAGTGGTAACGCTTCGGCACTGACAGCGGTGGAACAAGCCGTGGTTCGCCCCAGGCTCAATCGGCTTCATCAGGCGCTGGCACGAAATGTCCGCCTCGCCCGGAGGGGAACGCTGTTGGCGCCGCTGGTGGCGCGCTGCGGTACAGAAGGCCCCGGCTCACTGTCCCGAAGTGAACTCAGCCAGTTGTTTCGTGACAGGCAATCGCTGGAGGAACTGCACCAGCTTGCCTGGCAGTCACCGCCAGACAGTTTCTGGGGCCGGCGCATCACCAGGCTAAGCAGACGGGCCGACAAGGATTGTTGACAATATCATCGTTTGGGCGTAAATTTTCGACCAATAGAGCCATTATTGTTGACAATATATGTCAGAAGCCGCCATCCAGACCTACACACAGACCTACACCCGCGCCGACGAAGCCTTCGATTGTCTGCAAACGGCCATCGTAAAAGGCGACCTGGTTCCCGGTGAAAAAATCGGTGAAGTGGAACTCTGCTCCCGTTTTGATCTTACCCGCGGCCCGCTAAGAGAAGCCCTTGGTCGTCTCGAATCCCGCGGATTACTGGTCCGTCGGCCCCATGCAGGGGTAAAAGTGGTCGCCGTGAGCGCAGACGAGCTCATGGAGCTGTACCGCATCCGCGAAATCATGGAAGGCCTGGCGGCCCGGCAGGCTGCCGAAAGAATGACCGACGAAGAAATCGCCGACCTCCACGCCACCCTTGATGTCCACGAAAAGATGATCGAAGAAACCCAGGGCCAGGCGTACTACCAGGCTGAGGGCGATTACGACTTCCATCACCGCATCGCCACCGGCAGCCGCAACGCAAAACTAGCGCAAATGCTGCTGGGTGATCTTTACTATATGGTCCGGATGTACCGTTATCGTTTGAGCACATCGACCGGACGGCCCCAGATGGCCCTGAGAGAACACCGAAGAGTCGCAGAAGCCATCGCCCAACGCGACGGCGAACTGGCAGAATTCCTGATGAAACGCCACATCAACGCGGCCCGAAAAAACATAGAAAAAAGAATCCAGAACGGCACACTGACGATTTAACAAGGGGTCTGACAAGGGGTCTGACCCCGAACGGGGTCAGACCCCAAAAACACTGACCAGCTATCAGTAAGGGGAGTCAGACCCCAAAAACACTGACCAGCTATCAGTGAGGGGAGTCTGAGCCAAACTCAAACCTCGCAGACTAAAAAGGGGTCTGACCCCAAGGGGTCAGACCCCACCCAACAAACTGACAAGCTCTCAATTCACGGGGGTCAGTCCCCCTTCGGGGACAGACCCCAAGCAAAGAGGCCACCAAAATGCCAAAACAACCCAGCCCAGGCGCCCGCTTCCGCAAAGCGCTCAAAGACAACCACCCGCTCCAGATCGTCGGCACCATCAACGCCTACACCGCCATGATGGCGGAAAAGGTAGGGCACCAGGCCATTTACCTGTCTGGTGGTGGTGTCGCTAACGCCTCTTTTGGATTGCCGGATCTGGGCATGACCACCATGAACGATGTGGTTGAAGACGTTCGCCGCATTACAACCGCTTCCAATGCGCCGCTACTGGTGGATATTGATACCGGCTGGGGCGGGGCGTTCAACATCGCCCGGACAATCCGGGAAATGGAACGCGCCGGTGCAGCCGCTGTCCATATTGAAGACCAGATTGCACAGAAGCGCTGTGGCCACCGCCCCAACAAGGAAATTGTTTCCCAGCAGGAAATGGTGGACCGCATTAAAGCAGCGGTAGATGCACGGGTAGACGATGACTTTTTCATCATGGCCCGCACCGATGCCTTCCAGAAAGAAGGCCTGGAAGCCGCTATCGAAAGAGCCAAAGCCTGTGTCGACGCCGGTGCAGACGGCATCTTCGCCGAAGCGGTGACCGAGCTTGAGCATTACGAGGCGTTCTCCAAGGCATTGGACGTCCCGATTCTGGCCAACATCACCGAATTCGGGGCAACGCCGCTGTATAACCGCAAAGAGCTGGCAGACGCCGGTGCGGCCATGGTGCTGTATCCGCTGAGTGCATTCCGGGCCATGAACAAAGCCGCACTGAACGTTTATGAAACACTGCTTGAAAAAGGCGACCAGAAAGACGTAGTCGACCAGATGCAGACCCGGATGGAACTCTACGATTTTCTGAACTATCACGATTTCGAACAGAAGCTGGATGAACTGTTCAGACAGTCAGGGTCCTGACAGTAAGGGGTCTGAAGTCAGGGGTCTGACCCCGAACGGGGTCAGACCCCATTTAAATTGAGGAGTAAAAAGGGGGTCAGACCCCATCCCAGTCAATGTAGGTCGGATTAGCCAAAGGCGTAATCCGACAATCAAACAAGGTAAGGGGCAACAACGATGGCTGAAGCAAAGAAACTCAGTGGAGCAGGCCTCAGAGGCCAGGTCGCAGGCGTTACGTCACTATGCACAGTAGGCCAGTCCGGCACCGGCCTGACCTATCGCGGCTACGATATCAGCGACCTGGCAGAACATGCCCAGTTCGAGGAAATAGCCTATCTGCTGCTGCGTGGCAAACTGCCTACCCAGCAGGAACTGGACGCCTACAAGAAAAAACTGATAAGCCTGCGCGAACTGCCCTACGCCGTGAAATCCGTGCTCGAGCATATCCCCAAAAACGCCCACCCCATGGACGTGATGCGCACCGGCTGCTCCATGCTCGGCAACATGGAAACTGAAACCGATTTCAGCCAGCAGGACGACAAGATCGACCGGATGCTGGCGCTGTTTCCAGCGATCATTACCTACTGGTATCGCTATGTTCACGAGGGCAAGCGCATCGACACAGCCAGCGACGTGGATTCGATCGGCGGCCATTTTCTGGAGCTGCTGCACGGGGAAAAGCCCAGCGAACTCCATGAGCGGGTAATGAACGTCTCGCTGATCCTTTACGCAGAGCACGAGTTCAACGCATCCACCTTTACGGCCCGGGTTTGCGCTTCCACGCTGTCTGATATTCACAGCTGTGTCACCGGGGCCATCGGTACCCTTCGTGGCCCGCTTCACGGTGGTGCCAACGAAGCCGCCATGGCGCTGATTCAGAAATTCAAAACGCCGGAAGAAGCCGACAGCGGCCTGATGGGCATGCTGGAGCGGAAGGAAAAAATCATGGGATTCGGCCACGCCATCTACCTTGATTCCGACCCGCGCAACGCCATCATCAAAAAATGGTCGGAAAAACTGGCACAGGAAGCGGGCGACACCGTGCTTTATCCGGTATCGCTTCGCTGTGAAGAAGTCATGTGGCGCGAGAAAAAGCTGTTCTGCAACGCAGACTTCTTCCACGCCTCGGCCTATCACTTCATGGGCATCCCCACCGAACTGTTCACGCCCATCTTCGTGATGTCACGGGTATCCGGCTGGGCAGCACACGTGAAAGAACAACGCGAAAACAACCGCATCATCCGCCCCAGCGCCGACTACAACGGCCCCGACCACGCGGAGTGGCTACCGATTGAGCAGAGAGGGGTCTGACCCCGAACGGGGTCCGACCCCATAAACACTGACCAGGCCTCGGCCCCGCACTATGTCGAGGGGTCTGACCCCGCATGGGGTCCGACCCCATAACTACTGACCAGGCCCTAGCCCCGCACTAGTCAAACAGGGTCAGCAAAATAGGGTCAGACCCCATGCGGGGTCCGACCCCGCGGGACCCATAAACACTGACCAGGCCTCGGCCCCGCACTAGTCAAACCTGGTCAGTAAAATAGGGTCAGACCCCATGCGGGGTCAGACCCCTTGGAACCAAACCCCTTGAAGCCAGACCCATTGGAGCTTCCAGCTATGAACACAAACTACCGAAAACCCCTGCCAGGCACCGACCTGGACTATTTCGACACCCGCCAGGCCGTGGAAGACATCCAGCCGGGCGCCTACGACAAGCTCCCGTACACCTCCAGAATCCTGGCGGAGCAGCTGGTGCGCCGTTGCGACCCGGGCGCTGTGACGGATTCCCTGAAACAGCTGATCGAACGCAAGCGCGACCTGGATTTTCCCTGGTACCCGGCGCGGGTGGTCTGCCACGACATACTGGGGCAGACCGCATTAGTGGATCTGGCGGGGCTGCGTGATGCGATTGCGGAGAAGGGCGGTGACCCGGCAAAGGTTAACCCGGTGGTGCCCACCCAGCTAATCGTGGATCACTCGCTTGCAGTGGAACACGCCGGTTTTGAAAAGGACGCGTTCGAGAAAAACCGCGTGGTGGAAGATCGCCGCAACGACGACCGTTTCCACTTCATCAACTGGACCAAGACCGCCTTCGAAAACGTGGATGTGATCCCTCCGGGTAACGGCATCATGCACCAGATCAATCTGGAAAAAATGTCGCCAGTGGTGCAGTCGCGGGAGGGTGTTGCTTACCCCGATACCTGCGTCGGCACCGACAGCCACACCCCCATGGTAGACGCCCTCGGCGTTATTTCCGTAGGCGTGGGCGGCCTTGAGGCCGAGAGTGTCATGCTGGGCCGCGCGTCCATGATGCGCCTGCCGGATATCGTGGGTGTTGAGCTGAAAGCAAAGCTGAAGCCGGGTATCACTTCAACCGACATGGTACTGGCCATCACCGAATTCCTGCGTAAAGAGCGGGTGGTGGGCGCCTATCTGGAATTCTACGGCGAAGGCGCTGACAGCCTCACGATTGGCGATCGGGCCACCATCTCCAACATGACACCCGAATATGGCGCCACGGCAGCCATGTTCTACATCGATGACCAGACCATCGACTACCTCAAGCTGACAGGCCGCGAGGACGACCAGGTTGCTCTGGTAGAAACCTACGCCAGACACACCGGGCTTTGGTCCGATAGCCTGAAAACCGCCGAATACGAGCGGGTACTGACCTTTGATCTGTCGACCGTCGAACGAACGCTGGCCGGCCCTTCCAATCCTCACGCGCACCTGCCGACATCAGAACTGGTTAAACATGGCATTGCCGGTCCCTGGGAGCAGGAAGAGGGTAAGATGCCGGATGGCGCTGTGATCATTGCAGCGATTACTAGCTGCACAAATACCTCAAATCCCAGAAACATGGTGGCCGCAGGGTTGATTGCCCGCAACGCCAACAAACTGGGCCTGACCCGTAAACCCTGGGTGAAATCCTCCCTGGCGCCGGGCTCCAAAACGGTCAAGATGTACCTGGAAGAAGCCAACCTTATGTCGGAGCTGGAAAACCTCGGCTTTGGTGTAGTGGCTTTCGCCTGCACGACCTGTAACGGCATGAGCGGCGCACTGGACCCGATCATTCAGAAAGAAATCATCGATCGCGACCTTTATTCCACCGCAGTGCTTTCCGGCAACCGTAACTTTGACGGGCGAATCCATCCCTATGCCAAGCAGGCATTTCTGGCGTCACCACCTCTGGTTGTGGCCTACGCGATTGCGGGCACCATCCGCTTTGATATCGAAAAAGACGCACTTGGATACGATCAGGATGGCAACCCCGTCACCCTGAAAGACATCTGGCCAGACGACGCCGAAATCGACGCCATCGTAAAAGCCAGCGTCAAGCCGGAGCAATTCCGCAGCACCTACATACCGATGTTTGATGTGACCCAGAAGTCGCAGATCAAGAGCAAGCCGAATTACGACTGGCGCCCCCAAAGCACCTACATCCGCCGTCCGCCATACTGGGAAGGTGGCATGGTTGGGGAGAAAACTCTCAAGGGCATGCGCCCGCTGGCCGTGCTGCCGGACAACATCACCACGGACCACCTGTCGCCCTCAAACGCCATCATGATGGACAGCGCCGCTGGCGAATACCTGCACAAAATGGGCCTGCCGGAGGAAGACTTCAACTCCTACGCCACCCATCGGGGCGATCACCTGACGGCCCAGCGAGCAACCTTCGCCAACCCCAAGCTGTTCAACGAAATGGTGCGTGATGAGAACGGCAAGGTGAGGCAGGGCTCTCTGGCCCGCATCGAACCGGAAGGCAAGGTAACGCGCATGTGGGAAGCCATCGAAACCTACATGGAACGCAAGCAGCCACTGATCATCATTGCCGGTGCCGACTACGGCCAGGGTTCCTCCCGTGACTGGGCCGCCAAAGGCGTTGCCCTGGCCGGTGTGGAAGCCATCGCGGCAGAAGGCTTCGAGCGTATCCACCGCACCAACCTGGTGGGCATGGGCGTAATGCCGCTGCAGTTCGAAGAAGGCACCACCCGTAAAACCCTGGCGATTGACGGAACCGAAACCTACGACGTAGAAGGCACCGCCGCACCCCGCGCCGAGCTCACACTGGTGATCCACCGCAAAAATGGCACCACCGAGCGAGTGCCAGTCATTTGCAGACTCGATACAGCAGAGGAACTATCAATCTACAGCGCCGGCGGCGTATTGCAGCGCTTCGCAGAAGATTTCCTGCAGTCGGCCTAAGGGTAGGTGGCACAGGGGTCTGACCCCTCGGGGTCAGACCCCATTTTATTCTGAGAGTGCGGCGCTGCGTACAGAGGGGTCAGACCCCATTATCCTGATAATGCAGCGCATCGTATTGCGGCGCCAGACCCCATTATCCGTGAATGTCGGATTACGGCCCGCTGGGCCTAATCCGACCTACGCAGAAGTCATCCACCACCCGTAGGTCGGATTAGCGCAGCGTAATCCGACAAAAAAGCCAAAAAGGTATCCCCATGCCCAACACCCCCCAAATCAAAATCCCCGCCACCTACATGCGTGGCGGCACCAGCAAAGGCGTCTTCTTCCGCCTGCAGGACCTGCCAGAGGCAGCACAAACCCCAGGCGAAGCCCGGGACAAACTCCTGCTACGCGTAATCGGCAGTCCAGACCCCTACCAGAAACACACAGATGGCATGGGCGGTGCCACCTCCAGCACCAGCAAAGCGGTGATTCTCGCCGAGCCCACCCAGCCCGAGCACGACGTGGATTATCTCTTCGGCCAGGTTTCCATCGACAAGCCCTTTGTGGACTGGAGCGGCAACTGCGGCAACCTCAGTGCAGCCGTGGGCGCATTCGCCATCACCGCCGGGTTCGTCAGCCCGGAGCGGATTCCCGAAAATGGCGTCTGCACCGTGCGAATATGGCAGGCCAATATCCGCAAAACCATCATCGCCCATGTGCCAGTCACCAACGGTGACGTGCAGGAAACCGGCGATTTTGAACTGGACGGCGTGACCTTTCCTGCGGCGGAGATCCAGGTCGAATTCATGGATCCTGCAGACGGTGAAGGCGCCATGTTCCCCACCGGCAACCTGGTGGACGAACTACAAGTGCCCGGCATCGGGACCCTGCAAGCAACGATGATCAACGCTGGAATCCCCACCATTTTCCTGAACGCCAGCGCTATTGGATTTAAAGGCACAGAGCTTCAGGAAGACATCAATAGCAACCCCAGGGCGCTTGCGATGTTTGAAACCATTCGCGCTCACGGCGCAGTAAAAATGGGGCTGATCAGCCATGTGGACGAAGCTGCCCACAGGCAGCACACCCCCAAAGTCGCCTTTGTGGCAGAGCCCTGTGACTACGTGTCGTCCAGCGGAAAATCGATTGGCCCTCAAGATGTCGATGTGCTGGTTCGGGCGCTTTCCATGGGTAAACTCCACCACGCCATGATGGGCACGGCAGCCGTCGCGATTGCCACGGCTGCCGCCATTCCAGGCACGGTTGTGAACCTTGCCGCAGGCGGCGGAGAAAGAACAGAAGTCGTGTTCGGTCACCCGTCCGGCACGCTCAAAGTCGGTGCGGAGGCAGAAAAAACCGACGGAAACTGGACGGCGAAAAAAGCAATCATGAGCCGCAGCGCCCGGGTACTCATGGAAGGGTGGGTGAGGGTGCCGGCCCATTGAAGGTGT
>Ga0306868_1001300_pt1 | contig 13445 bp, 10 predicted proteins | sample AntRauTorckE6832_FD_190411 | JGI IMG/M metagenome (GOLD analysis project Ga0306868, IMG submission 190411) | Saline lake microbial communities from Rauer Islands, Antarctica - Metagenome Torckler E6 #832 (v2) (version 2) | ecosystem: Environmental > Aquatic > Non-marine Saline and Alkaline >... | reverse complement strand
CCCTTTTCCGCAAAAATATCTAACGCTGCTTCTAATATTTCTTCTTTTCGATCACCCATTTATGTAATTTCCCTTCTTTAGTGTTAATATTTATTTTATTAATTTTATTTTATCATAAATAAATAGTTTTTGAAAATGATTAATTAAAATGTCATATATTAATCTAAAATAAAAAAAAGCCGGGAAATAGATCCCAGCTTTTTAGTAATTTATCTATTTTTTTTAGAAGCTAACAGTTAAAGCAGTATTGATTGTACTACCTTCACCTTCAATACCTTCAGCTGTTTCACCCATGAGGTACTTGGCAGTTGTATCCCAGGTTATATTCTCATGAAGTTCTTTGCTCAGGCTTCCTTCTAAATAGTTGTAGTTTAAGCCTCCATCAATATTCTTATACTGATAAGCTGCACCTATAGTTGTTGTTGCAGTCCAATCATATGCTGCACCAATTTTAGCTAAAGTATAGGTGTCTTCATTTGGATTATCATCAGCATCCTGATACTCTAAAGCACCAATTAAGCTAGTCCTATCATCTAAATCAAATGTGGTATCGGCTTCAACAAACAACATATTGTAGTCTTCTTCATAGGAATCATTCATTGTATATTCTACATTTGCATAGTTATCGAAGTCACCATAAGTGTTTTCGATACCAGCATTGATTCTGTGCTTATCTGCATTTGCATCATCTCTAGTAACAAATGTATAACCACCTAATAAAGTAGTAGTATCATTTAATAGATACTCAGCACCTACATTTGCAAGAATATAATTTCCATCTGATTCTTCTAGATCATTATCACCCTGATCATCACCAGTTGCTCTAAAGTCTGTACCAGCATATTCTACTTTACCTTTAATTGTTACTTCATCAGTTACTGTCACTGCTGCATCTGCTGCTGCCAGGAAATCTTCCATTTCATAGTCGTAAACAACTTCTCCACCAAGAACTACATTATCGGCTATTTCAAGACCTTCAACAGCACCTGAAAGGAAAGTATAATCGTTATCACCATCAAGATAATAAACTTTACCAGAAACAGTTGCTATATCCAAATCTCTGCTCATTGTAAGACCATAGTAGTCATCAGTATCTTCGTCACCTTCACCTAATATTAATCCTTTAAAGTCAAAACCCATATAAGAAGTTGTAGCTTCTACACCACGAGCATCTCCAATTTCATCAGCAAAGTATCTTTCAACATGATAATCATCCATATTACCAACTTTAACGTTTGTACCATTATAAGCTACTTCTAATAAAGCAGAATCAATTTTGAAAGCCCCACTATCACTTACTGGATTAAGACCAGTTTGAGATGTGTCACCAAATACTTCACCATGTGCATCTGCAAAGTAAGTTGAAAGTGCATCAATATTCAAATTGAACTCTGCACCAGAAATATCACCATTTACAATAAAGTTATATTCCTGATAGAAGTTCTTTTCAGATGGGAAATCAGCATATACTCCTTCAGCAAAATCATCTTCAAGATCTAATAAATCTTCATCAGCCCATAATTCAGCAGTTGCCATTTCGTTATCTCCATAGTCAGATGCTTCAAAAATTGCAGAAACATCTGCAGCCCATTCGATGTTATCTTCTGGTATATCTAGAGCATCTACCTTAGCTTCTAAAGCATCCATATCTTCATATAAAGCATCTACATCTGCACCTAATACTCTGAGCTCAGCCCTTAATTCAAATGTTAAAGCATCAACGATATCTGCTACTTCTTGAGCTTGAGAATCGCTTAAAGTGTCCTGAGTGTTCTTTTCCATTAAGGACCTAACTATTGCAGTTACATCTTCAGCCTGATCTGTAGTCAAACCTTCACCCATAGCTTCCATTTCAGCAGCCATTGCTTCCTGTTCTGCTATAATATTATCTAGAGCACGACTGATTAAAACAGCCATCTCATAACGAGTCATTGATTGCTGCCCTTTATACTCTCCATCAGGAAAGCCTTCAATAACACCTGCAGCAACAAGTTTATTTATTGCCTCATATGCCCAGTGATTTCTTGGTACATCCGGGAAAGACTGACCAAAAGCAGGCATCGCTAATACTACAACTAGCATTAAAGCAATTATAATTGTTAATTTTTTCATTTTATTTATAACCCCTTCCGATTATAACTATTCTTGATTTTTTAGTAGTTACTAAAATCTGTTTTAACTTTTTACTAACTAATCAAAAATAATAAGTGGCCTAGTTTCCTTATCATTTTGAATTAACTTTCAAAAATCTTAACAGATTCATTTATGCAAATCTATTCTGCTAACTGTTTTAATTAAATGTCGCCCCCTTCTTTAAGGTATTAATTAGTAGAATAGAAATAACAACAATTTAATATTTTAAAAAATTTGACCAGAAGAAAACCGGTGCCCCCCGCAATAATTCTCCTAACATGAACAACAAGAGGCAACAAGTCACTCGTTAGAAGTAATTATTCATGAATATTATCATGCTTTCTTCTAGCCAATAACTGTAATCAGTCCTAATGACTGACCGGTCATTCATATTATATCATTAAAGATTAACCTTGTCAACTAACTGAAGATCAGGTTTGTAAGTTTGTTTTTATCAACTTTATTCTTAACTATAAGTGATATCTTATCATAGTCCACTGTATTCTGAACATTAAAATAGATTTTTCATTGCTTCCACCTCAATAATAGTTCAAATATTTTTATTTAACAATAATTTAATTCCTTAATTATATTTTGTCAGCATAATCTCTAAAAAGCATCTAAAACGGTGATGCTTTATCTGTCTTAAAAAATATTTTCTAACTGTATAAAGAATTCACTTTTTTCAGGTCCATCAATTGTATAATCTAATCCTGCTCCAATAGTAATCTGATCAGAATAATCATAAGTTAAACGAGGCCGCCAGAGCAGCGTGTTTTCCATTCCGGGAAGTTCAGGCATTTCACGATAGATCAACCAATTTTCTACAGTCAGGTTATCACGCAAAAAAGATCTTTGAGCCATTAAAGAATATTCCGCCATACTTTGATCACGCATTATATTAGTAGCTTCGTCTATTAAAATTCCTTCTTTTATCTGCAGAGCTATTAGATAGTCTCCCAGATAATAATCTACTCCAAGCAGCATTTCTAATTCATCATTTTCTATAATTTGAGGGCCAGTCGGGCTTTTCCGCAAATATTTTCGGTCAAAAAAGTATGCTCCTTCACCTTTTAAAACAAAGCTGCCCAGATCATTAGAAAAACTGCCCCCAATAAAATTCTGATCTTCATAACTTTGAGTCATTATATTGAACTGGGGAAAAGAACCTGCACTTATTTCATAGTCAGAACCCATTCCGAGTACTGAATAACGGAGCCCAAAACCTAACTGATCAGTATCTAGATCAGAAGCTGTGGGAGGCAGAGATACAACTGCCTCCAGTGTTCCATTATCAGTAAAATAGTCTAATTTTAAGGCATCACTGCCGATAAAACGATCATCTGGATTTACAAAAGGGCGTTTTTGCTGACGCTGATCATTAATTAAATTAGTCACTGTTAGACCATCGGCCTTACCCCAGCTAATAATTTGTCTGCCAAGTCTTAAATCTGCATTAGTAAAATAATAATCTAAATATCCTTCATAGAGATCAAGCTCTAATTCTTCTTTCAGTGTATTTATCTGTAATTTTGGATTTAAAACAAATTGACCGTTTTCTAAACGCTGTTCAAACTTAAGATCATATTCTAAATATGAATAAAGCTCTGAACTTTTTTCCAGATCATAGGCTGAATAACCCGTAATCTGATGACTAATATATGCTGCCCCGACTATCGAACTGCTGAAAAGTAGAACTGCTGCTGCCAGAGTTATTATCAAAGTCAGAGAAAATGATTTTTCTCTTTTTAAAAAGTTCATCATCAAAACCTCCTTGTGTTTCCCTGAATTTATAAAATTATATCCTTATATTCCTCGCTTCATCATTCTTTCACTGAATAGATTCTCATCAATTTCAGTATTATATTCAACTTCACTGGTTTTTAAAATAGTCCTGTGATCACTCTGCAGATTATGCATTTCATTATCCAAAATTGTCAAAATACCCTCTATTTCCTCTATTTCATTTACTGTCAAGACCTTAAGCAGTTCTCCTTCCTCATCATAAAATTCTTTCTTTAAACCAATCCAGTTATCCTGCCAGACATAGGTTACTGTTCTGCTGTATAAATCAGCTTCAGCTACTGGAATATTTTCCACAACATAAACTTCTTTACCATCAATAGTCTCTTCTCCAATTAATTTGTGCTGGTCTTCTGCCAGAGTTCTATCGCCGAGGTCATCATAGGTGAAATCTGAGCCCATAAAGTAGTCGCTCTTATTTTCAGAAGAAATTCTCTTCATCTTATTTAAAGCGGGTAAAAAAATCCACTGATCATCACTCTGCTCTGAATTATAGGACCAGTTCATAAAAGAAGTGTTGCGCACATCTGCTGGAGAGATAAAAAACATTATTTTTTTCTCCACCTCACCAAAGTCCTTTTCAAACTGTTTGATCTCTCTAATTCTTTCTGCACTATGACGATTGATCAAAATCATTTCCAGATTTGAAGTTCGACTGTCCCCAGTTTTTCTATTATAAACTTTCTCCATAATTTCTTCTCCGCTTAAATCAGCTGCAGACACTGTTCCTAAAACTGTCATTAGAGCTACCAAAACAAAAACTGTAATTATAATTTTATTTCTCATCTTGATCATCCTTTCCCTTATTGAAGATAAATTTTGGTTCCATAATCTCAATTAAAGCAACTGCCAGAGTCAGGGTTCCAATTAGACTGACAAATAAAGCAGTAGATACAAGCCAACCAAGCTCTCTGTTAGGTGGAAATTTGGAAAATGTTAAAACCATAAATCCTGCTATTACAACCACTGCATTAAAGGTAATGGCTCTACCCGATAGATTAATCGCCTTATCAGCTGTTTCTGCACTGCTAAAGCCTCGAATACCATAATACTGATAGCGGGAAAGCAGGTGAATTGCATAGTCAATTCCCATTCCAACTGAGATACTGGAAATTAGGGCTGTTGTTGTGTTTAGTGAAATTCCAATTCCACCCATAACTCCAAAATTAACTGCAGCTGTAACTGCAATAGGAAGTACTCCTATAAAACCAGCAGCAAAGCTCTTAAATAAGAGACTGAGCAGTAAGAATACACCGACTAAGGAAATTGCCAGACTTAAAATCTGCCCTTTTAAAATTAAACCAGTAAATATCATATTTGTATAAGCTGAGCCGGCAAATTCAACTTCAAATTCCTCTAAAGAAGAATTAGCGGTGAAATCTTCAATCTCAGCAATGATACTTTTTATTTCCTGACTTCGATCTGTCTTCAAGCTAAGCTGAACGTGCAGCTGTCTATAATCATAGTCAATCAATCTATCTAAATCTTCAGGATCACCTGACATTGAATATAAAAGCAGGTATTGAGCTACTAAATCTTTTGATTCAGGTACTCGATTGAATTCTTCCTGATCTTCATTCATTACCTTATTAATCCGGCGCAGATAATCATTTAAACTGTAAGTGGTACCAATCAGTTCTCTTGCTTCCAGCTGATTTTGCAGCTCCCAGACATCTTTTAGATATTCTGGATTTTTAAATGTATCATTTGCTTCTGCTTTAAAAATCAGATTCAGCTGAGTTGTACCTCCAAAATTTTCATTAATAAAATTATCTGCCTGAGAGATTTCTTCATCTTCGGTAAATTTACTCAGCATACTGGAATCAATCCAGATCTTAGAAGCTCCATAAGCTGCTAGAATTGTGATGATGATTGTTATAATCACAACTGCTTTTTTCTTCTCCCGCACAAACTGAGATAATTTATGGAAAAACATTTTATCAGCAGATTTTTTCTCATTTTTCTTTATTTTGAGATTTGGTAAACCTATTATTTTCAAACCTGCAGGGATCATAATCAAAGAAAAGAACATGGCAGACATTACACCAACTGCTGTGAATAAACCAAAATACCTAATCGGCAGTACATCTGAAGTTAATAATGATAGAAATCCTGCTGCTGTAGTAACTGAAGTCATAACTACAGGTTTCCAGAGCTGCCGCTGCATATCTTTAATTAACTCTATTTTATCTTTTCCCGGCTGAGCCTTAATTTCCTGATTTAAATGGCTCAGAAGATGAATTCCATCAGCTACACCTAAGGCAATCAGCATCACAGGAATCATTGTCGAAACAGCATAAATTGGAATTCCTAAATAAGACATCGAGCCAAAAGCCCAGATGGTAGAAAATAACACTACAATCATAGTCAAAAGAGTGCTTTTAAAACTGTGCAGAGTTAAAAAGAGCACAAAAATGATTACAAAGATAACTATCGGAATCATCTGCTGCATATCCTGGGGCATCAAATGAGCTAAAGTTCCTTCAACAACAGGCTGACCTGCAATATAGATATTTTCACTGCCTCTTCTGTAGGGCTCAACAATCGCCTGAATCTTTTGGTAAAGTTCCAGCCTATCTATTTCCCCATCTTTTAATTCGGCCATAATTAAAGCCGCACTACCATCTTCTGCCACTATCCGGCCGCTGATCATTTTATTCTCTTCAACATTTTCTCGTAACTTTTTAATTTCAGCTTCACTTTCCGGTAATTTTTGATAAAAAGGATCAACTTCCAGTCCAAAATCACTGCCTTTAATATTATCTGCAGTGGCCAGGCTCTTAACATCACCTTTTCTAATTTCAGATAATTTTTCCAGAGCCAGAGAAATTTCATCTATTTTTCTTAATGTTTCCCGATTATAAATACCATTTGGATCACTTTCATTTTCAACGGCTACTATTACTGCATCACTAATCCCAAATAGATCTTCATATTTTTCACTGGCAATAAACTCTGGCTGATCTGCTGGTTTATATTTATCCAGATTAGTTTCCAGGCGTGCATTCTCATAAATCTGAAAAGTGAAAAATGCTGTGATCAATATAATTATGATCAATACTGTTTTAGAATATTTAAGCACCAGTTCTGTTATTTTATCTATCATTTCCATCTCCTCTTTCCAAATACTCTTTTTTATGAATGAATGTTCATTTATAAAAAGGCCATATGAAACCAGCTGCTCTCAACAGCCGGCTCATTTACTCTTCCTTATTTGAGTTTATAAGGAAGGAGTTTTAACATTTAGAACTTCAAACTTATCTCCCTGATCTGCTTTCAGTTCCATCTCTGTATTTGGCGAACAGGTTATTACTGTTCCTGCTTCTACAACATTTGATTCGTCTCCAATTCTTAAAGTACCTTTTCCTTCTACTACATAAAAGAATACATCAACCGGAACCTGATGAGCAGGTACAATATCTCCTTCTGATAAAACAAGGTTCATCACTTGAGCATTATCATGTTTTAATACCGCTTTAGCAATTACTCCCCTTTTGTTCTTTGTTCCTTCTAACTCACTTAATTTAATAATTTCCACAAAAATCACCCCCTTCATTTTTAAATATTTTTAAAGTTAATTAGTATAAAGACTTTAATGAATGATTGTTCATTCACTAATATAAGTATAGTACTTTAATATAATTTATACCGTGATCCAGCTCACATTAATTGAAAATATCATTTATCCTTTTCATTATAAATTGAGGTGCCTCTTCTAACATCCCCATCTCTGGCTCAGTTAGGGCATACTCGATAATTCCCTGCATTGAACCAAAAAAATAGACAGCCATCAGATGAGCATTGATCGCTTTAATTTCACCATTATTTATTCCATTAATAAATAATTTTTCCAGCATCTTGATTAAAGAATTCATGTGTTCTTTAATTTCACCATTATTTTCACCTTTAGAAAAATCTTTTTCTCTAACCAGCACCCTTCCCAGTTCTGGATTTTCAATTAAAACTGCAAAATGTTTATTTAAAAATTGAGTTAAAAATTCTTCTGTCGATAAATTCTTATCTTTTAAGTCAGACATAATTTCTATTCTTCTCTTCATTTCAGCTTTAAATATATATGACAGAACTTCGTCTTTACTGGAAAAATAATTATAAATTGTTCCGACTGCTAATGCCGCTTCATCTGCTATTTCCTGCATCCGGGTATTAAAGAAGCCCTCTCTAGATATAACATCTACTGCAGCATCTCTGATTCTATTTTTAGTTTCTCGAGCCATTTAAACCATCTCCTTGAATGAGTGTTCATTCATATTATATCATTGAAATTTTTCTGTGTCAATTCTGAATTCAATAATCTTCATTTGAATATTTAATTGTTCTTTAAATTCTTTTTCAGCTCATAAACATCCAGTCTCTCAGGCACAAAGTCTTCATCCCTGTTTTGAACTTCTTCTACTGGAATATTCAGTTCTCTGCTCAATATCTTTTTAATTCTACTTTCACAAAAGTTGGCCTGACACTCTCCGGTTTTAGCCCAGCTTCTTCTCTTAATTGCATCAGTAGTTTTAATCGGAATTGAGCGATTTAAAGCATCTAAAATTTCAGCTTCAGTAACTTTTTCACAGCGGCAGATAATATTCTTTTTCGGATCCTGGTGATCTACTTCTCCTGCAAAATCTTCATCTTTTTTGATTTCAATAGCCGGTCGATAAGGATTGAAATCTTCTCTTTTATTCAGTTTAAGTCCAGATCCAGCTAGAATCTCTAATACTTTTTCGGCAATAGCAGGTGAGGAGGTAATACCTGGAGAATCAATTCCAGCAGCCTGAATAAAACCTTCAACACTACTCTCTTCGATTATAAAATCTCCTCTGGTACTTTTTGGCCTTAAACCGGCAAAGGTTCTCAGCATTCTATTGGTATCAAAATCAGGTATTGATTTACGAGACTGATCTATAATATATTTTATTTCTTTAAAGGTGGTGCTTACATCATATTTTTTATCTATTTCTTCAGCGTTGGGACCAATCATGAAATTACCATGAGTGGTTGTAGTTGTCACAACCCCTTTAGTCTTTGGATTGGGAGCCTGAAAAATTACTGAATTAACCAGATGAGCCTGGCTTTTACTAAAGATTACATATTCACCCCGCATTGGATAAATTTCAAAATCTGCAGCATCAAGCATCGCGGCAACTTTGTCGGCATAGATTCCGGCTGCATTGACAAGATAGCTGCTTTTTATTTTTTCCTTAACAGTTTCTATTTCGAAATAACCATTCTCTTTTTCTAGATTAACTACTTCAGATTCTAATTTTAAGTCGACTCCATTATCCACAGCATTTTCAGCCAGAGCAATGGTGAATTCATAGGGTGAAGTTACACCTATACTCTTACAGTAAAAAGCAGCCTGAGCCTCGTCACTGACATGAGGTTCTATTTCTCTAATTTCGTCACCATAAATGATTTCTATCTCCTCTTCAGGCTGTCCAACCTTTAAAGCATTTTTATATATTTTTTCTAAAGTTTTTTGATCTTCGTCATCAAAGGCAAGCACCAGTCCCCCTGTATTTTTATAACCAAAATTAAGTTCTGATTCTAATTGCTCATACATTGAATTTCCCTTAATACAGAGTTCACCTTTTAAGGTGCCAGCTTTTGCTACATAACCACCGTGGACAATTCCTGTATTGGCCTTAGAAGCTCCTGTTGCAACATCTGATTCTTTTTCAATTAAAGCTACTGAAAGATCATATTTAGATAATTCTCTAGCAATTGCCGAACCAACAACTCCTGCTCCTATAATACTGACATCATACATTTATTCGCCCTCCTATAAACTTTAATAATGTGCTACTGATCATCATTTAAATTATAAACCTATGTTATATTTATTGGCTTTTCTATAAAAAGTAGAACGGCTAACTCCCAGTTTTTTTGCTGCTTCAGTAATAGTTCTGCTTTGATCTAAGCATTTTTTTAGCATTATTATTTCCAATTCTTCCAGCTCAACCAGTGGAAAATTTAATGATTCCACCTTCTTTATTTTCTGATCCTTAACACAGTTATTTTTTAACTCTGCAGTCAGATTTTCAACTTTAATCACACCATTTTTTGATAAGAGTACAGCCCGCTCAATTACATTCTGAAGTTCACGAACATTACCGGGCCAGCTATAATTTTTTAGGAGATCAAAAACCTTATCTTCAACACTATAAATTCTTTTATCACTGCGCTGATTTAAAACAGCAATAAAATGTTTTACCAGTTTTTCAATATCAGTTACTCTATTTCTGAGAGGAGGCATCTCAATAGTAACAGTATTTAATCTAAAAAATAAATCTTTTCTAAAATTACCTTTTTTAACTTCTTCTTCTAATTTCTTATTAGTCGATGTTAAAACTCTGACATCAACATTAATTGGCTCAATTCCACCAATTCTATTAATCTCTTTTTCCTGGAGCACTCTTAACAAACTAGCCTGCATATTAAGCGGCATCTCACCTATTTCATCTAGAAGCAGAGTCCCCCCAGATGCCAGTTCGAATTTCCCGGGTCTCCCCTTTTGATTAGCACCTGTAAAACTTCCCCCTTCATAACCAAAGAGTTCACTTTCTAAAAGGCTCTGAGGAATAGCAGCACAGTTAATACTTAAAAAGACCTGATTTGCGCGCCGACAACAGTTATGAATGGCCTGGGCCATCATTTCTTTTCCGGTTCCACTTTCACCTTCAATTAAAACTGCTGCCTGACTGTCACTAATCATTTTTCCAAGCTCAATTACCTCTTTGATATCTGGATGATCACCAATAATATCCTTAAATTCAAATCTTGCTTCTGAGCCAGCCAGTCGGTTCACCATTTTTTTTACTGCTTTCATCTTTCTTAAAACTATTATAAAACCATCTGGTATACCGCTATTGCTTAAAAGCATTCGAGTCGAGATATTAAAATAAATTTTTTCCTGATTTTTATGAATTGCTATTTCTTCATCATTAAAAATCTTATGATTAGTCAGCATTTTTTCTATATTTTTCTGCTCACCTAAAACTCTTTTTATATCTCTGCCAACAGCTTCTTTTCTATTGATACCAAGCATCCTTGAAGCAGCTTGATTAATCAAAATTATACTTCCATATTTATTAATAGAAATCAAACCCTCAGACATAGAGTTAAGAACTGCAGTGGAAAATTTATGTGCCTTTTTTAATTCCTTATTTTTGGCAGCTAAAGAAAATTGATTTTCTATAGATTTAGCTGCTGCATCAACCATCCCTAAGGTGTGAAGATGGGCGTTTTTATAATAACCGGACATGTTTAAGACACCAATTATTTTTCCGTTTTGATCATGAATTGGAGCAGCAGAACAGGTCCAGGGATGATGTTTTTTACAGTAGTGTTCAGAACCAACAACCTGAAGAGTTTTATCAATTTTAAGAACTGTACCAATAGCATTTGTGCCAACCTGTTCTTCTGACCAATTTGCCCCCGGTAAAAAATTTAATTTTTCAGCTTCTTTGTATATTTCACCCTCACCGGCAGTTTCCATAATCATTCCCTGCTTATCAGTTAGAACTACGACAAAATTTGACTCTTTTACTATTTTAGCCAGTTCTCTCATAAAAGGCTCTGCAATCTCAATTAAAACTTGATTGGCATTTCTAAGCCGCTTTAAAAAATTACCGTCTCTTCTTTCTCCTCTACCATTGTAGGGATCTACATTAAACTCCTTACACCTCTGCCATGAATTATAAATAACTTCTCTGATCTGCCTGTTTTGAAGTTCCTTATTTTCTACAAACTGCTGCCATTGTTTTTCAATCACTTTATTTTTATTAATCATCCTTTTCACCTTCTAATTTTATTGAAAAATCAACTCTGGATATCTTTAATAAAGTATTGATTGATAATTATTAGTCACTGCTGTATATTTTTTTGTATTCCTTTTTATTCTTCTTTTGCTTAAACTGATAAATTGCTTCTACTAAAATATTATTTTCCTCAAATAAATTTATTAGCTCTTTTAGTTCAACCATCAAAGTTATTGCAGAACCACAGTCTGAAGAAATCTCAGGTGGTACAGCTGCCATCCTGTAGTTATATTCATTATGAGAGAGTATTTTCTCGGCTTTAATTGAATGATGTGTTGATTTAAATAATATTAATTTAGTTTCCTCTTTCTTATTTAATCCCATTCTATTTTAACTCCTTTTTTACCTTTATGAGCCTTTGCAATTACTGCAACATCCATTCCTTCAGCATAAAGATCGATCAGCAAATCAGAAACATCCTTTTCTGCCACTGAAATCAAAAGCCCCCCTGAAGTCTGTGGATCATACATTAAATCATAAAGAGTCTGATCTCTTTTACCTGTTTCACTGACAAATTCCTCGTAGTTATCTCTATTTTTATAAGCACCTGCAGGTAAGAGCCCGGTCTCGGCAAAATCTCTTACTTCCTCAAAAATAGGGATTTCTGCAGCTTCAATGTGAATTTCTAAACTACTATTTTCTGACATTTCTAAAAGATGGCCAATTAAACCAAATCCGGTTACATCAGTACAGGCATTGATCTGATACTGGTCAAAATATTTTAAAGCAGTATTATTTAAGGTTAACATTGATTTGACAGCTGGATTACTCTCATCAGCTTTTGTAAAACCACCCTTAATTGCTGAGATCATAACTCCTGTTCCCAGAGCTTTGGTTAAAATAATCAGATCATTTTCTTTAATACCGGAATTACTCAACAGATTGTCTGGATTAACTGTGCCGGTAACAGAAAGACCATATTTAGGTTCTTCATCTATCACTGTATGACCACCACACAGGCTGGCCCCGGCTTCTTTTACTTTATCAGCACCTCCCTGCAGAATCTGAGATAAAATTTCTGCTTCTAAACAGGAGGGAAAACCAACTATATTCATTGCTAAAATAGGCTCTCCGCCCATAGCATAGACATCACTTAAAGCATTAGCTGCAGCAATCTGGCCAAATAAATAAGGGTCATCTACAACTGGTGTAAAAAAATCAAGTGTCTGAATTAAAGCAATATCATCAGTTAAACTGTAGACTGCAGCATCATCAGCCTTATCCAAGCCAATTAATAATTTTTCTGGATCAGCAGGAAAACTAACGCGACGCAGAACCTGCGCCAGAGCCTTTGGGCCCATCTTAGCTGCTCAACCAGAAGTTTTACTGTAATCAGTTAATTTGATTTTAGACATAAAATCACCAACTTTCTCAATTAAATATTTCTTATATCCATATATTTAAATATATAATTAATAACAGCAAATAGCAAATTAAACTCTGACATAATCACCACTATTAATGCTGTTTACAATCTCGTACATATTGCTAACTTCTCCAATTAGTAAATATTAAAGAGCCTCCAGGATATTTAAAAATTTATCCACTTCAGCTAAAGTGTTAAAATAACCGGGACTAACTCTGATCATCCCCTTTTTATCTGTTTTCATAAATTTATGTAATAATGGGGCACAGTGTAGGCCACCTCTAAGCTGAATCTCATATTCCTGCTGCAGTTTG
>Ga0306868_1001299_pt1 | contig 13445 bp, 9 predicted proteins | sample AntRauTorckE6832_FD_190411 | JGI IMG/M metagenome (GOLD analysis project Ga0306868, IMG submission 190411) | Saline lake microbial communities from Rauer Islands, Antarctica - Metagenome Torckler E6 #832 (v2) (version 2) | ecosystem: Environmental > Aquatic > Non-marine Saline and Alkaline >... | reverse complement strand
TTCTCTTAGAACCTTTCTGCTCAAACTCTCCTAAATCCCAGAGATCATAGGTTCCATAACCAACATCATCAACACCTCCGGCTCCTTTATTTGCAGGCGGAAACCAGAGTAAATCAAAACCTGCCTCACTTATCTCTTCTGCTCGCTCAGCCAGAAGCTGCCATAAATTAGCTTCTTCCGGATATTCTTCTGCATACTTGTCGGTATTCATCTCCCAATAAAAAGTCTGTAAAATAACAGGATTCTCCACTGTAAATCCTCCTCAGGTATAATTCTTAGTCTGGATTATTTATGTTTGAATTATCTAAAAATTAATGATTTGAAAATTTATTCCTATTTTCATCTTATCATGAATTTGATTTTTTTACATTAAATTCAAGTCTAAAAAGAAAAAATTTCTTCTAAAGGAGATTGCAGATTAATTATTTTATTTTTTAGACATAATTCGACAGGTGCACGGCACGTGCACATAAATTAACATAAATTAACATAAAAACCCCGCCCAGAACCCTGGACGGGGTAAGTTGTCTTAAGTTTATACAGTTTCAAACTCTATAACTTTACAACGTTTTCAGCTTGTGGACCGCGGTCGCCTTCAACGATTTCGAATTCTACTTCTTGTTCGTCTTCAAGTGACTTGAAACCTTCGTCCTCAATAGCTGAGAAGTGTACAAATACATCGTCGCCATCTTCTCTTTCAATGAAACCATAACCTTTTTTCGCGTCAAACCATTTTACTTTACCTGTGTAAATCATATTAATTCATTCCCCCTAGGAATAATTCTATATTTGGGGTTCGTTCAGTTAAAACTTCACCCATCGATAGTTATTATAACATAAGAAAAAATCCATTTCAAGGGTCTGCTTCTGCCATTTTTTTATTTTCCAGCTGCTTATTCCGGGTTTCTATAAAACTTAACCATATCTCGGCCTGTACCTTTGGCAATATATAAAGCAGTATCTGCCTGTTTAATTAAGCGCTCTGCTGAGTATTCTCCAGCTTGATTAACAGTAACCCCAATTGAAACAGTAATCGTAAGTTTTTCTCCTTCGAAATCGATTTCTAAGCCCCTGATTTTTTCCATCAGTCGGTTAATAACTCTGGATAAAACACGCTGATCAACCACATTAAAATAGATTACAAATTCTTCACCACCATAACGGGCAACTATATCGTCTTCCCTGATTTCAGATTTTAGAACTTCAGAAAGCTGTCTTAAAACTTCATCTCCAGCCTGGTGACCATACTGATCATTAAAATCTTTAAAATTATCAATATCCAAAATTGCAACTGAATATTTTTCTCCTTCTTTATCCTGAAGCTGATTATGAAAATAAGAATGGTTATAAAGATTAGTAAGCCCATCAGTAACCGAAAGCCTTTTTACTTTATTGTGGTTTAGTGAATTTCTAATGCTAACTCTAATCTGATTGGCCAGAGTTCTAATAAACTTTTTTTGATTTTCATTAATCAGCTGCTGATATTTAGACTGCATCGCATAGAGAATACCCTGATAATCATTTAATTGATAGGAATAGCAATTAAAGTCTGGATCTCCTCAAAAAGATCAACCTCATTTTCGATTAATATTTGATCAGAGGCTGCAATATCTTTGTAGTGTTCTTTTAAATAAAAATAAAACTCACTTTTTGCCTCCACATTGATATTTTTCATCATTTTTAACTGATTATCTTCTTTTTTAAAAATAACTGCAGCTGACATCCCCAATGTTCCGACAATTATATCAAGTATCCGCTCATACAGCAGATCTAAATCCAGAGTTGAATATAAAAAATCTGAGGTCTGCTCTAAAGTTGAAAGACTGGCTAAATTTCTCTCCAGACTTTCATATAAAAGTGCTTTTTTTAGATAATTTGGAATCTGTTCGATGAAAAAATGATTTTTTTTGATATCATAGAGATCAACTTCATTGCTCAAAATTATCAATAAGGCCTCTACTTCTTCGTTAAGTGGAATTAAAAAAGCATTATTAAAGCCGAGTATATTATTTCTACAGCCAATTTTTTTCGGCCGCTGCTGCCAGAAAACCTTAAAGTTTTTATAAGCTTCTACTCCCAGGGCCTCGTCGAGATAAATCTTCGTTAAATTTTCAGCCTCTTTAATTACTATACCACCTGTATAATTCTGCTTATCAAAGATCATTTTAAAAAGGCTGGCAGCTGTTTCTTCCACTTTTTGATTACCTGTTGCTTGATTGGCCCTTCTCATCTTTTCATTAATCATTTCCAGGTCTGAGACAACTTTCTTTGATAGATGAAAAAGATGCTCAGTTTTTACATCCGGTTTTTCTGTATCGAATTCAATCTTTTTATGTAGAACTTCTTTTTTTTCACTTAAGTAGAGAACTGTGGTTGTAATATTAAAGTATTCAAATTTATTATCGATAATTCCATATTCACCATTTGTACTAAAACCGGCCTTAGGAGAAGGAACAACCTTAATTTCTTCACTCAAACTAGAATTAAGTGATTTTAAATGCTGGCTTCTGCCAGAACAGGAATAAATAAATGAGAATTCGGGATAAAAACCAATATTTTTCTGGAGTCGCATAGAATTAGCAAGAATTTTATTTAGACTGCCATAAGAAATTTTAACCCGATCTCCTTCTTTCAATTCACCCGAAAATTTAATTCCATCTCCCACTTTTTCGAGGGCTGAACGTGCATTTTTGAAACCACGATTAAATACAAGCGGAAATTTAGTAACTGCGGCACAAGGTAATTTATCTTTTATATCTTCTCCTAAAAATTCTGAATATACCTGAAAAATATTTCTACCATCAAGTTCATAAACCACCTGATTTTCTGCTCTGGTGATTTCCATTTCTCGACTAATGCTGTCCCAGCCCATGCTGTAATTCCACTTTGCCAGCAATTGACTGCCGTTAAGAATCAAGGCCAGGCTGCCCTCTTTAATGATTCCACTCTTATCAAAAACATAGCCTGACTCATTTTCTCGTTCCTGACCAGCCTGACCACCAGCAATTAGAATTTCAGAATCATATTTGTTAAGTTCATTTACCAGGTTATCACCATTATTATATCGATCATCAGAGAAAATAATTACTGCCTTAGTGTCATTTTCAACAGCTTGCATTATTAATTTTGCATTTTCTCTGCTGCTTAATTCAGTTCTCAATAATCTAAAACTGCTTTTTTCAAAACGAAGTGCCACTGCTGTTAGCTGCTTTAATTTAACCTCATTTTCGAAAATTACTTCTTCTGCACTGACTCCCATTAATGTGGAGAGGGGTAAATAGCGGTTAAAAGCAGCTATTAATTCATTATTGACCGTCTCTGATCTAGAAGAAAAAAGCTGTACTACCTGAGCCGGTGAATCCTGTAGATTAATAAAAAATTCAATTAATTGATCTGTACTCTGACATTGTTTTCTCTCTACCTGCAATTTTTACACCCTTCCACAAAAAAACAGTCTTTATAGAAAATTATTCTATTATTATAAAAATTGTCTCCAATTAATTATTTTCGCGCTTCAGATGTAAATTCCTGCAAATTAGGAAAAAAATATAAGGACTATCATTATGATAGTCCTTATTTGGTCTTTAATAGTTATATTTTTGTATTTAATTTTAAATTTTAACTGTAAAAATTATTTTTCTACATATTTAAAAGTTTTGCGGTCCTTAAATTCTTCTTTTTTTCCTTTATTCCATTCGGAAACCGGTGACAGATAACCAACAACTCGTGAATAAACCTCACATTTTTGTTTTTTAGCCATTTTTATGCCTCCCTATTGTGCTTTTTAGATTTTAGAAACTATTAAACTAAATAATTTGTACTCGGCTTCTCTATCTGATTTTGCTGTCTCCTTTTCTGCATTGAAAATAGACAGCTGCCGGCAGCACTACCAGCTCTAAAATCAATTTCTAATTTGGACATTTTCAAGATGCTTTTTTGCAGCTGCTTTTAATCGCTTCAGCTCTGAAGGAGCAAAAGAGCGTGAATTTTTCAATTCAGGATCCAGTGTATTAACTGGCCGGAAATTTTGGATAAAATATTTATCTGCTCCTTCAATCTGGCGAGCGATTTTTGTTATTTCTTGGCTGTCATGCATTTCCGGAACAACTGTAGTTCTAAACTCATAATCCAGTTTAGAATTGATTATTAACTCAACTGAGCTTTTAATTTCTGAGATCAGACCAGCTGGAGCCAACTGCCTGTAGTTGGGCCAGCTAAATTTAATATCAACTGCCAGATAATCAATTAAATCTGCCTCTATTAACTCCTGTAATTTAGCCTGATTAGTTCCATTTGTATCCAACTTTATCAAAAGATTATAATCCTCTTTAATTTTTTGTATAAAATCTTTTAAATCTAGCTGCAGCAACGGCTCTCCACCTGTAACTGTTACTCCATCCAGCAGACCTTTTCGCTGCTTAAGAAATTCGAAAAAATAAGCTGCCGGCATTAATTCCTCTTCAGCTGAAATTTTCCCTGCAATCAGCTGACTGTTGTGGCAGTAAGAACAATAAAAGTTGCAGCCCTGAGTAAAAACTACTGCTGAGATCTGATCAGGAAAATCAATAACTGAAGTTTTCTGTAATCCTGCCAGCTTCATTTATTCCACTTCACTTTCTGCCTTATTTTTTTCTACAGCAGTAGAATTAACCCCAACAGTTTTTGACTCAGCTACAGCTTCAGCCTCACATTTAGGACAGTACTCATGCTCTCCCGGCAGATAACCGTGAACCGGACAAATACTAAAAGATGGTGTCAGCGTATAATAGGGCAGTTTAAAGTTTTCGGCAATTCTTTTAACCAACTTTTTGGTAGTTTTAATAGAATCTATTTTTTCTCCCAAAAATCCATGGAAAACTGTACCACCAGTATATAATGACTGAATTTCATCCTGCAGCTCTAAAGCTGTAAAAACATCATCAGTCAGACCAACAGGCAGCTGAGTTGAATTAGTGTAATAAGGATCTGCATCTTCTTTAACAACCCGATCTTGATTGGCAGAAATTATTTGATCTCCAAACTTGGCTCTGTCCAAACGGGCAAAACGATAAGCTGTACCTTCAGCCGGAGTTGCTTCCAGATTATATAGATTATCGGTTTCTTCCTGATACTGCTGCAGGCGCTCCCTCATCTTTTCCATTACTGCCTGGGAAAACTGCTGCCCCTCTTGGGTTGAGATATCCTGGCCCATAAAATTAAGCAGAGCTTCGTTCATTCCATTGAGCCCAATTGTATTAAAGTGATTCTGCCAGAAATTATCAAAGCGCTTTTTGATATCTCTTAAGTAAAACTTTGCATAGGGGTATAACCCCTGTTCAGTTAGAGTTTCTAAAACTTTTCTTTTAACTTCTAAACTTTCCTTTGCCTGATCCATCAGATAATAAACTCTTTCCATAAACTCTTCTTTCGTCTGAGCCTGATAGCCGATCCGGGGCATATTTAAAGTTACCACACCTATTGAATTTCCACACCAGGTAACTTTTCCATTTCTACGCACTAAGACTGAATTATTTTCAACTTCACAACAATAAACTTTGCCTGTATAATTTTCCAGCCTAATGTTTTTCTTTCTTAATCTATAATGCTTCGATTGCTGTATTCCTAAAACATATTGAGTCTTTGTTTTGATTTTTCTATTATTAAAAGTCATTATACCTCTGTTTCTCTCAAATAATGATGATATATACCCAATTTTTAATACAACTTCCTGTAAATCTTCAGCCTTTTTTTTTGAACTTGTATAATATGTTATCTGTCTAATTTTTCTATTTCTTCTGAGAGGTCTAATATGTCCATCTCCCATAACCATCCACTCAAATAATATTTTTAATTGTCGTCGTGATAAGTTTTTAATTTTTTTAGGTATATATTTATCATAACAGTGACCAAATTTTTTCAAATAATTCCATAACTGCTTATTACATATAATAAATGATTTACCATCATAATTATAATTAAAAGGTAAATCATCTAACATTTCTTTGATCTTATTTTTGGCTTCACCTTTTTGAGTAATAAATACTCTATAACCATGAGATGGTGCTATTTTTTTATTATCAAAACTACCTTCAGCTAACCAAATACCAAAAAATTTAAGCCATAAATCCATTTGTATTTCTAAATCTTCTTTTACATAACTACGATGAGAATTATAATTACCCGCAATCCAGGAATTCTCTATCCCAGGCAAAACAAATTTTTCTTTTTCTATACCCTCCCAATTACCCTGTTTAGGAATTCTGTGTACATTACCATTAAAATTTTTGGCTTCGACAAAAATTCTTTCTCCTGTATTAGCATCGTCACAAACCATTCTATGATTTGGGGTTACTAATAAATCTAAAGAACGTGATTCAAATCTATACATTAGTCCATTCCAATCATATTCGAAAATTTTTTTTGGATGATGTAGCTCTATCTCATTATCAGCAGACAAAGTAAATACTGAATCTGTTTTTGAAAGATTTTTAAATAATTTCCATCCCTTTTCTGTCATAATCTCTGTTTTATCATCATAACAGCCAGTTAGAGGATTGGCTCCAAATAATCCTCCACCTCTTTTGCGGAGTTTTTTGTTATCCAGTCTCAACCGACAGCACATGCTCCTTGCATCTTCAGGGTCCATATCCGAATTGATAAAGTTAGAAAAATATGGTATTCCAAATTTAGCTGTCATTTCCCAGACAGGATCCAACTTTTCATTTTCCCACTCAAAATCCTTAGTTATATTATAAGTCGGAATCGGAAAAGAAAACATTCTGCCCTTAGCATCACCTTCCATCATCAGCTCAGCAAAAGCTCGATTGAGCATATCCATCTCCTGCTGAAATTCACCATAAGATTTTTCCTGATGCTGCCCGCCAATTATAACCGCCTGATCTTTTAGATAATCGGGCACCTCAAGATCCATGGTAATATTTGTAAAAGGAGTTTGAAATCCAACCCTTGTCGGTACATTCATATTAAATAAAAATTCCTGCATCGCCTGTTTAACTTCTTCATAATTAAGGCCATCATAGGCAATAAAGGGAGCCAGATAGGTGTCAAAATTAGAAAAAGCCTGGGCGCCAGCGCTTTCGCCCTGGAGTGTATAGAAAAAATTTACAATTTGCCCAAGAGCTGCCTTGAAATGTTTTGGTGGTGCACTCTCAATTTTTGTGGATACTCCTCTAAAACCAGTCCGCAAAAGCTCCTCTAAATCCCAGCCGCAGCAGTAAACACTCAAATTACCAAGATCATGTATATGCAGATCACCACTGCTGTGCAGTTTAGCAGTTTCTCTGGGATATATCTCCTGCAGCCAGTACTGACCTGTTATCTCAGAGGCAATATAATTATTTAGACCCTGGAGAGAATAACTCATATTGGAATTTTCATTTACCTTCCAGTCACTACGATCTAAATAATCATCCATAATGTTGACCGCATCAGCAAAGAGCTTTTTGCTGTCCCTTAGCTTGCTGTGCTGCTCCCGATAAAGAATATAAGCCTTTGCGATTTCGGCATAACCCTTTTCGATCAAAACTTTCTCCACCAAATCCTGGATCTGTTCCACCTCTACTATACCACCATTTTTGAAAAATATCTTTAAATAAGATAATACCTCAGCTGTTATTTCGGCAGCAATTTGAGGATCAACCTGTTCAACTGCCGCTGCAGCCTTTGCTACAGCATTTTCAATCTTTTCCGATTTGAATTCCACCTTTTTTCCATCACGTTTTTTTACATAATCTAAATTCATAATTCCTCCTTTTAAGAACATATGTTTATCTTACACTTAGTTATTTCTCTGCTGATTGGAATAATCCTGCTTATTTCTAATTTTATTTTCAAAACTTATGTAAACTAAAAAAATCCCTTCCGCACAGGCTGCACGAAAGGGATTAATATTCAAAACTGGTTGTCAGATTTCTATTAATAATTAGCACTTTTTTACTGAAAACTAATTCCAGTTAAATTTAAACAATCTAACTGCTATAAATGAAATCTGCTCAACACCCCCTCATGACCCGTGAGTTTATGGTGTTTATAAATAAAGGCAGGTCTTCCGGCTCGGTTCAGTTAATAATCAGCCTTCCCAGTTTTCCCAGTGGCAGTTTTGATTATCTTTAAACCTTACGGCGGCGGGACCGCAGAGGTCTTTCACCTCTTTCCCGTTTTAATCCAGCCATATATTTTCGCTGTTAACGCCAAAATAATGACTGAAACCCTTATTTAAAACTATTCAATTTTTAATTAACTATTTTTATCTTAATACATCTATTACTAAATCACAAATATTAAAATTCTAGTCTCCCAACAAATTTAAAGCTAAGCTCCAATTAAAGATGATTATTCTTTAAAATACTTACTTTCTTTTTGGAACAGCTTTAAATTATTCATTGCGGCCCTTAACAATTACCGAGCCAAAATAAAATAAAGCAGCAGTAATAATGATTACTGCCCCTGATGGCAGATCATAATAATAAGAAAAAGTTAAACCACTGAAAGAAAATATAAGACCGAAAATAATAGCCAGGCCCATAATCTTCTTCAAGTCATCAGTATATAACCTGGCTGCTGCCGGTGGTGCTGTTAAAAGAGCAATAACGAGAACTATACCTACAACTCTGATTAAAATTACAATTGCCAGTGCTATCATAATAAAAAGAAATTTTTCCAGCAGAGTTGATTTAACTCCTAAAACTCGCAAAAATTCTTCATCAAACAAATAAGCCTTCCAGTAATTGAATAAACTTATAATCGCCAGCAGCATAAAAACTGTCAGTACTCCCATCAGCCAGACATCTATTCTTCTAACTGTCAGTATATCTCCAAATAAATAAGAAGAAATATCCGGTGGATAACCAGGTGTAAAACCTATAAATAACACTCCTAATGCCATACCCAGAGACCAGAACATCCCGATTAAAGTATCTGAGCCGGTTCCAATTTTGCGGCGAATAGAAGCAATTGCTAAAGAAGCTCCTATTGCAAAAGCAAAAGCTCCATAAATTGGTTCAATATTTAAAAGATAGCCGAGACCAATCCCTCCAAATGAGGTATGAGCTATACCACCACTCAACATCACCAGCTTCTTTTCTACAATAATTGTTCCAATCAAACCACAGACAATACTGGCCATTACAGCTGCAGCAAAAGCATTCTGCATAAAATTAAAGTTTAAAATTGCTTCAATCATTATTTTTCTCCTCTCCGTGTGGTGCAAGCACATGGTGAGGATGACCGTGAGCGATCAGATCAATCGGACAGCCAAAGACCTGTTCTGTTGTTTCCTGATCCAGATGTTTATCTCCATGATGATATAATTTCTCATTCAGGCAGGCCAGACTGTCAAAATAGGAAGAAACTGCTGCCATATCATGAGTAACCACAATAATAGTCTTCTCTTTATTTAGTTCCTTCAATAATTCATAGATCTGTGAGGTAGAACTGGCATCGACACTGGCTGTTGGCTCATCTAAAAGTAATATTTCAGGCTCCACTGCCAGGCCTCGGGCTATCAGCACCCGCTGCAGCTGACCTCCTGATAGTTTCCCAATCTGCCTGTCTTTTAAATGCAGCAGATTAAGCTGTTCCAGTACGGCTTCTGCCTCCTTAATATCCTCTTTTTGATACTGATGAAAAAATCTAAGCCTGCCGCCCAGTCTGGCCATTAAAACAACATCTAAAACACTGATCGGAAAGCTGCGGTCAAAGCTAGAAATCTGAGGCACATAACCAATCTGATCAACAGCTTTACTTATGGGCTGGCCCATTATCTTAACTCTTCCTTTTTGGGGTTCTATTAGACCCAGTATCACCTTGAGTAGAGTGGTTTTTCCACCACCATTTGGTCCAATAATTCCCAGGAAGGCTCCCTTTTCAACTTTAAGATTGATATTTTTTAGTGCTTCTAGATCACCATAATTAACTGAGATATCATCTAATTCTACTGCATAAGCCACTACTGATCATCTCTTTTTTGAAGCTCTGCAGCCATTTTTTGAGCCATTTCTTTTAAATTTTGAATATAGTTTTCAGCCAGAGGATTGAGCTGTACAATCTCTCCACCCAATTCTTCCGCGACGGCTCTGGTTTTTCTACTGTCAATTTCTGCCTGATAAAATACATTTTTTATTCCCTTTTGAGCAGCATTTTCAATGATTTCCTGTAGATGTCGCGGTCCTGGTTCTTTACCGTCTTCCTCAATTGCCATCATTTCTAAACCATAGTGATCAGTAAAATAACCGAAAGAGGGATGATAAACTAAAATTGAATCACCCTGATAGGCTTCAAATAATTCTTTGTTTTCCTGATCAGCTGCAGCCAGCTTAGTTAAATATTCCTCAGTATTTTTTCTGAATTCAGCTTCATATTCGGGTAACAATTCTATTAACTGGTCCCGCATAATCTCTACCATAGATTCCACTCGAGCAGGAGATAGCCAGATATGGGGATCCCGTCCTCCCTGATGACTGTGTCCGTGATCATCATTATCAATGGCTTCCTCTTCTGCTTCAGCTGAATGTTCTTCGGCTTCGGCTTCGTGCTGATCCTCTTCTTCACCAAAATAGCGGTGGGGATACTCAGCTTCAATTTCTTCAAATAATTTAACAACCTTAAGTCCTGAGATCGCTTCTGCCCGGGGTAAAATATTCTGGATGTCTGCAGGAACCCCCATCGAAAAATAAATACTGGCTTCATTAAAAGCCCTCATCTCAGCCGGAGAAGGTGCGTAATTAGAAGGGCTGAAACCCTTTGGTATCATTTCTACTACTTCCACTCTCTCACCAGCAACTGCCTCTATCATCTCTATTTGAGGAACTATTGTAACTGCTACTGTTGCCTCTGCAGCAGCCGCAGAAAATGGTGCTGCCACTAATATAGTTAAAAGTAGAAAAAGCGAAAGTACCTTTATTTCTTTTTTCAATTCAATCACCTCATTTTATGTTTTTATCTAATTAACAATTTAATTTCATCTTTAAATCAAAGTTCTAATTAAAAGCTGAAGTAGGCCAAAGACCCCGCCAAACCAGCCGTACTGCTTAAGATGAGCAAAATAGCGGCCGGCAAAACTGTCAAAAATTTCTTCAATCTCTGCTGGATTCATTTTGCTTATCTCTTCAGCTGTCAGTTTCTTTAACTCTAAACTTTTAAGCAGAGCTTCCGAATTAGCCTTAAAGCTGTCAACTCCACTTTCTATAAATAATTCCAGCAGATATTCTAGGCTGGCTCTGTCCATCTTTTCTGCCAGGAGATCAGCTCCCTCAGCGATATCTAATGCTGCCCGAGATAAAATCAGTTCATTTAGCTCAGGCTCTTTAATTAAATCGGAAATATTATTTAAGATTTCCTTTAACTGTTGATCATCTATTATTTCGGTAGAAATCAGATCTGAATTCTTAAAAAGATGACTGAGTTCACTATTAATACTTTTAAGTTCTACTTCACTTAAAAGCTGAGCTAGCTCTCCTTCAATTAAATCCTCCGCCACTAAATTTTTCAATTTAAGCAGCAGCTGTAATTTCTGTTCAAGTTTTAAATGCTGATTGATAAAATACTCAATCTCATCTGCTTCAATTTCCAGTTCAAAGCTAAATAAATCTTCTTTTTCCGCCTTTAAAGCTGCTTCCAGCAGCTCATTTATCTCAGACTCACTTAAGTAAAGAACTTCAGTCAGTAGATTAGCTCCCTGACTGGAAGCAAAGAAATTACTTAAAAGCTGGCTTAAATTAATCTTTTCCCTACGCAAAAATTCACTCTCATTTAGCTCAGCAAGCAGTTTAAAATATAGATTTTCTAACTTAGATCTTTTTTCTACAAAATACTCAGTTTTTAAACGCTCAAAAACTCTTGCTGTAACTGAATCAACAAATTCATCCAGATCAGCCATATAAATGGCACCTGAAATCATGGTATTTTTTAAAAGTCCGCCTTTTTTCTCCTTTTCCGCCTCAATAATCTCATCTTTTTTGAAATTAATCAGCTGAGCTATTTTTTCCTGCTGCTGATCGATAAAGTTCAGTCCCTGATCAAGATAATAATCAGAATCTGCTTCTAAAAATTCTATTAGCTTCCCTTTTAAATTATAATCAATTTCTGTATTTAAAAGTTCAGGAATAATGAATTTCAAAAAAGGATAGAGTTCTTTATTCTGCAGCAAATTTTTTAGCTGAGCTGAACTAATAGTAAAATTATAGTCCCCGTCCACAGCTGCAGTGATTTTTTTCAGATCAAGCTTAGAAATAAGCTGATCCTCAAGCTCGGTAAAATCAAATTCATTATTTGCCAGGTAAGAATTAATCATTTCTGCAAAATTTATTTCTGGAATCTTTTTGTCCAGATACTTATTTAGTTTCTGATTAAATGGATCTTTTAGCTCTGCTAAATCTTTAGGTTCCAGCTTTAAAATCAGCTCATCAATTTTAGCCAGGGCTTCAGCAGCCAGAAAATTATTATTAGATTTAAGCAGCTCAAAAAACTGCTGATAATCATTCTGCTCAAAATATTTAACTATAGTTTCCCTAATCTGACTTCGGTTATTTTCAATGATTTCTGCAGCCGAATCTGCCTTAAGTAGTTCTTTTTCCACAAATTTACCCATTGAATCAGCAAAACGACTCCTATTTTTGGCTACAACTCCCGGTGTAAATGGAACTTTCAAAGCTGCAATTCTTTTTTCTTCATAAGGGTGAAAAATCATCCAAATAGCCAGCACATTGGTTAACCAGCCCACACCACCATATAAAACAGCCGAACTCAAATAATTTAACCAGAGTGGTGTAGAATTAAAAACTGCTGCTTCTGCCCCACTCAAAGAAAATATAAGGCCTGCTGCCGCACCCAAAAGTGCACCTAAATAAGTAATTGGTTTTAACTCTTTGCCCATAAAGTCCTCAATCGCCTGCTGAACTTCCTGGTCAGAGAGCTGATGTAAGTTTGCTGCTGCTGCCTGGGCCACCCGACCTTCGATTAGTTCAGGTAAATTATTATAAAAGAAAGCTGTAATTGAATCAGTTAACTTAACAACAGTTTCTTCTCCTTTTAGTAATTGATAAAGCTCTTTTAATTCCCTGTCAGCAAAATTTTGTTCAACTACTTTAAAATAATTTTCTGCTTCCTGCTTAAACTGAGCCTGATTGGCAGTTAATTCCAAATTAACTAGAGTAAAAAATTCATTATTTAGATACTGACTCAGCCTGGCTGCAATAAAATCACTCTGGCCCAGCAGCTGATAGATCTCTTCCGACATTTCTCTGTTTTTATTAATCAAATTTTCTTCAGTAATTAGATCCTGCAGTTCAAATTGAGCCAGATAGTCACTGACTAAATCTACGGATTCCTCTTTACTGCTTAACTTCTTAATTAGAGAAAATAAAAGCTCAATTATTTTTTCTTCAAACAGCTGCTGCTGAAAAATATCATCTGAAAAGAGCTCAAAGAGCCGCTTTTCCTGATTCTGC
>Ga0306868_1001298_pt1 | contig 13446 bp, 17 predicted proteins | sample AntRauTorckE6832_FD_190411 | JGI IMG/M metagenome (GOLD analysis project Ga0306868, IMG submission 190411) | Saline lake microbial communities from Rauer Islands, Antarctica - Metagenome Torckler E6 #832 (v2) (version 2) | ecosystem: Environmental > Aquatic > Non-marine Saline and Alkaline >... | reverse complement strand
AGTATACAGGATGAGAGTATATAGTGTGAGTGAGTGAGTATATAGTGTGAGTTATGGGTGAGTGAGTTATGGGTGGAATGGATGGAAAAGGGGGAAGGTGGGGTCCGAGAATTCGTGTCCCGTGAATCGTGGAATGTGGAATGTGGCAATTTTGCCACGAATTTTGTGCCAACATTTAATTTTCCTGCAACTTGCATACATTAAATAACTTATATATACATTAAATAACTTATTTAAGGTAAAGATAATATAAAGACAAGACAAATAAAAAGCCCATCGATTAAGATGGGCAATATAAAGACAGGATAATATAAAGGGAATAAAGGGAATTATAGGGAATTATAGGGAATTTTCCAGATCCTCATCAGTCTTGAGCAAAGAATCACATTCGTCAATCAACCATTCTAAACAATCCATTTGTTTGAACAGATCCTCGCTTAATTTAATATCATCCGTAACTTCAGATGCTGCCTCAATTAACTTCAATATATTATCTTTCATAACTTTAACAGCTTCCCTATTACCAGATATAGGTTGCAATTTTAACGCTATGACTTTATCGCCAGCGTTAGCAGCTTTTGTATCTTTGCCAAGTAACTGGCCAGCATAATCGGCATAGAATTTACCACATAGTGCTAGAGTTTCTTTCGTGACTTTTCTTTTCCTAGTAGTTTCACGCACCAAGTCACTATAAACAATGTCTAGAGTTATCAATCCATCGGGACTGAAATTCCATACATCGTTCTTAGCCAGGATTAGTTTTCTACCATAGGATTCCATCTGAGAATTAACTAGTACCGCCAGCTTTTCAGCGGTACTAGCATCAGCTTCTAAGACATCCTCGCCAGAATATCCTTCAAAAGACCAGTTCAAGTCTTTCCGCTTCTCACCATATACTGGGGAAGACTTATCGTTAATAGTTTTAAAGAAACTTTTACATTCGATAGTTTTCATTTCAATTCACCTTTCAAGTTACATTAAGTTACATTAAGTTACATTAAGTTACATTATCTAACTAATGAGTCCTTGTTTACTTTCATTTAAAGCGCCCATAGAAACAAGTAAAGAAACGCTACAACCACTAGTGGGTACCAGATAGGGCAGTATAGTATTGCAGCACTGCCCTATCAGATAGCACTATATTATCTCGCCTAACGTATCCATAACGTATCCATAATAAAGTCCCCCTGTGTCAAAATATACCCGTGTAAAACCATGGTCATATTCTACTATCATAGGCGTATTATTTTCGTCTAATGCTACAATACTATCGAAGGTTTCTTTGCCAACATATACTAATTGACTACCTTCATTGTCGCTTATATTATATTCGATTGCATATTCCATAGCTTAATCCCCTAGGTTATGCGCGTGAATATACCAATAGCTGCCATAGCGCGTAACTGTTACGCGATAGAACGAGTAACAAGTATCGTATTCTTCTAGCTTAGTTACCATCTCGCTAAAGTCACGGTAGCCGTGACATTCAGCTAATAAAGCCTTGTGCGTATATGCTTCTGATTCTGTCATAGATACTAGCATGATGCGATTCCTTTTCTGATTGGCGTATAAACAGTATAGTCTTTTCACAGCCAAGCGCAAGCGAATCGCCTTAATTATTCTTCGACTTATTTAGCCTGCTACCTATTAGCCTGCTACCTATTAGCCTGCTAACCATTATCATCCAGCGAGCTCACAGGCCAGACTGCCCAGACACCTGCTAATAATTAGCAGCCTATCCCTCGCGCCACCTCGCAGCTAAACCTGAATCTAAATCTAAATAATAGCGATTCGTATTTACCCCACCCCCCGGGTAGCCTTTTTTACTTCTCTGTCGGCTCCTATACCTAAGGAAGCCTAAATATTTTCCTAAACTTTTTTATACTCTTGTATAAGTTACTGCCTTGTATAAGTTACTGCCTTGTGAAGCAACTGCCCTGGCTATGCCACCCTTGTGAAGCAACTGTTGTTCCACAACTCTCTGGGAAGCAGCAACTCTCACTCAGCCACTCCTCCGGGTACACCACATGCGTGTGCTATATACTGTGTATATGTTGGGTGTTACGCATAGAGGAGCCACAGAGAGGAGCCACAGACATGGCACATGATAGAAGTGGCAATGAGGAGAAGGCGCTTGCGCTACTAGGTCAGGGACACTCAGCCTCAGTAGTTTCATCGGCTCTAGGAGTTACTGACTCCAGAGTATCGCAGATGCTGGCTGCGCCTGGCTTTGCAGCAGAAGTGCAGAGATTACGAGTAGCCTCACTGCAAAAGTCTACTGAGCTAGATAGTTCCTATAATGGACTAGAAGGTAAGTTACTTGAGAAGCTGGAGAAAGTCTTACCTCTTATAACTAGACCTAGAGACATTTTACAAGCAATCACCACAATTAATAGTGCCAAGCGCAGAGGTGCTACAACTACTGACACTGATATCCCTCAAGCTAAGGTTGTGAGTCTTACCTTACCTACCACTATTCAACAAAAGTTTGTTACTAACAACTACCATCAGGTAGTGGAGGTGCGAGATGATTCTGGAGAAGCACAGACTCTCGTCACCGCTAGTTCCGGAAGCTTGCCTGGCTTCCTCGCATCGCGAGAACTCTCCCCCCAGGAACTCTCTAGGGAACTCTCTGGAGGAGAAGGGGATGAAGGAGGAGAGCAAGAACCCAAAGAACTCCCAGAACCCAGTGGTGAAAGAGTTACACAGCAGAGACATAACGAAAGCAGCAGAAGTGAAAAAGAGACTTATGAACCGGATCTCTTATCCTCACTCTGATAGTTATGGTAGTTATGGTAGTTATGGGGCTGAAGATTACGATTACTCAGTTACAGTGAAATCTTAGCCTCGCGCCTACGCTTGCACCTGCACCTGCACCTGCGAAGCAGAAGGCATGTGTCTCTGACTCTGACCTCTTGCTATGTCTCTTGCTACGGCTAGCTATGTCTTTACTAACTATATAATGAAATCTTAAATCGGGAGAGCATACAGCTATGCTGCAAGATAACGGACAACAATTAGAAGAAGACACCTATCAGTCATCAGAAGTTATTGATACTGCTAGAGAGTCTCCTGACTTTCTTGCAGGACTGGCTACTCCTACTATTTATGAGTATAGCTGGCCTCCAGTATTTCTAGGTATCTGGGGCTGGTTACGGGAATTAGTGGATAAATCCAGAAGTAATTGCGATAACACGGAAGAACTATTTGCAAGAATAGCGATTGGATTACCTCGTGCTTTTGGTAAGACATCTGTTATTAAGTTATTTGTTCTTTACTGTATTCTCTTTACAGATCGCCAGTTCGTACTCATTCTTTCTGCTACTGCTTCACACGCAAGAAACATACTTTCTGATATCTCAGATATGCTAGATGAACCTAATGTTAAGTCAGTATTTGGTGACTGGAGATTAGGTATGGAGCAAGATACACAAGATGTTAAGAAGTTTGGCTTCCGTGGCAGAAACATTATATTAGCGGGTGTAGGTGCGGGAGGTAGTGTTCGTGGCCTTAACCTTAAGAACTCTAGGCCAGATGTTATGGTATTTGAAGATATACAGACTAGAGAAGATGCTGACTCCCAGGTTGTAAGTGATAACTTGTATAAGTGGATGATTGGTACTGCAATGAAAGCTAAGTCACCTAAGCGGTGCCTAACCCTATTTATTGCTAACATGTACCCTACTCCCCACTCTATTCTTAAGAAACTGAAGCAGAATCCACAGTGGACTAAGTTCATAGCAGGTGGAATTCTGGAGAATGGGACCTCTTTATGGGAAGAATTGCAGCCTATACGGCAACTACTTATTGAGTACCAAGCTGACCTTAATGCAGGTCATCCTGAGATATTCTTTAGTGAGGTGCTAAATGATGAAAATGCTTCAGTTAATAGTCTTGTCGATCTCAGTAATCTCCCTCAGTATCCTTTTGATGATAATGACATACCTATGGGCAAGTTCATTGTTATAGACCCGTCGAATGATAAGTATAATTCTGATGCTGTAACACTGGCTTACTTCGAGGTGCAGGGAGATACAACAGTTCCTTGTGCCAGAGAGATAGTGGAAGGCAGGCTGTCACCTGGTGAGACTATTAAAGAGTCCATTAAACTAGCTATGAAGTGGGGATGTGGTTTAGTTGTTATCGAAGGTAACGCTTACCAGTATTCACTTCTATATTGGAGTGACTTTATATGTAAGCAGACAGGAATTGAGGGCATAACTTTTGTAGACATCTACTCTGGTAAGCTAAATAAAAATACTAGAATCTTGAACATGTTTAAGAGTTATGCAGCAGGTGAGTTATTTGTGCACCCCTCTTGTAGATCACAAGTGCACGAACAGATTAACGGGTTTCGTCCGTTGAAAACTGATAATATAGATGGGATACTAGATTGTCTTACTTATGCACCTAAAGTTATTGAGCAATACGGGCCAATTTTAGAGCAATACACCATAGTGGGACAGCAAGAGATAGATGCAGATGACGCTTACACTCTGAGTGAAGCAGAACTATCACCTTTCTAATATTGGCCACAGGTTGGTCACAAGTCAAATAGGAGTTTTCCTCCAATGGTTATGCCATATCGTCCTAAAGAGAAAACAGCTGAGGCTATTCTAGAATTTGCTAAGCAGTCTTGTAGCTTAGTTAATCAGCAGTGGAATCTTAGAGCTAGATTTGAAGGAATTGACCGCCAGTATATGCGAGAAGTTGACTTCACAGAAGACCAGTGGAAAGCTAAACAAGCTAACCTGAGTGGTGATCCAGATAAGTACCAGAATATTGTACTGCCTTTGGTTATGCCACAGGTTGAATCAGCAGTAACTTATCAGCAATCAGTGTTTTTATCTGGTTTCCCTATCTTTGGGGCAGCAGCGTCACCTGAGCATGTAGATGCAGCAACTCAGATGGACACTATTATTGGACAGCAGCAAATCCATGGTAATTGGGTACCTGAGATTCTCAAGTCCCTAAGAAATGGCTTTAAGTACAACATTGGGCCTACTGAAGTATCTTGGGATAGTCAAGTATCCTATTCCCTAGAGACTCCTATGACTGCCAGTGGGGGAGATGAGGTAGATAAGCAGAAGGAAGTTATATGGAGCGGTAACACTATTAAGGCACTGGATCCCTACAACACTTTTTGGGATACCAGAGTTGATCCTGTAGATGTACCAGCAGAAGCTGAGTTTGCAGGTTACACTATGTCGAAGAGTAGGATAGCACTTAAGAAGTATATAGCTGCACTGCCTTCTAGGATCAATGTTAAGGAAGCATTTGAGTCAGGATCAGCAGCACCTTCTGGTGGGAACTCTGGAATTGAAACTTACTATAGCCCGAATATAAATCCAGAAGCTATCTATGATTCAGAGAAGTATGTATCTACTAACTGGTTATCCTGGGCAGGAATGGCCTCTAATAAGAACCCTAGGATTAAGTACGGTAATATCTACGAAGTAATGGTACTCTATGGGCGTATTCTGCCTGAAGATTTTGATATGAAGGATGTACCAGCTAAGAGCACCCCGCAAGTCTGGAAGTTTATAATTGTTAATAATAAGGTACTGGTATATGCTGAGCGTATGACCAATGTACACAACCTTATTCCTATCTTCTTTTGTGCTCCACTAGATGATGGGATGGGATATCAAACTAAGTCCTTTGCTAAGAATATAGAACCTTTCCAGCAGATCACTACTGCTCTCAGTAACAGCATGATTGCAGCTAGGAGAAGAGCTATCAGTGATAGGATGTTGTACGATCCTTCCCGAGTATCTTCAGCTAGTGTACGTTCTGATTCTCCCGTAGCTAGGATACCGGTGCGCCCGTCAGCTTATGGAACACCCTTATCTGAAGCTGTGTATCCTATCCCATTTGAAGATTCACAGTCACAGTATTCTATGTCAGCTATACAGTCATTCACAGCTCTAGCTAATCAGGTATCTGGACTTAACCCTGCTAGGCAAGGGCAATTTGTTAAAGGTAATAAGACTCGCTTTGAGTTCGAAGAGACTATGGGCTATGCTAATGGCCGGGATCAGACAGTAGCTCTTAACCTAGAAGGTAACTTCTTCTCTCCTATAAAGGAAGTAATTAAGACTAATATTCTCCAATACCAGGGTGGAGTGGAACTCTATAATAGAGAGCAGGAAACTATGGTTAAGGTAGATCCCGTGTCTCTACGTAAGGCTAAGCTAGAATTCAAAGTATCTGATGGACTGCTACCTAGTGATAAGCTAGTTGATGGTGAATCTCTAGCAATGGCATTTCAAGCTATTTCTCAGTCTCCTCAAGTTGGACAGGGATTCAATATTGCACCTATGTTCTCCTATCTTATGAAAACTAGAGGAGCTAAGCTACAGCCATTTGAGAAGTCTCCTGAGCAACTTGCTTATGAGCAAGCTCAAGCAGTATGGCAACAATCTATTGCAGCTATCTCTGAGAACCTTGGTAATATGGCAGATACTATTGATCCTGAAGAGTTCCAGAAGATGTTACCTCCACAACCTACTCCTGAGCAATTTGGCTATACTCCAGGGGCACCTAACGTATCTCTGCAGAATGATGGAGAGACAGTTATGGATAAATACTCACAGGTAACGCAGCAACAAGCACAAGCAATGCAACAAGCACAGGCACAAGCGCAGCAACAAGGTCCAGCAGCAGGGGGCAGTGCAAGTGGTACTCCAAGTGGTGCAGGTGGTGAGCAAGGAGGTCAACAATGAGTTTAGCTACAGAAAGTAGATTCCGTACCTATGAGCTTAGGGAACCAGATATTATTTCTGGCTCTAAGCTATCTGAATTACAGTCCCAGTGCATACAGAATAATATAGCAGGCTATGCTCATGATATTATCAATGTACACTACGAAGATAAGGAACCCCATAAAGCGGAGTACCTAAGAAGTTATTACAGAGGTGCAATAGAAGCACTCGAACACTTATTACATACTGACCAGGAAGTTAGAGAAGCTATCTCTTTAGCAGAATCCACCCCGCAAGATTCACAATTCGGAGAATAATATATGTCTATTTTTGATATGTTCAGAGGTAGTGGCTCTTCACAAGCAGCCTCAGAAGGACTGGCACCTGCTGCCGCAGAAGGAGAAGTAACTTCTATACCGCCTGGCGGAGAAGCACCAGCTTCTGGAGAAGGAAGTAACCTTGGCGGAGATCAACAGGGAGAAGTGAGCGGACTTGATGCTTTTAAGGATTTATGGAATAATGATGCAGGCGATAAGGAAGGTGGAAAAGAAAAAGAGTTTGATCCATCTTCCTCTCTTAACATTGATCCCGCAGCTATCCAGAAAGCAGTAGCTGAGATTGACTTCTCTCAAGTTATGGATAAGGACACAGTAGCTAAGATTGCAGAAGGTGGCGACGGAGCACAAGCAGCTTTCGCTACCTCTATGAACAGTCTAGCTCAACATGTCTTTTCCCAATCAATGATTGCTAATGCAACCTTAGTTAAACAAGCTCTCTCTCAGAGCACTGGTGCTTTTGATTCACGAGCACAGCAACTTATGCGACAGGATAAAATTTCCTCCACGGTTAAAGACTCTAATCCCGCATTTAAGCATCCCTCTGCTGCACCTATTGTAGAAGCTATGCAATCACAGCTATCCAAGAAATATCCTACTGCCTCTCCCCAAGAAATATCTGAGAAAGCTACCCAGTGGTTCGGTGAGTTTGCAAGTGAGATTCAAGCTCCCGAACGCAAGAAAAAAGAAAGTCAGAAGAAAGCTGATGAACCTGACTGGGAAGCTTTCTTTACTGATAACGAATCTTAATACTCTAGCGACCCCTTAAACTATACAGGTGAACACAATGGATGACGATACTCGTATTTTAGTAAAGATTGTTAATAAGGATGGTGACGATAATCCCACTGGGATGCAAGTAGCCACTGAGATGACTGCTGTTGAATTCCGTGACTGGCTACTCACTGCTCTTGCTGGACAGACCGAACCCGTCTGGGGAACCTAACTTCTAGTCTAACTTCTAGTCTACGTCCTAGACTCTAAGCTCATTTATGCCTAGGGCATAGCTTCTAAGATTATAAAGGAAACATATAATGGCTACAACTTCTGGTATTTTTAATACTAGCCGCTTTACTCAGGATCATGCGAAGAAGTCCTTTGCGAGTATGATCACTCGGCTTATGCCGAATGGTACTGCTCCGCTCTTTGGTCTTACTTCTATGCTTGATTCTAAGACTGCGGTACAAACTGAGCACGGGTTCTTTACCAAGACTATGGTATTCCCTGCTTTCGAACTTACTGCTGACGTGGCAATTGGTGATACAACCTTCGCTGTTGTTTCCACCTCTAACCTGCTCCCAGGACAGATTCATCGTCTACAAGAGACAGGTGAGAACGTTATTATTAACCAGGTTCTGTCTACTACTTCTGTATCGGTTGGACGTGCTGTTGGTAATGTTGCTGCTGCCGCTGTTACTTTTTCATCTGATATTGTTAATGCTTATCAGGTTGGTAACGCGTTTGAAGAAGCTTCTATTCGTCCGAGCGCTCTTAGTGTCCAGCCGGTTCGTATTACTAACTTGACGCAAATCTTCCGTAATACTTGGGCACTCTCAGGTTCTGCGGTGGAGACTCAGGTTATTGCTGGCGATACTAACGTTGCTGAGAATCGGCAAGACTGTGCTGGTTTCCATGCTGCTGATATGGAGAAGGCACTGTTCTTCGGTCAGAAGTCTCAAGGTTTCCGTAACGGACAGCCTTTCCGTACTATGGATGGCTTGCTGTCTGTTGTAGGTAATCTCTCCTACTACCCGGCATCTTATGACACTGCTAACATTAATCCTGCTGGTGCCACTACCACCTATGAGCAGTTAGTATCTTATCTTGATCCTACGTTTAACCAGTCTACTGATCCTAAGGTAGCTAATGAGCGTATTATGTTTGTCGGTGGACAGGCATTTAACGTTATTAATGCTATTGGCCGTACTACTGGTCAGTATGAGATCGTTGATGGTCAGACCTCCTTTGGTTTGCAGTTCACTACCTTTAAGATCCCTCGTGGTACTTTCCGTATGATTGAGCATCCTCTGTTCAATACTAACGACCACTGGTCTAAGATGGCAGTTGCTGTAGATCTGTCTACTTTCCACCTGGCGTATCTTGGTAATCGTAAGACTATGAGCAAGGAGTTTAATCAAGATGGAACCCCGGTTGATAATGGCATTGACGCTGTGGGCGGCACTCTTACTACTGAACTTACTGTAGAGATCCGTAACCCTCCCGCTAATGCTGTTATTACTGGACTCACCGCAGCAGCCTAAGCCCCCGAGATTCTAAGCCTTAGGTCTTAACAGGAATATAATGCACAAGGATGTGCTCCCTACTATTAAAACATATCACCATATCACCATATCACCATACACCGCACACTATTTATGCTATAAGCATAAGCATACTATAAAGGTAAACCACAATGGCTACTGTAACTTTGTTTAAGAATCGTTTCGGTGCAGTTAATGTATCTACCCCTAAAGGTAAGGTATTGAAATTCGCTGCTAGTCGTTACTTCACCAATAACGTTGAAGATTCTGATTTCCTCAAGGAGTTGGCACAGACTAATCAATCAGGAGTGTTCATTGATAAGAATGAGCCTACTGTAGATACTGAGAATCTTGATCCAATGTCTGCTATTAAAGCTAAGATGCGGGCAGAGATTGAGGCAGAGATTAAGAGTGGTAAGGTCAATAAAGCCACTCCTTCTAATACTGGTAACTATGACCAAGCTGTTCTCCAGAATTCTACCCAGAATACTATGGGCACAGCTACTCCTGGTGCTGGTGATCCCCAGAATCCTGCGGAACTTAAGGAGCCTGCTACAGCTACTGTGGCACCTGCAACGGCATCTACTGTTAAAGTGTCTGGTGATGCTGGAGAGACAGGAGAACCGGTTGCTGTTCCTTCTAAATTGGAAGGTATGAAGAAAGGTCCCTCAAAGAGCTGATCTCTAAGTTAGAAGGAGGTGCGGCGCCGGGCTGCCGATTACCCCGTAACTGCGGGTGCGAAGTGGCTGCGAGCACGAGACTAGGGGCCACAAGTCAAGCATGCCCAGTGGAGCGAAGCGGAACGGCTGCTTGATCTTGGGGAAAGTCTCAGTGCTAAGCTGTCCACTCGCACGCAGTGCAGGGAGGTAGCCCAGGCGCATATGACCTCGTCCAGTCTTATTCTCTATATCACTTCCTAAGAGGGAGGGGAGATAACTACATGACATTTCAAGAGTTAGTGGATGAAGTAACTAGCATCACTAAGCGTCCAGATAAAGTGGCAGCTATTGAATCTTCTGTAAAAGCTGCTACTCTTAAAGCGCATCAGAGTGATTATTACTTCAATGATCTTATTGAGGTAGCTGTGGAATTTGATGCAGCTAGATATATCCAAACATTTGATCCTAAAGATGTAGTTCCTAGATATAGACAATCTAAATATATGCGTATCTGGGAAGGGGATATCAATGGATATGCTAAGAACTTTTTAGAGCATATTCAGATTGAAGCTGCATTAGATAACTATGGTCATATTAAAACTGATGTATTTTATATGGCTGGAGCTTTCTTGCAGATTCGTGGAACTTCCCCTGTGAGTAAGGTGCTATTCGGTGCATATCAGCATCCCTTAATTGTACCTGCTGAAAGCTACTCTTCTTGGATTGCTGATGAGTATCCGTGGGCAATTATTTATGAGGCAGCTAGAGTGTTGTTCCTCCAGATAGGTTTTCAAGAGCAGTCTGCTTCTATGAGATCACTTGTTCAGGAGGAGTTTATAATTCTAGGTATTTCTAATGTGGATGCAGTTCCAACCTAGTCTTCGTAGTCTCCACAATTTCTGCAATGGGGAGGATAATATTATGAGATTGTTATTAGCTGCTATAAGTTTCTCTATTCTATCTGCCTTAGCTGGATGTGTAGCAATGTCACCTTCTCCTCCTGTTGCTGGGGAGGGAGACAGTGACAGTGACAGTGATAAGGGATACCAGTTTGATGACATATCTAAAGCATTATTGCAAAGACAGCGTGATTATTGTATAGAAACCAGTCCAGTACTTCGTGCTGTAGAATTGGCACTTATAAGAAGTAAAGTTCCTGGCTATCCGTCTTCTGGTCTGTGTACTGATGCTGAGAAGAAACTTGCTGAAGAACTAGCAAAGCAAATAGATGATTTACCTGAAGATAGTACAGTAGATATTGAACAAGCTATTGAACAAGCTAGGAAAGATCAGAAACGCTTTCTTGAAGAGTCTGAGGGAGCTGAAGAAGCTGAAGACTCTGAGGAGAATATAAAATGAAGAAGCCTTCCCTAGTTCCAGAATCCAAGCAGTGGTATAAGCTATGGTCTGTACAAGCAGCTCTTGTTGCTGTAGTTATTGGGCTGCAAGAAGCATTGCCATTATGGAAAGGTATAGTTCCTGACAATACATTTGCTATTATGGCAGCAACAGTAGGAATGATTGGAGCTGTACTTAGGCAGGTTAAGCAAAAGCCTTCTGCTCCGCCGTCTTCCCTGTCAAAAAGTAAGAGGTAATAAGAGGAGGCCCTAATGGCCACAGAAGCTAGTATCTTTAATGTAGGAACCACAGGCCCACAAGGTCCGCCCGGCCCAACTGGTCCAGCAGGTCCAGCAGGTGATACTGGCACTACTGGCTTAACTGGTGCTACTGGTTCTCAAGGTCCTTCTGGTCCCAGAGGAGATGTTGGTCCATCTGGTACTGTTGGTGGTATTGGGCCTACTGGGCCTACTGGTCCACAAGGTATACAAGGTATAGAAGGTATAGAAGGTCCGCAAGGTATAGAAGGACCGACAGGTCCACAAGGTCCTTCAGCTTATGATGTAGCAGTTAGTAATGGATTTGCTGGAACAGAATCAGAATGGCTAGAGTCTCTTAAAGCTGTTCCTCCTCAAAGTCTCTGGGCTGCTACAGTTGATCCTACAGTTAATAATGATGATACAGAGGGATATGAGAAAGGATCTTTTTGGTCTAATATAAATGTGGGCGCAGAGAAAACTTTTATTTGTATTGACTCTACTGCCGGTGCTGCAATCTGGATAGTTATAGGATAACTGCATAAAAGGTGCGAGTATGCCATTATCAACACCGCCAAAAGTTCCTAAAAAGACTGGAGCTTTTATACTAACTCTAGGTGGTGTTACAGCAACGTTTACTGCTGCTACCGCTAGGGAATGGCTAGAATTGATCTCCCAGTATGGGCCACTGGTTCTATCTACTTGGCTTATGTATGTGGTCTATATAATTGATAAACAAAGAACTGAACTTAGAACAGAAGTAGCTGATTTAAGAGTTAAGATAATTAAGCTAGAGAGAGATATGGTGATTGAAAGTAATAAACATTCTAGGAGGGTAGATACAGATAATGGCTCCTAGTGACAGTAATATAATTGGCAATGCTACTATATGGAATTTAGATGACGAAGTTAGTTATGGTAGTGATGCAGGTTCAGTATCTTCGCAACCTTATCCCATTGAAGTTGGTCCAGAATATCTAGCAACTGAAAGACTGGTAGGTGTTATCAACCTTGAGCAAACGTACTTTGAAACAATATATGATGATTGGCCACCAGAGTATCTATCAACCAGTAGATTGATTGGTGACATAACATTACAGTCAGTGTACAGAGCTTATACAGTACCCCCAGAGTATTTGCAGACTAGCCGTATGGTAGGGGAAGTTTCTCTTGATATGTTACTGGTAACTTATTCAGACTACCCTCCAGAATACTTGCAGACTTCTCGATTGATTGGCGATATAAGTATTGATACTTTGTTAATAACTTACTCAAATTACCCAGAAGAGTACTTGCAAACTAGCAGGCTTGTGGGCACAATATCTTTGGAGGTTCCATAATATGAAGTTCCATCTCGGCGAAGCAAAACTAGGTGGTAGGTTCCGGCTTGTGGCCTCCACTGATTCAGAAGGCAATAATGTAACTAAGGACACTGGCTGGTTTGATAATCTAATTACTGATTCTGGATTGGAGCGTATTGGGCAGGTAAATTCACACATGGAACGTGATTTCCGAAATTATGTTTTACGTGCGTTTAGAGTAGGTTCTGGAACTGCAACCCCAACGTTTACTGATACTAGCTTAGGCACAGAAATTGCTGCAATATCACTAGACAGTGTCGGCTATAACGCTTATATATCAAGTTCTGACTCTAATTTCGCTGATGGTTATATGCACATGACACTGGTCCGCCAGTTTGGGCAAGGAGCAGCAGAAGGTAATCTATCTGAAATTGGCTTGGGCGATCTTAATGATCTATTTAGTCGTGCGTTGATCGTAGATGTAAATGGTGATCCAACTACAATTACAATTCTTAGTAACGAGTATCTCACTGTATATTATACATTACGTTGCTACATTCCACAATCTGACGTAGTAATCAGTGCGCACCC
>Ga0306868_1001293_pt1 | contig 13517 bp, 13 predicted proteins | sample AntRauTorckE6832_FD_190411 | JGI IMG/M metagenome (GOLD analysis project Ga0306868, IMG submission 190411) | Saline lake microbial communities from Rauer Islands, Antarctica - Metagenome Torckler E6 #832 (v2) (version 2) | ecosystem: Environmental > Aquatic > Non-marine Saline and Alkaline >... | reverse complement strand
TTAATATTAATATTTTTATTGATTATCATTTTATTGGTTATTCGAAAGTACATTGTTACCCCATTGGAGCAACTAGAAGATGATATTCTTAACATAGAAATTAGATCAGATGAAAGACAAACACTTTCTTCTAAAAATAGGTTTGGGTTTAGGATACTTATTAAAAAGATTAATAAATTACTTGAAAAAATCAACGATTATGGAAATAAAATTGAATTTCAAAAAAATAAATACCAATCTTTGTTCAGTAATTCAATAGATGCTATGGTTTTAGTGGACACCAATGAAAAGGTAGTAGATATTAATGATGGTTTTAATAAATTATTTGGTTATTCTTTAGAAGAAATTAAGGGAAAAGATATTGATTCTTTAATAGTAATTCATGAAGAACTAGCACTTTCTAGAAGTTATAATAATCTGATGAAAGCTGGTGACAAAGTTAATAGAGAAGCTAAACGATTGAATAAATCTGGTGAATTAATTAATGTGGAAATAAATGCAGTTCCAATTTTTGTTCAAGAAAAATATATTGGTGGCTTTGGTATTTATCGAGATATCAGGGAGCGCAAAGCCAATGAAGAGCGAATTAAGTTCTTAAGTTTCTATGATGAATTAACGGAGATATATAATAGACGTTTCTATGAAATTGAACTAAAGCGTTTAGATAATAGTAGAAGGTTACCATTGTCTATAATCATTGCAGATGTGAATGGTCTAAAACTTATTAATGATGCCTTTGGTCATATTCAAGGGGATGAAGTATTAATAAAAACTGCGAAAATCTTAAAAGAATCAGCAAGAAGCGATGATATTGTTGCTAGACTTGGTGGAGATGAGTTTATAATTTTGTTACCGAATACCACAAGGAAAGCAACAGAAGGCATTATCAATCGAATCAACCAGAAAATTGATCAGGTTAAAAATGGAATCATTGATTTATCCGTTTCTTTTGGTTGGGATACAAAAACTTCTGATGATGAGGCCATTGAAACAATTTTTAAGAATGCAGAAAATTTTATGTATAGAAAAAAATTAAATGAAAGTCCCAGTATTCATGGTAAAGTGATTCAAACGATTATTTATACTTTACATGAAAAAAATCCAAGAGAAGAAGAACACTCGCGTCGTGTAAGCCTGATTTGTGAAGCCTTAGGTGAAGCATTGAATTTAGAGCACAGAGATGTCGAGGATTTAAAAGTCGTTGGTTTATTACATGATATTGGTAAAATTGCTATTGATGAACATCTTCTGAGTAAACCCGGTAAATTGACAAGGTCAGAATATGAAGAAATCAAAAGGCACTCAGAAATTGGTTATCGGATTTTAAGTTCCTCTAATGATATGTCTGATTTAGCTGATGCAGTTTTATATCATCATGAACGATGGGATGGTTTAGGTTATCCCAAGGGTATATCTGGTAAAGAAATTCCTTTGAAAGCACGAGTCATTACAGTAGCAGATGCTTTTGATGCGATGATTAGTCAAAGAAGTTATAGAGAAGCTATGACTATCGATGAAGCCCTGGAAGAATTAAAGAAGAGTGCTGGTTCACAGTTTGACGAAAAAATTGTGAAAGCATTTATTGAAGGGGAAATATATAATAAAATCTAAAGAAGTATTGTAAAAAGAACATTTCTAAGCATATGTTAATTATAAAAGAGTCTTTTAAAAATGTTAAATTTTAGATATAATTAAAAAGTTAACAAAGTAGACAAAATATTTTAGTAGAATTTTACATAAGGAGTTATTGATGATTAATCTTATTTTAGGTGCATTAGGTGTATTAACTGGATGGTTTACATTTATATTTGGTAAAGATCTTTATAAAAATAAAGAAAATTTAGGGAACAATTCCTTTGCTGTTAATTCCGGCATTGGCTTAGTAGCAAACTTTTTTGATACGTTAGGTATAGGTTCTTTCGCTATTATAACTGCAGCTTTTAGAGGCTTTAAACAGGTGAAGGATCGGGTAATTCCTGGGACATTGAATGTATCTTGTACTATTCCTATTGTCTTTCAAGCCTTTGTTTTTATGGGAGCAATTGAGGTTGAAATTGTTACTTTAGTAACAATGATTTTAGCAGCTGTAGTTGGTGCTTATTTAGGAGCCGGTGTTGTTTCAAAAATGGATGAAAGAAAAATCCAATTAATTATGGGTATTGCACTTTTGACAACAGCATTTTTAATGGCTTCAGGTCAAATGGGATGGATGCCACTTGGTGGTGATGCAATCGGTTTAACAGGTACGAAGCTTGTTCTAGGAATCACAGGAAACTTTATACTTGGTGCACTCATGACAGCTGGTATTGGTTTATATGCCCCGTGTATGGCATTAATTTATATTTTAGGTATGTCACCGGCTGTAGCTTTTCCAATCATGATGGGATCGTGTGCTTTTCTAATGCCAGTTGCTTCAGCAAAGTTTATTAAAGAAAAAGCTTATGATCGAAAAGCAGCCATTGCAATTACATTAAGTGGTATTATTGGTGTATTTATTGCGGCATTTATAGTCAAGAGTTTACCTATTCGTTTATTAACTTGGTTAGTCGTAATAGTTATAACTTATACAGGTAGCACTTTACTTTATTCAGCATTAAATAATGATGATTCAAGCAATGTAATCGAGAATGCAACAGCTTAGTATAGATCAATTAATTCAATAAAAAAACGCAAGTTGAGTTTTTCTTAACTTGCGTTTTTTATTATAAAAATATAGTTTAGCATTGATGTGCTGCATTTTGATTTTGTAGTCAATGAGTAGTATAATGAAAATAAGTTGACTAGGGAGTCAAAAACAGAGGAGTAGATAAATATGTCAGAGAATAATTACGAGAAATTTTTAAGAGATGAATTAAAAGAACATAAAATTATGAATCTTGATTATAAGAAAAGAAAGCGAATCATTAATGCAGCTTTAGAAGAATTCACTTTAGGATATGCACAAGCAAGTACAGATCAAATCGTTCGAAAGGCCAACATATCTAAGGGGTTATTGTTTCATTATTTTGGAACAAAGAAAAAATTATTTTTTTTCTTGTACAGTTATGCCCTTGATATTATTGGGGAAGAATTTAATTTGACAGATTCTACAAGTAAAGATTACATTAAAAATCTTTGGAATTTATCTTTAAAATCAAGAAAATTAATTAAAAAGTATGATAGAATTTATAGTTTTTTAGCGGCTGCACATTTAATACTATTGAATGAATTTCCAAACAATGAGATTGCTCAGGAGAATCCAGTTGAAGCCATAAAAAAGAAATATAAGTCAAGGGCAGACAAAAATTTATTTAAAGAATCAGTAGATGCAAAACGTGCTTTAGATATTATTGAGTGGACTGTTGATGGTTATTCAAAGGAATTATCTAAAAGGTACTCGAATATAGATGATATGCAACATTTGGGTAATAAAGAGATGGAGTTTATTGAAATCAAAAATGATTTAAAATCTTATTTTGAATTGTTAAGAAAAGTTTTTTACAAGGAAGAGGAGGTTAAGTGGAATGGTTAAGAGAATTATCGAGATTAATAATTTGACGAAGTATTACGGTAAAGTTAAAGGTATTGAAAATGTAAATTTTAATGTAGAGGAAGGGGATATTTTTGGTTTTATTGGACCCAATGGGTCCGGAAAGACCACTACAATTAGAACCCTCATGGCTTTGATTAAACCAACTTCAGGCAATGCAAAAATTTTTGATTTAGATTGTATAAAATCTTCTGAGAAAATCGCCAAAAATATAGGTTATTTACCGTCGGAGACCTACTATTATGAGAATATGAAAGTGAAAGAATTACTACAATATGCTGAAGCCCTTTACGATGTGGAAGCGAGTGAAAGAATAGAATATTTATCTAATGTATTTAAATTAGATACGAATAGAAAAATAGCAGATCTATCCACTGGAAACAAGAAAAAAGTGGCTATTATTGTTGCATTACTACATTCGCCTCAGTTAATTATTTTAGATGAACCAACAAGTGGGCTAGATCCTCTAATTCAAAAGGAATTTTTTAATATTTTAAGAGAAGAAAATGAAAAAGGGGCAACGATATTATTTTCTTCACATGTTCTAAGTGATGTTCAAAAAATTTCTAACAAAGTTGCAATTTTGAAAGATGGGAATATCATAAAAATTCATGAAACAAATGCCATGGAGAAATTAGGTTATAAAAAAATCAGTATAAGAGTCAAACAAATGCCATCTAAAGCATATTTTGATATTGTAGGCATTGCAGACTATTCAGAAGAAAATGACCAGATCAGTTTTATTTATAATGGAGACATATCAATTATTATAGAGCGTTTAAGTGGATTAGCTCTAAAAGATGTTACTATTGATGAGCCAGATTTAGAAGAGGTATTTTTGCACTATTATCAATAAGGGGGAATCTATATGATAATTTTCAGGTATGAGTTTAAGCAATTGTTTAGGTCAACGATGCTTTGGAGTATTGTGTTGTCTTTAATCATTATTTTAATGCTGCCTGTATATGTTGATATGTTAACTAATAATGAAGTGATGTCAATTGAATCATTTCAAGGAGAGGAATATTATAAGAATTTTGGAACCAATCTTGAAACTTTGTTAACGCCTATTGGAGCTTATTCGTTTCTTGCGACTTTTATATCATTTGCCATAGCAGTTCATGGCATGAGTTTAGGGATTAGGTTGTTCACGAAGGAGTACCATTATAAAACGGCTGATTTTTTAATGACAAAAACATATAATCGGAAAAGAATTTTTATTTCAAAAATTTTAGCTGGCTTATTTTCTGGTTTTATTATTAGTGTATTTTTTACAATAGCGTCATTAATTGGGATGTCAATGAGTAGCTATGAAGTTTTTCCTTTTAAGGAAACTGCTTTAATTGGATTTAGTGTATTTTTCATTTATTTATTGTTCCAAAGTATGGGTGTAATTACTGCACAACTGAAACCTAGATTAAGATCACATCTAATCGTTTCATTTGCTTTCATGTTTCTAAGTTTTGTGATTTCTAGTTTTGCTTACAAAACTGAAATCTTTGTTCTAGGTTTAATATCGCCTTTTACTTATTTTAAAGGACTTGATATTATTCAGTTATCTAGTTACCATCCAATAAAACTGTTTGGCGCTATAATGATAAGTTTTATTTAATTTTTTATTTCTTATAAGATTTACTACTCAAGAGATGTAAAAATTTCTGAATAAAGAAATGGAGGAAAAGGATGCTTTCAATTATAAAAAAAGAATTTAAGTTGTCTAGTAAAAGTTTATTCTTGTGGTCACTTGTTCTAGTATTAACAGCAACAATGGGTGCACTAGAATATCCTTTAGTTTTTAAAAATACTGATATGGTTATGTCAGGAATAAATGCTATACCAAGAATAGTACAAATTATGTTTGGTGTTGATGGATTAGATTTTTCAACAGCCTTAGATTATTATATTACTATGTATTATTATTATTATACTTTAATTGCATTTCTCTTTGCAGCAAATCAAGGATATAAAATCATCAAAAAAGAAGAAAAATATAAAACATCTGAGTTTCTTTATACAAAACCGGTTAGTCGGAAAACAATTATTTTAAGTAAAATAATTGTTGGTTTAACAAATGTTTTCATTTTAGCAACGGTTACGGCACTGACCAGTTTACTCATTTTATTACCTTTAATTGAAGCAACCTATCTATCAAAAACGATTTTAGTAACAATAAGTGGCATGTTTTTTGCTCAAATAGTCTTTTTTTCTGTTGGTGTTTTAAGTGCAGCTATTACTAGAAAAAATATGTATGGACAAATACTAACTTATGGTTTTGTACTATTGAGTTATACTTTATCCATGGTAATACAGTATTTTCAAAGGATAGATTTTTTGAATTTTTTAACGCCATTTCAATATTTTCCAGTAAATGAAGTCGCTCATTCAGGCTTGTCTTTCATATATATTATTTTAGCCCTTGGTTTAAGTTTTGTCTTACTTTTTGTAGCCATGAAAAAATACAAAACTAAAGACCTATACATCTAGAGAATCAAATTAGGAATTTCATTATGAGTAGTATAAAACTTGAATTTTTTATTAGATAAAAAAACAGTCACTTCGTAGAGATCTTCATAAGTATCATGAACTTGATAAACAACATCTTTAATAATTTCTAAAGGTATATAAGTATGAATATGGCTATAATCAGATGAACGTTTTCTTTTGATGCCATCTTTTCTACTAATGATGATGAGTTCCTTATGATTCATTAAAAACATAATCTTTTGAAAAATCATTGGATTATACACATCAAGTAAATGATCATACCATTTTTTCTCTTTTTTTATTATTTCTACTGTTTCTTGGGCATCTAATACAATGATGTCTTCTTTACTTTTCATTTTTGATAAAATGCCTTTATAAAAATAATTTTTTGGAAGTGTATAGTCTTTCTTAATAGGTACAAGATCCGTAGCATTAAAATGTTTGATATAGTCTTTCCTTAATTTAAAAATTGCCTCAACAATTAAGTCGCTTGATACAGCATTATAGGGTATTTTTACTTTTTTATTTTCACTTTGAATAATTAAAGTACCATTGAGTAAATCAACTCTGTTTTGAATACTTTGGATGCTGCTATACTCAATGATTTGCTTAGTAACCAAACCTTTAGTATTTTTTAAAAAAATCAATTGTTTTTCTTCAAAAGAAATAAGACAATCATAAAGTTGATCGCCTGGTCTTGCTTCTCTTCGAGCAATATTTCGCGGAATTTTATAACTATCACACGTGTCATCATATTCAATTAACGCATCAAAGCCTCTGGGAATCTCTTCTTGACTCTTGATCTTGATAATCCAAGGACCAAAAGCATCGTATTCTTTTTTTAGATTTTTCATAAATCACTTCCTTATTTAACGGTTTTTCTTTATTTTATCGTAGACAGCTGGTAATAGACTAAATAAACCAAGTAATGTAAAAGCAATTATAACACTTGGAGAAAAAATATCTTTTGTTTGATCGATAGTGGCCAAATTCCTTCCAGCATAAACATAAACTAAGCTCCCAGGAATCATACCAATATATGAGATAATTAAAAATTTGATTGCTGGCATATCTGTTAATCCCATAGCTAAGTTAATTAAGAAAAATGGGAAAAGTGGTACAAGCCTTAAGGTCAACAGATAATTATTACCATTCTTTTCAAGTTCTGCATTAATTTTTTTCATAGATTTTTCGAATTTATTTTGAATAAAATCTTTTAACAAGTACCGACTGACTAAAAAGTTAATCAAAGCACCAATGGTTGCTGACGTAAGAACAATCAATCCACTATAAGGAAAAGGAAATAATAACCCACCTGTAAGTGACAATAAAGCTGCACCTGGAAAAGATAAACTGGTTGCAATAATATAAATAACTGAGAAAATAAGTATGGATAAAACCAGATGGTCTCGTACATAGGTGATGAGTAAATCTCTATTTTCTTTAATGTTTTCTAATGTTAGTAAATTAATAGAATTGACATAATAATTGATACCGATGACAACGACTAAAAGTATGAGAAAGACAATTTTTTTATTTTTCATTGAGTCAACCGCCGGTATAGCTTAACAAATACATTGTTATTGATGCGGTGCAATTTAGCTTTTTTACCTATTTCTCTTAAAACTTCAGAGTAGGTTGGGTAGGCATAAATTATAGATTCAACTTTATGTAAAGGAATTTTTAGGGTTTTTAGTAATTGAAAGTGATGGATGAGTTCCCCAGCTCTTGGACCTAAAATGTTGACTTCTAGAATTTTATAATGATTATCTGTAACAACAATAATCAAACCCTTAGTGTCAAGATCTGTAACACTTCGGTCATTGCTTCTAAAATCTAATTCAAAAGTATAAGTGTTTTTTTGGTTATAGTTCTTCTTGATACCTAAATGAGCAACTTCTGGATCCGTAAAAACACCCCATATAATGTGCTTGTAAGCGATTTTTTGATTAAAGGGTAATATGGCATTCATGACAGCTGCTTTGCCTTGCTCATAGGCCATATGACTTAAACGGAAGGGTCCTACAACATCACCACAGCAGTAAACAATTTTATTAGTCGTTTGAAGATGTTGGTCAGTTTTGATAATACCTTTTTCATTTAATGCTATATTTGCTAAAGGTAAATTTAGAGGATCATAGTTTACTTGTCGACCAGTGGCAATGAGGAGTTCATCGATTATTAAATCATTATTAATTAATATCATATGATCTTTTTTAGATATTTCTTCTGCTGTAAAATGATCATGGAAAATGACGCCTTCATTTGAAAGCATATCTTTTACTAATGAAGCAATTCTAGGATTCTCCTTCTTTAAGATTTTTTCATCTCTTAAAAACACATGGACCTTTGTACCCAGACGATTAAAACTTTGGGCCAATTCTATACCAATAGGACCTGCACCAATAATACCTAGACTTTTGGGTGCTTTCTCTAATTTAAAAATTGTTTCATTGGTTAAGTAATCAATCGAATCCAATCCATTAATTTTAGGAATCAGAGGCCTTGAACCCGTTGCGAGGATTATTTTTTTACCCTTTATGGTTTGATTGTTAACTTTTATTGTGTCCTTTGATATAAATTCAGCTGCACCAATAATCACTTCAATACCTTTTTCTTCTAAAACCTGTGGTGTTTCATGGGTGTAAACTTGGGATTGAATAGAGCGAACATGGTCTAAAACACCTGTTGAATCAAAGTTTTGATTAACTTCAATACCATAGTCATTGGCATGCTTAATTGACTGTGCAATTTTAGCGCTTTTGATGAGTGCTTTAGAGGGTATACAACCATTCCATGTGCACTCACCACCAACTTTATTTTTTTCAATTAAAATTACTTTTTTTCCAAAGCCATTAGCAGTAAAAGCAGCTGTTAATCCAGCAGAACCCCCACCAATAATTATAAAATCTGTATTTTTCATTGTGCCTCCTCATCTGAGTTTTTCTGAGCGTTCAAATATTTTATTGTTTCTGAAAATCTTTGAATTACCGTGATCAGTACTAATAGCGTAAATATATTGATCGTTATTGTATTTTGAAAAATAATAATAAGACTTAACATGATAAAGCCTTCTGTTCTTTCCATAAGCCCCGGTTGGTAATAAAAACTTTTGTTGGTTTCATTTTTTATGATGCTACCGGAGATAAGAAAAATTGTCATACTCATCAGTATAGAAAAAAATAAGAAAATGATGTTTAATCGTAAGTTTATATGCATTAGTGCAACATTTATTAAAATGCCACTTTCTACGATTCGATCAAAAAATATATCAAATAGCATTCCTTGCTGACTGTTGGTTTCACTTAATCTTGCCAGTTCACCATCGATTACATCAAGCAACCCCGAAGTCCACAGTAAGAACAGACTCAATAGTATTTTGTCAAAATACAATGCACTGGCTGATGCGAGACCTATAACTAATGCTATATATGTTACTGTATTAGCTGTTATATTTTTATTATGTAAGAAATGAGCCGTTTGGTTAATATATTTTGTAATGTGTTTCCGTCCATAGGTATCTAACATTTATTTCTCCTTTTTGTAACGAATAAATTCTGACTGAATTTTAAAATCTACACAATCGTTTTTTTCGAAATGTTCATGGCTAAAAGCATATAATGTTTCTTCACCATGATTAATCAAATAAATATTGCCATATTTTAAGTAATGTTTTTCTATAATCACACCACTGTTACCAAAGGACAAAAGAATGCCTTGTGGTGGTAGGATACAACAGAAATCACCGTCTTTATTCGAGTGGATTACATTATTGTATAAGTTAAATTTATGATTGCTAATGGTTACTTTCTTTTTATTATAATAAGTAAAAAAGTCGATAATAGATAAATCAACAGGATTAAATAATAATTCCTTTGGTATACCTGAATGAATAATTTTCCCGTCTTTAATAACGGAGATGGTATCTGAAATTTTCAAAGCTTCCTCAAAATCATGGGTAATATATAAAATAGCGATTGAAGTTTCTTTTTGTATAGTTTTTATTAAATTAATCATTTCATCACGAAGTTTAGGATCTAAACCATTGAGTGGTTCATCCATTAAAATTAATTTTGGATCAGTAATCAAAGCTCGAGCAATAGCGACACGTTTTTTTTCACCACCAGAGAGTTCATGTGGCATTCTTTTACCATACCCCATTAAATTCATCCGTTTTAACCAAAGGGTTACTTTGTTTTGAATTTCCATTTGGCTTTTTTTCTTTGCTTTTAAAGCATAACCAATGTTTTCATAAACATTCATGTGTGGAAAAAGTAGTGAATTTTGAAATATTAAAGCAATTTTTCTTTTGTTTGGCTTTAAATGAAGAATGCTTTTACTATTTAATAAAATATCTCCTTTAGAAGGGTAAAGGTGACCGGCGATTAGATTAAGTAAAGTACTTTTGCCTGCACCTGAATTGCCAAGTAGGGAGTGAATATTGTTGTTTTTAACCTCAAAATTCTCTATTCTTAAGTTAAAATCATTGATTGAATAATTTAATTGATGCATTTCAAGCATTTTTCTTTCCTCCTAATAAGATCCTTTCGTATAAATATATTAAAAAAGTACATAACAAGATGAGTAAGATCCCATAAGCCGCTCCAATACGTGCATTGCCCCCTTGAATATATGGTGTTAAGAGAAGGGTCATTGTTAAGATTTTTCCGCCACCAATGAGTAATGTAGATAAATATTGACTAATAGATATTAAAAAAGTCATAATACCACCAAGAATGATTGCTTCTTTTACTTGAGGTAAAATTACTGTAAAAAACCCTTTCATAGGATTAATACCCAGGCTTAAAAAAATGCTTTCATAGTTAGGATCTACTTTTTCAAAACCAAGATAAAGCAAAATAAACATATAGGGCAGTGATGGAATCATATGCGCGATAACCACACCGATGTAATGGTCTGTTAAGTCCCATACTAAAAAGTGATTGTATAAATTTAATAATACCAAAATCGGCGGTACAATAATCGGTAGGATGATTATTGTAATAATTATTGCTTTATATTTTGATTTTAAACGACTGACCCCATAAGCACTAGGAATCACTAAAATATAATTTAGTAAAATAACCATTATGCCTATGGTCGTCGTATTTAAAATAGCTTTAAGAAAGTTTCTTTGATTAAAAATATTATTATAATGTTTTAAAGTTATTTCTTCAGGCCATATGTTAGGCCATTGCCAAACATTACTAAAACTCAAAATCAAATTCGTAATGATGGGGAAAATTATATAGACAATAAAAGATGAAATAAATATATATTTAATTATTTTTTTCATAACTCACCTGTCTTAATAGTTTATACCCAATGAATAGGGTGATAATTATATTTAAAAAGAGAATAACTGAACCGATGGCAAGACTTTGACTACGCAAGGCAATTTCACCATTTTGAAAGTTTTGAAATGCCCAGTGACCAATCATTTGTGGTCTTGTAGGTCCTAAAATTAATGGAATTTCTACAGCTGAAAAAATAAAAGTAAAAACAATCATTCCAGAATAAAGAAAACTACTTTTAATATGTGGCCACAAAATATTATTATAGCTTTGTAACTTTGAACTACCTAAGCTTTCTGCTATTGTTAACAGTTTAAAATCAAAGTGTTCAAGACTATTAATTAATACTAAAAGGATAAAAGGTGTTGTTTTCCAGATATAAGCCAGTACAATACCTCTGCCACTTATATCGTTTATAAATACAATGCCTTGACTTAAATCATGAATAACGCCTAAGTTAAATAAGATTCTATTGAATAGGCCACTGGTTGAGAAGGCATACATCATAAAAAAAGCAATCAACAAATAGGGGGTTAGAAGCGGTAAATAGAGGAATTTCTTCAGAAATACTTTTAAATGAGTGTTATTAAATATTAAATACAACAAGATAAGGGCTAATACTAAACTAATAAATGTAGCAATAGATGAAATTTTAAAAGTGAAAATAATATTTCTTAAAATATTTTTATCTAAGAGTATAAAATTATTATCAATAAACCAACCATTTTCATAGAAAGTATTACCAAAACTTGAAAAAATACCAATAATAAAGCTACCAAAAAAGAAAATAATGTTAAAAATAATTATTGGTAAGATAAGAAATATTTTTTTATTCAAGGATTTCATTAATCCATTCTTTTTCGATTGCTTCAATTTGATCACCTGAAAATTCTTCTAATCTATTGTTTTCAAACATTTCTAAGTCTAATTGGTAGTCTTCAATGAGAAGAGCAATGGCTTCTTTTTCTTCCGTTGATAAATATTCTTCTTTTAAAACCATTAAATCTCCCCAAACTGTGGGTTTCATTTTTTCGTATTGCGCTTCAAAGGAAATGAGATAATTAATGGCAACTAATGCACCGGATTTTTCGGTTCCATTAAAAGGTATGGTTAAAAAATGTGTATTAGATAATGTACCGTCTTTGAGTATTAAGGTTTTTGAAGCATCACTAAATTCCCCACTTTTTATTTTTTGAATTTGATGAAAGGGTGTATATGACATTGTAAAATCAACTTCCCCTTGACTGTAAAGGGTATCTAGAGCACCGGCACTACTGGGGTAAGTTTTACCTTGACGCCAAAGATAAGGATTGATTGCTTTTAACTGATTTATTCCATTGGATTCATTATAGTAAAAGTGACGAATAAAAGCGCTACCTGTAAAATCCGGTATACTCGGATAGGTAAACCGCCCTGGATTATTTTTAATCCATTGGGATAAATCTTCAAGGGTATTAATCTCTTTAGTGACACGCTCTTCGTTATAGACTAAAACAAATTGAGCTTTACCAAAGGGGACTTCAAGACCCTTGGTTTTTTCATTAAAATCTAAAGGATTTTCCTTTATATATTGATCAAAATTTGGTAAAACACTGGTTAAATCACCATAAAGTAAATCTTCATCCTTCATTAATTTAAAGTTTTCACCATTAATCCATAGTAAATCAACACTACCATCAATTTGGTTGTTTTGTTTTTCAGTTAAAATTTTATTCACAATATCCTTTATATCACTAACAGGTACTGTATTTAAAGTTATCTCATATTTGTCTTTTAGATTTCTTGTAACGAAATCATTAAAATAATTGTTAATTGCAGTTGAACCACCCCAGTAGTATAAGTTTACAGTAGAACCCTTGCCAGCTTCTACAATTTTTTTCCAAGAGTTTTCAAGGGGGTCTTGAGTGTTTTCTTTTGTACTTTCACAACTCATTGCCATTAATACAAATAATATTATAATTATTAATAAAATTGTTTTTTTCATAAATTTTAAGACAAGGAAACAGCTATCCCTTTAGGGTAGGTGAGGAATTGTCTGCCTTATCCGTTCCTTTCTATATTTTGTATTATAAAGCTTCCTCTAGCTTTAATTAATTGTAAATCTTTTGATTTAGCACTATTATGCACTTTTGTATAATCTATTGTTTTTAAGGTAAAATAGCCTGTTGCTCTTCTACCCGTGATAAAACATTTTTGTCCTTTATAATTAA
>Ga0306868_1001292_pt1 | contig 13517 bp, 15 predicted proteins | sample AntRauTorckE6832_FD_190411 | JGI IMG/M metagenome (GOLD analysis project Ga0306868, IMG submission 190411) | Saline lake microbial communities from Rauer Islands, Antarctica - Metagenome Torckler E6 #832 (v2) (version 2) | ecosystem: Environmental > Aquatic > Non-marine Saline and Alkaline >... | reverse complement strand
ATTAACAATACTGTCAAAGCTTTTTTGTTAAGTAGGGGGTAATTGTATAATGGTATTAATACTTGGGATTTTAGTATTAACAGGTTTAATTATATCATTATCATTTATAACAAAAGATAGTGAAGAGATTCATATTCAAAAAATTGTTAAAGAATATGATTTGTTGAGAAAAAATATAATTAAAACATTTAAGGAAAAAGGAGAGCTACCCTCTCATTTGACAGCAGTTAATAATATTAAAGAATTAGACTTATCTTATCCTTTTAATTTGGATAAAAATGGTAAATTTATACTGCTTAAGATTGAACAAGAGTCTTTGGCAAAAAGTATTTTAGAACAGGTATCAGATTTTTCTTATTATGAAAAGCCTGTACTTTATCTGAGTATTTATGGAAAAATAAACATTGTGGAGCCAATTGTTGAGATTAAGGTGAGCCCAGAAAATATCACTACAACAAGTCACATTAAGTATGACTATAGAGAAGTGAGTAAGGACAACCACAATATCGTTGAGGAAGTATGGCAAGGCAATAAAGACTGTTTTCCTTCTGCAGGTGAGTATGAAGTTACTTTAAAAGTAAAAAATAGTCAAAATATATGGTCACAAAAAGCTAAAAAAATGATTACTGTATCAGAAGAGCCAGGTATTAAAACAATCACCAGTTCATCAAAGATTCTCTTTATAATATACAATAATGGCCAAGTAAAATACCAAGCTTTTTCAACGAATAAATTGAATTTACCAATAACAGATGAATTTGCTATATACGACACCCTAGAAGGTGTTTTATCTATCTCAATGAACTATGACCATGCATTAGTAAAAATGAACGATCGAACAATAAAAGCAGCAGGCAGTAATGGTTATGGTCAACTATCATTAAATACAAAAATTGATAAACCTAATTTCAGTAAAATTTGGGGCTTAGAGAATGTTAAAAGCGTACAAACTGGTGATAAAATTTCGGCAGCATTGACAAAAGGTGGCTTATATATGTGGGGGAGAAATGATATTAAACAGATTGCTTTTACAACCCAAGTATACTATGATATGCCTCAAAAATTCATTCAATTGAATGATATTGAAGATTATTCTCTTGGCAAGGATCATATTTTATTTAAAACAAAATCTGGTAAAGTCTTTGCTCAAGGCTGTAATGACTATGGCCAATTGGGCAATGGTTATTCAGACAATGTTTTAGAAATTCAAGAAGTTTTATTGTTAAAGGCTAAACTTATACATGCCGGTGATGAATTTTCATTTGCTGTTAGTGAAGAAGGTAAACTTTTTGGTTGGGGAAAAAACAACTATTACCAGCTAGGGATGCAAGGTGCTCGAGTAAAAACACCGATTATTATTAATGAATTAAAAGACGTTATATATATTACTTCAAGTGAAAGAATAATCGTTGCCGTAACTGAAAAAGGTGAAATTTATACATGGGGTACCTACATTAGTGGAACAGAAGCTATTGATTTTATAAAACCTCAGGTAGTAACTGGAGCAGACTCAGTGAAAGGCATTACGATTTGTGACCATAAAATATTTGTGTTGACAATTGAGGATGAGCTGTATGTTGCAGACCATCATTTAAAGTTAGAAAAATTAGAGATACATTATCATTAATAAGGAGAATCCTATGAAGATTTTAATCTGTCCTGATTCATTTAAAGATTCACTAAGTGCTATTATGGTTTCAAAAGCTATTGAATCTGGTATTCGAGAAACAAATCAGAATTATAATATTAAAAAACTTCCACTTGCTGATGGCGGTGAAGGGAGTTTAGATATACTTATTAATAATGAAAAGGGCAAATACATAACTGTGTCAGTTATGGATTCATTATTTAGAGAAATCCAAGCATCTTATGGTATTATAGGTGAAACGGCAGTCATTGAAATAGCAAGAGCTGCTGGTTTAGACTTACTAAAGCCTGATGAAAGAAATCCAATGTTAACGACGACATATGGTGTTGGTGAGATGATCAAACATGCTTTAGACCAAGGCATTCGAAAATTTATTATAGCTATTGGTGGTAGTGCGACAAATGATTGTGGCATTGGTGTTGCAAGTGCTTTAGGTGTAAAATTTTTAGATGAAATGGGTAAAGCGATTGAACTGACGGGCAAAGGTTTGGCTTCTTTACATAAAATTAATGATAAAAATATCGATAATCGAATATTGTCTTCAGAAATAAAAGTGTTATGTGATGTTAATAATCCATTGTATGGTAAAAATGGTGCCGCTTATGTTTATGCAAGACAAAAAGGAGCCAATGAAGAAATGGTTAAAACCTTAGACCATAATTTAAAACATTTTTCAAGAATTGTTGAAAAGACGTTTAATGTTGATGTTTCAAATGTACCAGGTGCTGGGGCGGCTGGTGGTCTTGGTGCTGGACTAATGCTTTTCTTAAAGGGAAAATTAGTTTCTGGTTTTGATACGATTAGTGATATTTTAGATTTAGAAGGTTACATAGAATCGAGTGATTTAATTATTACTGGTGAAGGAAAGATTGATTTACAATCTTTAAATGGGAAGGTTGTTGTTGAAGTTTCTAAAATAGCCAAGAAATATAAGAAACCTGTTATTGCTTTAGTGGGTAGTTATCAAGGAGAATTAAGGGCTTTTCATGACCAAGGAATAACATCGGTTTTTTCAATAATACATAAAGCTATTACTTTAGATGAGGCACTTAATGAAAACAGAACTAAAAAATCAATTAGTAATCTAAGTGAAGAAGTGATGAGATTATTAGAAGCAATAAGAACAGACTATTAGCAGAAACAATTCTTATTAATGTTGTTTTAACAGAGTTATTTATGATATAATAATACTTAACTTGAAAGGAGCTTATATATGATTGAGAAAAGACGTAATAATCGGTTACCAGTAGATATTACATTAACGATAGAAGAGTTATATAAGCAAGACCATGTAAAAATTGACAATATTAATGAAGAAATTCATGTGGTTGATATTTCAAAGGGTGGGATTGCATTTGAAGTAAATGACGATTTACCATTAAATTTTTATTTTAATTCAAAGATTAAAATAGACAATGGGAAAAGTTTTTTTAGCGTGTTAAAAATTATTAGAAAAGACAAAATTGAAAATGGTTATCGGTATGGTTGTGAGTTCGTAGGTTTAGCAAGTGTTCTTGCGTCTTTTATTGATGATTATGAAGAAGAAATAGAAGAGTGTTAATCAAAAGGTTAACACTTTTTTGGTTCATGAGGTGATTTTATGAAAGTTTTATTAACATACAATTATGGTGATGAAGCATTAGAAAAAATTGAGTCATTCGGTTATGATATCATTTTAAAAAAGGAAAAAGGTTTAACTTATACTGATGAACTAAAGGATATAGAAGTACTTGTTTGTTATGATCCTTTTGATACATTGGATATTAGTCAAATGAAATCTTTAAAATGGATTCAATTGTCTTCAATTGGTATGGATCAGCTACCAAAAGACGAGCTTGAAAATCGCGATATTATTGTTACGAACAACCAAGGAGGCTATTCAAAGCCTATGGGGGAATGGATTGTCCTTAGTATTTTAGAAATTTTGAAAAATAAAAAAGCAATTTATAAAAACCAGGAAAATAAAAAATGGAAAATGTTTAAGAATCTATTAGAAATAGTTGATAAAAAGGTACTTTTTTTAGGGACAGGCACCATTGCTAGTGAAGGTGCTAAAAGGCTACAAGGATTTGAATGTAGGGTACATGGTGTGAATACTTCAGGTCATAATGCAGATTATTTTGATAAGGTTTTTCAGACAGAGGCAGTAAATGACATTATATCTGATTATGATGTTGTTATTTCTACATTGCCCAAAATTGAAGCAACTTATCACTTCATTGACAAGGATTTGATTGATCGAATGAAAGATGACGTGATACTAGTGAATGTCTCACGTGGTGAGATTATTGATGAAAAGGCTTTAATAGATGCATTAAAGAATGAAAAGTTTTTAGGGGTTAATTTAGATGTTTTTACCAATGAACCACTAGATGAATCTTCAGAGTTGTGGGATTTTGAAAGAGTTTATATTTCATCTCATAATAGTTGGATTTCAGAAAAAAGAAATGAAAGAAGATTGAATATGATTTTAAAAAATATGAAACGATACAGTGAAAATAAACCACTGATGAATAAGAAGAAAGTGACTAAGGGGTACTAATAATGAAAAAATATATTGTAGATACACATGTACATACAGTTTCTAGTGGACATGCTTATTCAACGTTATCTGATTACGTGGAACAAGCAAAAAAAATTGGTTTAGAAATGTTTGCTATTACAGATCATGGGCCAGAAATGCCTGGTGCATCTCATTGGTACCAAATTGCCAATCAAAGAGTCATACCCGAGTTTATTGATGGGATTCGTGTTTTAAAAGGTGTAGAAGTAAACATCATGGATTATAATGGTACATTAGATATTCATGATGATTTATTAGAGAAATTAGATTTAGTGATTGCAAGTTTACATCCGCCATGTATTAAGCCTGGTAGTCGAGAGGAAAATACTCAGGCGCTATTAAATACAATGAAGAATCCTAATGTAGATATCATTGGACATTCAGGCAATCCACAATATGAAATAGATATTGATGCCTTTGTAAAAGGTGCTAAGAAATACAATTGTGCTATTGAGATAAATAATTCATCTGATAACACATCAAGAATTGGCAGCAATGAGAATTGTGTTGACATTGCAAAGAAAGCAAAAGAATATGGGGTTTATATTGCAACGGGGAGTGATGCCCATTACAAATCATATTTAGGTGATTTTAGTGAAGTAGATAAGATAATTGAGTCAGTTGGTATTAGTGAAGAACAAATATTAAATACTTCACCAGAGAAGTTATTGAAGTTTTTAAAAGTAAAGGAAAATAAATGAAAAAAATAGAACTTAGAAGTTTAACCATTCAAGAAATGGAAGAGAATTTTGTTGAGAATGAATTTAAAAAGTATAGAGCAAAACAAGTTTATAATTGGGTTTCTAAAGGGATTAATGATTTCAATGAAATGAAGAATGTTCCAAAGGATTTACTGGAGTATTTAAAAGAAAATTTTATTTTGGAAAATATGACTATAGAAAAAGTGGTCAAGTCTAAAGATAATACGCAAAAATTTTTACTAAAACTAAATGACCATCATGTCATTGAAGCAGTTTTAATGAAATACAAACATGGTTATTCAATTTGTATTTCAACACAAATCGGTTGTAAAATGGGTTGTGAGTTTTGTGCTTCTACTATTGGTGGCAAGGTAAGAGATTTGACCCCTGGGGAAATGCTTGGACAAATTATGACCCTTCAAAATTATGTAGGTGAGCGGATTGGAAATGTTGTTTTAATGGGTTCAGGAGAACCGCTTGATAATTATGATGCTGTTCTTAAGTTTTTAAAACTTGTAAATGATGATGACGGGCTTAATATATCACATCGCAGTATTACTTTATCGACTGTAGGCATTGTGCCTAAAATTTATGATTTGGCAGAGGAATCCCTTCAAATTACTTTAGCAATTTCACTCCATGAAGTGGATGAAGCAAAAAGAACAGCTTTAATACCAGTCAATCAGAAATACTCAGTACGAGAAATTATTAAGGCCTGCAAATTTTATACAAAAAAAACAAAAAGAAGAATAACTTTTGAATATTCTCTCATTAATGGGGTAAATGATAATATGGAAACAGCAATTGCTTTAGGAAAACTATTAAAAGGTATGTTGTGTCATGTGAATTTAATACCAGTTAATGCAGTTGTTGAGAAAGATTTCAAACCCTCAAGTGAGATTAATATAATTAAATTCAAAGAAACACTTGAGAAATTTGGAATAGTTACAACTATTCGAAGAGAAATGGGAAGCGACATTAACGCAGCGTGTGGACAACTGAGAAATGATTATATAGAATAATAATGAGATGCATCTTTACTATTAAATCATTGATTAGGTAATGTTTATGAAGGAGGAGATTTATATGGTTAGATTAATTGCAGGTAAAAAAGGTAGCGGAAAGTCAAAGCAAATGATTAAGTTAGCTAATGAACAGTTAAAGAAGAAAAGTGGAAATGTTGTTTTTTTAGACGATGATGACAGAAATATTTTTGATTTGAATCATGATGTACGTTTTATTGATCTGAGTGAATATAAAGTAGATAAATGTGAAGGATTTTTAGGATTTATTAATGGTATGATTTCACAAGATTATGATATAGATACTGTCTTTATTGATGGTGTATTAAACATAATAGACATAGAATTTTCTCAAGTTGAGGATTTAATTAAGGAAATTGACAGTATTGGTAACAAACACAATATTGATTTTTATATAGCGATTAGTCACCCAATTACAGAGCTTCCTAATAGTTTAGAACGTTACTTATATTAATAAATTGATTTTAAAGAGATGGGTGAGCATAACCCATCTTTTTTGTTACTAAATTTTAATTATATTTTACAAAATCTATGATACTATATACATAGAAGATTCAATTAATAAGGAGGCTATTGTGGGAAAACGAATAATGGTTTGCGTTACCCAACAAAAATCATGTGAGAATTTGATTAAAAAAGGAAGCGAATTAGTTGAAGAGCCATCTGATGAGATTTTTGTAATCCATGTAATAAAAGATGGATGGCGATACTTCAGCGAAATGAAAGAATCGGATGCGTTAGAGTATTTATATTCAGTATCGAAGGAAGTAGATGCAGAGTTAATTGTTTATAAATCTGATAACATAGAAAAAACGCTATCTGAAAAAGCAAGAGAAAATAATATCGATACGATTGTTTTGGGGCAATCGTTAGAAGAAAAAAAACAACAAAATATGATTAAAAGATTAAAAAAACAAATAGACCTTCCAATTGAGTGGGAGATTGTTTAGATACTAAAAAAGGTTAATCTAAGGATTAATCTTTTTTAGTGTTAGAAATGATTATTTCAATTATAGACAGTATTTGATATAATATAAAAAGGTGATTAATATGACAGAACGGTACAATAAATATTCAACTTATTTAAAAGAAAAGTATGGAGAAAAAGTATATAAGTTACCAATCAATTTGCCCTTGACTTGTCCTAATAGAGATGGAGAAATAACAACTGGTGGATGTACTTTTTGTTCTGAAATAGGCACAGCCTTTGAAAATTTAAGTAGTGAATTAGAAATAAAAAAACAATTGAATTTAAATAAGAAACGTATTGGCAAAAAATACGGTGCTAAAAAGTTTATAGCTTATTTTCAAAATTTCAGTAACACATATATGCCAATAGCAATATTTGAAAAAACGTTAAAAGCTGCATGTATTGAAAATATCGTTGAACTTTCAATTTCAACACGCCCAGATTGCATTAGCGATGCTTATCTAGAAGTAATGGAAAAAGTATCTAAAGAGAACAGTGTAAATATTTCTATTGAACTAGGGCTTCAAAGTATCAATCATGAAACCTTAAGAAAAATTAATAGAGGCCATAGTTTGGCAGAATTAATTGATGCAGTGATTCGAATAAAAAAATTTGGTTTTAATATCACAGTACATTTAATTGGCAATTTACCTTGGGATACAAAGGAAGATTTTATTGAAGCAGCGAAGATTTTATCTGCTTTAAATATTGACCAGATAAAAATACATTCTTTATTTATTTTGAAAGATACAGTTTTAGGTGAACAGTATTTGAACAATGAATTTACTTTATGTACAAAAGAAGAATATATCGAACGGATCATTGAATTCATTCGGTATGTAAAAAAAGATATTGTTTTACAAAGATTACTTGGCCGGGCACCAGAAGACGAAGCACTTTTTTGTAATTGGTCAACGAGTTGGTGGAAAATTATGAATAAAATCGAAGATATTTTAGAGAAAGAAGATATCTATCAAGGGGATCGATGTAATTACTTAAATGGTAAAGCTTTGAATAATTGAGAAGGTGAAAAAAATGTGTAAATTATTAATATGGGACATTGACGGCACACTATTACACTGTGGCGGTTCAGGAAGAAATGCATTAGAAAAAACCTTTGAAGAACGTTACAGTATTTCTAAGGCCTTTGACTCTGTTCAAATGGCTGGAAAAATGGATAAGAATATTTTAGAAGATGCATTAGAAAAAAATAATCTGTCGAATGAAGACATTCATGATATTATTTCCCACTATGGTGTAAACTTAAAAAATGAGCTTCAAAATAATAAAGATTTTAAATTGTTACAAAATATTAAAATAAATTTGCATAAACTGTCAAAAGATAATAGAATTTATAATGTGATTGCAACTGGCAATTCTGAAGTTGGCGGTATTTTAAAGCTGAAAAAAGCTGGTTTAGATGAATATTTTTCGCTGGGTAGTTTTGGCAATCATTTTACAAGTCGTGGTATACTAGTAAAAAATGCCATTAATATTGCAAGATTTAGTTATGATATTGATTTTAAGAAAGAAAATATATATATGATTGGTGATACACCAGATGATATATTGGCTGGTAAAGAAAATGGTATCAGAACCATTGGTGTGGCGACTGGTGGTTATTCAAAAGAGCAATTAGCAAATAATAAACCTGATTATTTGTTTGATACTTTACCAGGGGATTTGTTAGAAGTATTGTTTAATGGCGGTGATTAACATGAAAAAAAGAGTAAGGGAATGGAATCAGTTTTTATTACCTTATGAACAAGCAGTAGAAGAATTAAAAATTAAATTTAAGTCGATTAGAAAAGAATATCGTGATATGAGTAAGTATTCACCGATTGAATTTGTGACAGGACGTGTCAAGAAAATCTCAAGTATTATTGAAAAATGCGAAAGAAGAAATATTAGCATTGATGAGATAGAAGAAGTCATGGAAGATATAGCGGGTATTCGTATTATGTGTCAATTTAAAGATGACATTTATAATGTGGTAGAACTTATCCGGGATCGAGATGGCAAGGATTTGGAAATTTTTTATGAGAAAGATTATGTATCAAATCCAAAGGAAAGTGGCTATAAAAGTTACCATATTATTATTAAGTATTCGATTCAAACAGCTTTTGGTGAAAAGAATATTCTAGCAGAATTACAGATTAGAACTTTGGCTATGAACTTTTGGGCAACTATTGAACATTCTCTAAATTATAAATATCGTGAGAATATTCCTGCAAAAGTTAGGAAACGTCTGATGAGTACCGCAAAAGCCGTCACTATTTTAGATGATGAAATGTGTGATATTAGAGACGAAATTATTGATGCCCAACAGATTTTTGAAAAGAAATCAAATGTTGTTTCAGAAATCAATATCAATCTAAAGAGATTAGAAAAGCATTGTTCTGCAAGTCAAGTAAAAAAATACAATCAAGAGTTTAATGATGTTTGGGAAAGTGGTAGCAAAGAAGATTTTGATGACTTACTTTTAAGAATTAAACGAGAAATACCAATGTATAATCTAGTACCAGAAGGAGATGACGAATAAATGGCAATATTCGTTATTGGTGATTTACATTTGAGTTTTTCTAATGATAAACCAATGGATATTTTTGGTGACCATTGGGATGAACATTATAAAAGAATAAAAGAGGACTGGGAAAAAAGAGTAAAACCAGAAGATCTTGTTTTATTAACTGGTGATACGTCTTGGGCTATCAGTTTAGATGAAGCCCATGAAGATTTTAAATGGATTGATCATTTGCCTGGTCAAAAAATAATTATTAAAGGCAACCATGATTATTGGTGGGCAACTTTAAAGAAAATGAATGGACTGTACGATTCCATTCGTTTTATAAATAATAACTATTACGACTATAAAGGAACTGCTATTTGTGGTTCAAGAGGTTGGGTGTGTCCAAGGGATTCAACCTTTACTGAACATGATGAAAAGATTTACAATCGAGAATATCATCGATTAAAAATGTCCATTGATAGTGCTTTAAAGGATGGATATAATGAAATTCTTGTAATGATGCACTATCCACCAACAAATGACCAAAAGGAAGCTTCCGAATTTACGCAGCTTTTTGAAGAAAAGCGAATTAAGCATGTTTTCTATGGTCATTTACATACGAAGGATTCATTTGATGCAGGTTTGAAAGGTGAAAATAATGGGGTTAATTATTATTTAACCTCTTGTGACTTTTTAGATTTTAAGTTGTTTAAATTTAGATAGGAGATTTATGGAAGAAGAAAAGCTAGAAGCTTTCATTTCTTTTAGAAATGAATTAATTAATCAATTAGATCAAGGGGAAATTAATAAGTTTGATTTTGTAAGAAAAAATTATGAGTATATTTCAAAGTATGAGGTGAATCCATATGGCACCATTGAAAGTGTCAGTGATGCAGCCTTCGCTTACCAATATTTTAATTCAAAGGCAAAGTATTATTTATCAAGAGCCTTTGAAATTGATTTAAAAGATCCAGAGCAAGCTTATGAATTAAGAGAACTAGGCTTTGAGAATTATGAGTACAAAAATAATGTGATAAAAAAGGTATTGAAACTCATTGATTATAAAAATGTGGAAGCTTTTTATATTGAAATGAATTCAAAAGCTTTAGAAGGGGAACTTTTTGAAATTGTTTTGCTTGATTATGAGAAAATGATTTTTCATACAAAGGACCTTTTAATCCTTAACCGTTTAAAAAAGAATAATTGTTTTACCAAAGAAATAAAAAAATCACTCATTGAAGAATATATAAACGAAAAATATTGATTACAATCTCTTTTTCTAGGTATATATAGAAAAAGAGGAGGGGATTATATGTCAAAGTTAAATATAGGTGATACTTTAACAATGCAAACAGAAGTAACTGAAGAATCTGCTGCTTTAAATTATGGTAGTGGTAATTTGAAGAATTTATTCGCAACACCTAGTTTGGTTGCGTTAATGATTGAAGCATCTTCAAAATTAGTAGATGATACCCTTGAAGAAGGTTTAATTTCAGTTGGAAAGGTAGCAAAAGTAACCCATAATCAACCAACAGTCATTGGGGAAATAATAACTGTTAAAGTAACGGTTAAAAATATTGTTGCTGATCGTATTGATATTGAAATGGAAGCCTTTGATGAAATTGGACCAATTGGTACAGGTTTTAATGAACGGCATATTGTTAATAAGAAAGGCTTATTAGCACGGGCCAGTCAAAGAGAAGAAAAATTAAGAAACTTAGATTTTTAGGCCAAAACATTGGCCTTTTTTTTATTTGTAAAAAATGTAATATATGATACTATAACAAGAGTTAGGAGTGATAAAATGTTTGATAAATATAAAGCGATTATATTTGATTTGGATGGTACACTAGTGGATTCTATGTGGATCTGGGAAGCAGTAGACATTGATTTTTTAGAAAAAAGAGATATGGTATTCCCTGGAGATTTACAAGGAGATATTGAAGGTATGTCTTTTACAGAAACAGCGAAGTATTTTAAAAAGCGGTTTCAGTTAACAGAAAGCTTAGAGGAAATTAAAGCAGAATGGAATGCACTGGCTTTAGGGTACTATAAAGAAAAAATTCAATTAAAAGAAAAAGTTATAGAGTTATTAGAACATTTCAAGAATGAAGGTAAAAAAATGGGTATTGGTACAAGTAATTCTAGAATTCTTGCTGAAGCTGTTGTAAAGCATCGTGGCATAGAAGATTATTTTGAGACCTTAGTGACATCCTGTGATGTGAATTTTGGAAAACCAAGCCCAGACGTCTTCTTAAAAGTGGCTGAAATACTTGAAGTCGCCCCAGAAGACTGTTTAGTCTTTGAAGATACCTATGCTGGTGTAATGGCGGCAAAAGCTGCTGGGATGGATTGTATTGCCATATACGACGAAATTGCAAGTGAATTAGAAGAGGATATTATTAAAGCAGCAAATAAATATATAATGTCTTATGATGAGATTATTTAGGAGAAAAAATGAAAAAAAATGATAAAGTTCAAGTAACCATTGAAGATATGAAATTTTCTAATTTAGGTATTGCTCACTTAGAAGGTAAAGAAATAAAAATTAAAAATGCTTTAATTGGACAGACAGTTGAAATCGGTTTATCAAAGATTAAAGCAAAAAAAGCTAAGGGAAAAGTTAAAGAAGTGATTAAAAGAGCTGATTACGAAATAGAAGCACCATGTATACATTATGATGTTTGTGGTGGGTGTTCAAGACAAACCATGCCAATAGAGAACCAAGGTCAGTTAAAAGAAAAACTAGTGAAAGATCTCTTCAAACGAAATGATTTTGAAGTAGAAACTTTTGAACCCATTATCCATTCCCCGAATACTTTTCATTATCGAAATAAAATGGAATATAGTTTTGGTGATGCGTCTTATGGTGGCGAGTTAAACTTAGGTATGCATAAAAAAGGTATGTTTTATGATGTCGTGAATACAACAAGTTGTTTAATTGCCACAAAGGATTCGAATAAAATTCAGGAAACTGTTTTAAACTACGCAAGAGAAAGTGGTTTAAAGAAGTATCATATTAAAAGACATGAAGGGTACTTTAGACATTTAAGTGTTAGAAAGGGTTTTAAGACAGGGGAGTTATTAGTAGGTATTATCACCACAACTCAAAACACATTAGATTATGAACCGCTTATAGAAGAGTTATTAAATTTAGATTTAGATGGGGAAATTGTTGGCATCTTACATGTAAAAAATGATAACTTCAGTGATGTGGTTCAAGGAGAGTATGACATTCTTTATGGAAGAGATTATTACTATGAAGAATTATTAGGTTTAAAGTTTAAAATATCTTTTTATTCTTTCTTTCAAACCAATCCTTTAGGAGCTGAAGAATTGTATTCAGTTGTTAAAGAATATTTAGGTAATGCAAGAGATAAACGTGTCATGGAATTGTTCTCAGGAACAGGCACCATTGGACAAATTATTTCAGATGAATCAAAGGAAGTTTTTGGTGTAGAATTGATTCAAGATGCTGTAGATATGGCTAATGAAAATGCAAAGGAAAATGGCATTAAAAATTGTACCTTCATTCAAGGAAATGTGTTTAAAGAAGTGGCTTCTTTGGAGTTTAAACCAGATACAATCATATTAGATCCACCACGTTATGGTATTCCTAAGAAAGCTTTTAATAAAATATTAGACTTTGAAGTCAATGAAATCATATATGTTTCATGTAATGCTCAGGGGTTAATGGACAATTTACATGAAGCCATACCGAGGGGCTATGAAATAAAGAAAGTAAGATGCATTGATATGTTTCCTCATACGCCTCACGTAGAGTGTTGCGCATTGCTAAAAAAGATATAAATTATATCATAATAAATAATTAGATTCTCTGAAAAGGGGATCTTTTTTTATGTAGTATATTGTTGTGTCTGTTAATAGTAAAGATTAAGTAATGCAAATGCAAACTATATCTTTATCCTTTTTGATATGTAATATTAGTGATACAATAATTATAGAATTAGGTCTATGTGATAATAAACAATGTTATACATAGATAATGAGTGTTTGCGAAGTTCTTCAATATTGTAGTTAAATGAAAGGTTTTATAGGTGATAAATTATCGATAATAATATT
>Ga0306868_1001288_pt1 | contig 13537 bp, 10 predicted proteins | sample AntRauTorckE6832_FD_190411 | JGI IMG/M metagenome (GOLD analysis project Ga0306868, IMG submission 190411) | Saline lake microbial communities from Rauer Islands, Antarctica - Metagenome Torckler E6 #832 (v2) (version 2) | ecosystem: Environmental > Aquatic > Non-marine Saline and Alkaline >... | reverse complement strand
CTTTGCCGTCGTGGCCAATGAGATCAAGGACCTGGCCAAGCAGACCGCCGATGCCACCGTCGACATTAAAAACCAGATCGATGAGATGCAGTCTACCACCAACGGCACGATTACTGATATTCAGGATATCTCTACGGTGATAAACGACATAAATGATGTGATAAACACCATTGCCACGGCGGTCGAACAGCAGTCGGCAGCCACCGGGGAGATCTCAGAAAATATCTCTCAGGCCTCTTCCGGTATTACCGAAGTCAATGAAAACGTGGCGCAGAGTACGGTGGCAATCTCAGATGTGACCCGTGATATCGGCGAGGTGGGCAAAACATCCGAGGAGGTCAGGGACGGCAGTGTTAATGTCAAGGAAAGCGCGACTGAACTGTCTAACCTGGCGGAACAGCTCAACGAACTGGTCAACCGCTTCAAGGTGTGATGCGCGGCTCTCTGCCGGCACAATTGCAGAATAGCCGGCAGAGATTCAGGTAGTGCCCCATCTGCTTGATGGAAGTTCTTGACGAAACCAATCTCTCCTGTCCCTGAGGGCATGATGTGTATTTTTTACTCGTTTTTTTTCTTTGCCAAGGGCTGGGGATTCCAGCTGTAGTGGCCTGCTCCTTTTGCCGAGCCTTAAATTTGGGGAAACCGCATTTCCCGGAGTATCCGCTGTTTGCGGCTATGTTGAGCATGTCATGCACATAAAATCTCTTTTTTCGTGCGCCACCGATTCCTTTTTTCCCATCTCTTATCAATTACCTCTTTACAGAGATATTGCCGTTTGGTTTTCCATCAAAACTTCAGCAGGCCGCTGTTCCCTTCTGGGTGCGCCTGATGGAAGTTTCCGGGGAAGGGATCTGTGGCAATTTTCATGACTGGCACGGCATGTGCTTGTAGAGAGGACATCAAGGCACATTTCAACGAGGAACCCCTCGAATAGCATTGGTGCATGACGCCTCCAGTATCTTTTCTTTTCACCATAGGAACCATGAAAGGTTGGATAAACGCAGTTCCGAGGATAGTCATGCATCATGTCACCAGCCTGGCGGAGCAGAGAAGTCTTTAGCCGCGGCGCGAATTCGAGGGCGAGTCTGTTTACGTATTTCCACGTAGGCGACAGAGCGCCGGTCCCCCTTTTTCAAGGTGGCCTTTAACTCATGGCCGGCTTCAAAAAATTCACACAAGGAGTAACAATGAGAGAAGCTACACAAACCGTCAAATCACAGGATTTTGGAGAGAATCCCACCGAAATTCGGGAAACCGATCATTATGTTGATGAATATGTCACCCCTTTCGTGGAAAAGTGGGATGAACTGATTAACTGGGAAAGGCGAGCCGAGAGTGAGGGAACCTTCATCATTGACAAACTCAGGGAGTATGGGGCGAAGAAGGTTCTTGATATTGCCACCGGAACCGGCTTCCACTCAGTGCGCTTGCTCAAAGCGGGCTTCGATGTCACATCGGCCGACGGCAGTGCCGAGATGCTGACCAAGGCTTTTGAAAACGCCAGGCGTCATGATTGCATCCTCAACACCGTTCATGCCGACTGGCGTTGGCTGAGCCGGGATATACGTGAGCGTTTCGATGCTATTGTCTGCCTCGGTAATTCCTTTACACATTTATTTTCCGAGCGCGACAGGCGCAAATCCCTGGCAGAGTTGTACGCCGTACTCAAGCATGACGGCATACTGATTCTTGACCAGCGCAACTATGACGGTATGCTTGATAACGGTTTTTCCTCGAAGCATAAATATCATTACTGCGGTGACTCGGTGACAGCCGAGCCGGAGCATGTCGATGAAGGCCTGGCTCGCTTCCGCTATGAATTCGCCGACGGTCCGGTCTATCACCTCAATATGTTCCCGCTGCGCAAAAAATATCTTCGCAAGTTGATGCGTGGTGTCGGCTTCCAGCATATCGAGACCTTTGGCGATTACAAGGAGAGCCATGGCGAGGACGATCCGGATTTCTGGACCCACGTGGTGGAGAAGGTCTACGAGCCCGGTAAGCATGAACATGGGGGCGGGCGTTTCAATTACTCTTCGTCGGTCAGCACGGCCAGGGATTACTACAACAGCAATGATGCCGATAATTTCTATTTCAGCATATGGGGTGGTGAAGATATACACATCGGTTTGTATGACAATGACGATGAATCTATTTTTATTGCCAGTCGGCGCACCGTTGAACAGATTGCCTTGAATCTCGATATAACCCCGCAGAGTCGGATTCTCGATATCGGCGCTGGATATGGTGGAGCAGCCCGTTTTCTTGCCAAGACCTATGGTTGTCATGTTACCGCCCTCAATCTCAGTGAGGTGGAAAATCGCCGTAACCGTGATATGAACAGGGTGCAGGGTGTCGATCATCTCATCGACGTCATCGATGGTTCCTTCGAGGATATTCCACTGCCGGATAACAGCTTCGATGTTGTCTGGTCTCAAGATGCCATTTTACACAGCGGAGAGCGTGAGACGGTCATCGAAGAGGTGGCGCGCCTGCTCAAGCCTGGAGGCAGCTTCATCTTTACCGATCCGATGATGACGGATGACTGCCCCAAGAAGGTGCTCAAGCCGATTCTTGACCGGATCCATCTTGATACTCTGGGCTCACCCGCTTTTTACCGTGAAACCGCACGCCGGTTCGGTATGAAAGAGGTCGGTTTTGACGATCATACGCCGCAGTTGATTACGCATTACTGGAGGGTTTTGAAAGAAACCGAACGTAAAGAGGAAGAAATTTCCAATGTGGTCAGTAAAACCTATATAGAGAATATGAAAAAAGGCCTTGGCCACTGGGTTGACGGAGGCAAAAACGATCATCTGGTCTGGGGCGTTTTTCATTTCAACAAACACTGATGATTACGAACCGGGCGGATCATTGATCCGCCAGTTCATTTCACCATCGTTATTCGTCAAATGGCGGGAGTCTTCTTGAAGAGGAGGCTCCCGCTTTGTTATTTATGCATCTCACCGAAGCGTTGCACAATTTTCCCGTCGAATTGTTCATCTTTGTTGAACCACTGCGCCGGTTTGATTTCCTCAAACCAGAAGTGCAGGACAGTTTCAAATTCCATTAATTACCCCGTTGTCGCTTTCCCCCCTTGAGTTCTCATTATATCCGGTGTATTGAGGGGATATTATAAGGAGAAATTTTGCGGAAAACCGCAGTGTATCATAAAAAGGAGCAATAATCATGGAACTGAGCGACAACCAGGCAGCATTGATACTTGAGGCCGATGAAGAGGGTGAAATAAGTGTTAATGTCTCATCCCCGGATCCCAATGGCATATCAGGAGCCCTGTGCCAGGCCCTGGCAATAAAATTGACCAGCGATGGTGATCTGCAGAGTGAACTGATCAAGATGCTTGAAGGAGATGACGAGGAGGAATAGCCTGTATCTTGAAAAACCGCCGAACCACTCTACTGCCCGTGTGGTGCAGAGTGATTCGGTGTTCACCTGTTTTCTTTATCGCCGGGCGGTTGTTCGCCGGCGAGCATGGCGTAGGGCTTCCAATAGATCCGGCGTATGCGTGATATGATTCGCTGCTGGAATGTGGTGAAACGTTCAAGCATGTAATAGAGGGTGGGAACCACGATCAGCGTCAGGAAAGTCGCCACAATAAGGCCGAAAATGACCACAACGGCCATGGATTGCCACCACTGGCTGGACTCGCTTACCCAGGAGATGGTCAGCAGGTGAAAATCAAAAGAGATCCCGGTTACCAAGGGGATCAATCCCAATATGGTGGTCACCGCAGTCAAAAGCACAGGGCGCAGACGGGTCGCCCCGGCTGCAATGACCGCATCACGCAGGCTGTGCCCCCTTTGCTGCAGTTTATTGGTGTAATCTATCAAGACAATGGCGTTGTTGACGACCACGCCGGCCAGAGAAATTACTCCGACACCGGTCATGATAACACCAAAAGGTGAGCGAAACAGCGCCAGGCCGAGAAATGCCCCGCCCAAGGAGAGGATAACGGAGGTCATAATGATAAATGGCTGGATTACCGAGTTGAACATGCTCACCAGAATGAGAAAGATAAGAAGCAGGGCCACGGCGAAGGCCTTGGAGAGAAAGGCTTCCGATTCCTTCTGGAACTCGTGTTCGCCGGTGAAGGTTATTTTGTATCCCGGCGGCAGCGGAAAATCCTTGAGCAGATCGTCGGCCTGCTGACGGGCCACCGGCCCTGGGATTTTGGTCTCATCGACATTTGCCTTGACGGTCACCACCCGTTCGTTATCGATCCTGTTGATATCGCCCAGTGAGCCGGTGAAATGGACCGTGGCAATGGTGGAAAGGGGCACCATTACACCGGAGGGCGTGGGCAGCATGAGTTCATGGAGGACGTCCACCATCTTCCTGTCCTTTTCCCGAAGCTGTACTGTAATATCGTAATCATCGTCACCTTCCCGGTAGCTCGAGACCTCAAGGCCGTTGTAGGCGCTTTTCAGCGCAAAACCAATGCCATCGGTGGACAGACCGAACAGAGAAGCCTTCTGCCGGTCGATGTCGACCTGCACCGAGGGAATGCCTTCGACAAAGTTATCCCGAACGTCTTTGACATGCGGAATCTTTTCCAGGATATCCTTGATGGAGTTTGCCATTTGCCCAAGGACGCTGAAGTTTTCACCGGCGATTTCTATATTGATGGGGGCGCCGGTGGGCGGGCCCTCCGCCTCCATGGCAAGGGTTATTCCGGCACCGGGGATATCCTTGACCCTTTCCCTGATTTCATCGACGGTTTTGTGTGTGGAGCGCTGCCGTTCTTCGATCTCGAGAAAACGGACACCGACATGGTTCGGGGTGTTGGGATCAAAGGCGGAACCACCACCGCTGGAGACAACGGCTTTGGTGTAGATGTCCTTTATGTTTGCCATATCGCTGGGCCCGTAGAATTCCTCACCGGTGGCTTTCGTATGCTTCCGACCGGCCGGCAGGTCATCGACAGAGCGTTTTTCCCTGTCGCCTGCGGACCCTGCCAGTGCGCCTTCTATTCGTCTGATAATCTGATCGATATAATCGAGCCCGGCTCCCTCCGGTACATCCATGTTGACATACATTCCTTTGGGTTCAATGTCCGGGAAGAATTCCACCGGTTTTTCCAGACCGATCACCAGCATCCAGGCCTGAAACAGCAGGATAAGGACGCAGAAGGCGGTGGCAATAACAGTCAGCGGCATATTCAGGGCGGCTGACAGAACTTTGGCGTAGCTCGACAGCAGCGGTCCTTTGATGGCGATGGGTTGTTCCACCGCCTTGGAGATTTCCTCCATACTTTTTTGCTCGCCATGGCGTTTTTTTACCTTCATGAAAATCGAAGCCAGGGCCGGATTGATCACCATGGCGACAAACAGGCTGGAAGACAGGGTGATGATCAGGGTGAGAGGCAGGTAGCTCATGAACTCCCCCATGATGCCGGGCCAGAACAGCATGGGAGAGAAGGCTGCAAGCGTGGTGATGGTAGAGCCGATGACCGGATAGGCGACCTCGGAGGTGGCCTTCATGGCCGCTTCGATACGGCCGGCACCCTGCTCCATGAAACGGTAGATATTTTCAATGATGACGATGGCATTGTCCACCAGCATACCCAGGGCCAGGGTCAGGCTGAAGAGCACCACCATGTTGAGGGTGATGCCCATGATGTGGAGTACGGTAAATGACAGCAGCATGGAAAGGGGGATGGCCATGCTCACCAGTATGGCGTTACGGATTCCCATGGCAAAGAAGATGACAATCAGCACCAGGGCAAGGCCGGAGAGGATGTTGTTTTCAAGATCCTTCACCATGAGTTCGATATCCCGCGACTTGTCCATGACCTTGGTGATTTCGGTGCCTGAAGGCCAGAGTTTCTGCCGTTTTTCTATGATGCGGTCGACCTCTTTACTGATGGCGATGATGTTCTCGCCGGAGCGCTTTTTCACCGAGATATTGACTGCGGAACGGCCGTTAAGGCGGGATCTGCTGCTTTCCTCCTTGAAATCGTCAACGACCCTGGCGACATCCTTGAGATAGACCGGTTCCCCTTGATGGGTGGCCAGGACGAGGCCGTAGATTTCCTCAGGGGTGGTAAATTCACCCGGAACCCTGAGCTGGTAGCGGCCGTCGCCGAGTTGAATAGTGCCGCCCGAGGTGTTCTGGTTTTCGCTTTTTAGCGCCGACTGGAAGCTGCCTATGGTGAGTCCGTAATAGGCCAGCTTTTCAGGAAAAACTTCGACCCGTATCTCCCTCTCCAGACCACCGGTCACCTCGGCTTCGAGCACGCCGGTTATTGTTTCGATGTTATCCTTGAGATCGTCGGCGATCTTTTTGAGGCAGGGCAGGCCGCAGGTGCCGGAGAGCGAGAAGACCACAATGGGCATTTCGGAAAAGTTGACCTCAAAAACGGAAGGATCTTCGTCGAGGTCGGTGGGCAACTCCCCGAGGGATTGGTCCACCTTGTCCTTGACATCCTGGAGGGCCTGGTCGATATCGGTGCCGGTGACAAATTCAACATTGATGGAAGACATACCTTCCGAGCTCACCGATTCAATGGTTTTCAAGCCGTCGAGTCCCTTGAGCTTCTTTTCAATTTCAATGGTCACCGCTGTCTCCATATCCGCCGAGGAAACTCCGCGATAGTTGGTGGAAATAAAAACATTGGGGATAGTTATGTCGGGATCGCTCTCGCGGGGCAGCACCTTGTAGCTGTAGACACCAAAAACGATGAGCACAATGGTGAGCACTACCACTGCAATGCTTTTGCGTATGGCGGTATCGGAGACGATCATAAGGTGTACTCGTTAAGATTGGTAATGGTTTTGACCACTTTTATGTTCTGGCCGTCTTCAATGTCGCGATGGCCCTCTATAATGAGTTTGTCTCCGGCTTTCAGTCCATCCACTATCTCCACCATCCAGTTTTCCATAATGCCGAGGCGAACAATTTTTTTCTGCGCCGCGCCATCGTTTTCCACAAAGACAAAGTGTTCGTCATTACGTGATATGACGCTGTAGAAGGGGATGGCAAGGGCGTTGTCGACGGTTTTTTTGACGACATCGGCGCGGAAAAACATACCGGGCAAAATTTCCCGTGAAGCATTGTCCACTGCAAGTTCAAGGGTGTAGAGCCGGGCCGTGGTTGTAGGAGCCTGCGCAAGAAAGTGGGTTTGCCCGGTGATGATCCGGTTATCCAGGGCTTGAATGGTGATGTCGACCTGGTTCAGTTTACGAACGGCCGGGACATCGGATTCCGGTATGCCGACCACGGCCTTGACCTTGTCGATTTTGAGGATCTGGGCCACTGGATCGGCCGTGGTGAGCAGTACACCCGCCTCGGCGTCAAGGCGCTGGATTACGCCGTCGATCGGTGCCTTGATGGTGCAGCGTGAAAGTTGGAGCCTGGCGTTGTCCAGATCGGCCTTGGCGGTGAGCATGGCGGTTCTGCGGGCATCCAGTTGAGCTTTGGGAGTTACGCCTTTATCATAGACGGCCTTTTCCCGCTGGTAATCTGATTGAGCAAGAGAATACGCGGCTTTGGCGCGCTGCAAGGCGATCCGGTAGTCGTCCTCTTCAATCAGGGCCAGGATCTGGTTCTTTTTGACCTCATCGCCTTCTTCCACCAGAACATCGCTGACGGTGCCGGTAATCCTGGCGGTGAGCTCAAGGCTCGTCCAGGGTTCGATACTGCCGGGCAGGTTGATTTTGTCCTGTATAGTTGTGGGCTGCAGCTCATGGGTGACACAGTTGACCGGTGGTCTCTTTTTGCCGACGCTGTTCATCTTGTCAGCGGCAATGGAATCCTTTTTTTTACCGATGGCCATGAAAAGCACCACGATGGTGATCAACATACCCAGAAGGACGAGGCGCGGCAGTATTGACCAGATAAAGAAGACTATTTTGGCGCGCGGCGTTGTTGGTTTGTCGGGAGATTGACTGTGCTGCCGGTTCATATATTCACCTTGGAAAGCATTCGTTATGCGGCAGATGGGGCCAGGCCGTCGAGGGCCTGCTGGAAAAGTTGGCGCATGCCGGGGCCGACTTCTTCTGATGTGATTCTCCCGGAATACCAGGAAGAAACAACGACAATGTAGAGGGCGTAGAAGTGGCCGGCAAGAAAGAGTAGCTCGATATCGCTGCGCAGCTCATTCCTGTCCTGGGCGCGTTGATAGATTGAGTACAAAAGATCAAGCCATCTGTTATCCAGCTCGAGAAAGCTGTTCTTATCGCTGTCCGCCGGAAAAAGAACATGCCGCAGAAAAAATCGTCCAAATTCCTTGTTTTTTGTGACATGGAGAAACTCTCCCATGAAAATTGTCATAACCTGTTCGATGAGCGGAGCCTCGGGGTCGGTCTTGTGGGCCAGCTCTTTATGAATAAACTCAAGCTGCTCTTCGCAAAAGGCATAGAAAATTTCCGATTTTGTCCGGAAATAGGTGTAGATGGTACCTTTACCAACGCCTGCCAACTGGGCAAGCTCTTCGATGGATGTTTTGTCGAAGCCCTTTTGCCCGAAAAGCTCAACCGCAGCCTTGATTATTGCCTTGCGCGTGCGGCGCTTCTTTTCTTCCCGTGTCATACCCATTCGCTGCTCAGCTCCGTTCTTTTAAAAAATGACCACGGTCGAGTTTTACGGAATAATGTGTAAATGATCAAGCAAAAAAGTCGACTGTGGTCATTTTTTTAAGTCATGAGGAGATCCTGACAGAAAAGCAAGAATGTCTGCTCTTGATTTTTTTGCCATTCTTCCTATTATAGAAACAACTTAAGTAACTGCTCACAGGGCACCAGGGCTCCCCGCGATCAGCCTGGCTTATTTATGACCAATACAGTATGACCAATACGCTTCACCAGTCTGCTTGCGAGAATCTCCGGCACCCTGCAAGCAGTTACAAACACCGGGGGTAGTTGCATTACGTCGCTTCTTCCATAGGTAGTCACCAACTTAATAACTGGTCCACTTTCGGCGATGAATGCAGGACTATTGTAAATGCTGAGTACCAATAAGGCTCAGCTAACCGATCCAGGGATATTACATTTTATGGGAATTCAGGTGTGGGTGAGCCAGTGGCTCAGTGAAATCGCGGGGCTTATACCTTTGGGATATGCCTTCGGGGCGGGAATGGTGTCCGCTGTCAATCCCTGCGGTTTTGCCATGCTGCCGGTCTATCTTTCTCTCTATTTGGGGATTGCCGACGAGGAATATGGCAGTCGAACGATTGTCTCGCGATTGCTGCGATCGCTTTGGGTGACACTGGTGGTTACTTCGGGCTTTGGCCTGCTCTTCGGCCTCGTCGGCCTGCTTGTTTCGGCAGGTGGTGTCTTTCTTGGCGGCATCATGCCCTGGGTTGCCATCACTGTTGGCTCCTTCCTTGTGGTGTTAGGCATTGCGATGCTTCTGGGCAAGCATATCTCCTTCAATTTTATGCTGAATCTGGCCAACAACATTGGTGATCCGCGTAATATTACCCTTAAAGGGTTCTTCCTCTTTGGTGTGGCCTTTGGTGCCACGTCCCTGAGCTGTACTCTGCCAATTTTTCTGGCGGTTATCGGCAGCTCGCTCACCGCCGGTGATCTTGCCGGGGGAATCGTACAGTTCATCAGTTATATCATGGGGATGGGGTTGGTTCTTCTGGTGCTGACACTGGGGATGACCTTTGTCAGGGAAGGTGTTGTCGTCGGTACCATGCGCAGGTTCCTGCCTCATATGCAGAAGGTCTCGGCGCTATTGATCCTTTTTGCCGGAAGCTATATTCTCTACTACTGGCTCTCGAGTGGTTTGCTTTTGCAGTAAGGGCCTGTCAACAAATAACATGGCCATATTGCATCTCATCTTCAGGCCATCTTTGGCTGCGGCTCAATCGTAAAATCCTCAACGTAGCGCTGCTGCGCCTGCGGTTTTACGCTGATCGCCACAACCAAATCTGACCCAAATCTGAGCGCAATCTTGGCCATGTTATTTGTGAACAGGCCCTAAAGGGATGCTATTCCAAGACCGTTTCGATAACTTCTGCTAGTTCATCCATATCGAAGGGTTTGGCGATTGCGGCACAGAAACCGTATTCATCAAAGTCAACCATGACCGGATCATTGGAGTAACCGCTCGATACGATGATGCGCGCTTCCGAGTTAATATCAAAGATCGCTGCTGCAGTTTCCTTGCCGCCCATGCCGCCGGGCAGGGTGAGATCGACGATCACACCGTCAACCGGGGAGCCGGTCTTCCACAGGTGTTTGTAGATGTCAAGCGCCTCTCGCGATGATTTGGCGCAGACGCATTCATGACCGAGATGTACCAACATTCTGCCTGCGATACCAAGCAGCATCTCCTCGGTATCGACGACCAGAATTTTGAAATTTTTGCCTTTGCCTCGTTTTTTCTCTTGTTCTTCCGGCAAGTGCTGGTCCACCGCTGCAGGAAGGTAGATGGTGAAAGTGGAGCCTTTATTTTCCTCGGAATTGACATGAATATAGCCATCGTGGCGCTGGATAATCGATTGGGCGATGGTCAGTCCGAGGCCGCTGCCATTTTCTCTGGTGCTGAAGTAGGGTTCAAAAATCTTGCTCTGATTGCGTATAGGAATGCCATGACCACTGTCGCGAATGGCGATTTCAACGTAGTTGCCCTGGAGCCGCAAAGGCAGCTCTTCAGCCTGGGCATCGAGGACGTTGCGGCACCCGATATGGATGGCCCCTGATCCTTTAATGGCTTGCCTGGCATTGGTGACAATGTTTTGCACAACCTGACCGATCTGGGCGCCGTCAACGTCGACAAGCAGCAGATCATCGGGGATATCAAATCGGCTGACGATCGGAGAGCCGTAGAGGGCGAATTCGACGGATTCACGGAGAAGAGGATCGACGGCTGTTATTTTGCGGATCGGCATGCCCTCCTTGGAGAAGGTGAGCAACTGTTGTGTCAATGCCTTAACTCGGCGTGAGGCCTTTTCTGCGTTTTTGAGAAGCTCGATGGAGTCGGCAGGGATGCCGGAGAGTTTTCTGACGAGGTTGATGTTACCGATTATGGCAGTGAGCAGGTTGTTGAAATCATTGGCAATACCGCTGGAAAGCACACCCAGGGATTCAAACTTGTGGGCGCGAAGTACCTCTTTTTCCATCTTCTTTCTTGCTGAAATATCGCGTATGATTCCGACTGTATGCCATTGATCATCCTTTTTGAAGGCGGAAAAGGAGACCTCGACCGGGAATTCCGTACCGTCCTTTTTATAGCCATAGAGTTCGATGGTCTTGGCTTCCATGGAGCCGGTTTCGGCGGGCAGTTTGAACCTGCGCGAAATCTTTGTGAAATGAGACTGGTGTTTGGGCGGTGCAATGATCGAGGTGATCGGTTTATCGACAACTTCAGTGGCGCTGTACTGGAAAAGCTTTTCTGCAGCGGGATTCCAGTGAAGAATATTCTTGTTGCTGTCGATGGCAATAATGGCATTGGCCGCAGCCTCGTTTATGGCCCTGAGTTCCTCTTCGTTTGCACGCATGGCTTTTTCTGCTTGCATACGCCGCAAGCTGGCCCGGGCCAGCAGGAACGAGCAGATGCCGATAATGATAAGGCAGAATGAGTAGAGCAGAAAAACGCGCCGCAGAATTTTTTTCGGCCATTGTTCCAAGACATCTTTGGGAACAAACGACACTGTTTTCCACAGGTAATTATTTGTATCACCGGGGCCGGTGCTGGTGATGACGTCGCTGCGTTCGGGGTAGATGGTGCTGAAAGTAATAAGGCCGCTTTCGCTCTCAAATTGGCCTTCCCTGTTGTCTTTGATGCGTTGCCATTCTTTTCCGAATGTATCTGCGATGTTGTTCCCTTCGTGCTGCTGCAGCCACGTTTTTTTTTCGCTGGAATTGGGTGTGTTAAGGTAGTAGCCATCACTATCCACCAGGTACGTTTTCCCCGGTGAATTTATGGAGACTGCCTGGAGGTCGTCGAGCAGGTAATCGATGGGATGGCTGAGGAGGATTATGCCTTTATGGTTTTCGCTGCTATTGACCACCGGCATGCTGAAGCGAACCAGCGGATGATCGCCTTCCCTCTCATTGCCGGAAGCGTCTGTGGCAAAAGAATCGGGCATGATGTAGGTTTTGTTAGGGGGCAGTGCCAGGGTGGGTTTGAAAGAGGGCGATTGTGCCTTGTCTTGCAGCGTTGCTTTCGCCGCCAGAAATGGAGTTGATCCGGTGGCGGTTATACGGATTTTTTCAAGTCCTGACGTGTCTATGATCTGAATTCCGGCATAGCGCTTTTTGATTTTGGCAAAGAGCAAAAGCTCGCGGGCCAGGCTATCAAGATGGGGCGCATCATTGTTGTTGAGGTATTCCTGGAGTTCGCTTTGCATTGCAAGAAACTGCAGGTCGGTGATAATGGACTCAAATCTGGAGTTGACCGTTCTGATTTGCGACTGGATCTTGTAGGTTTCGCTTTTTGCGAGGGTGAGCTGCTCGGTGGCGACATCCTTTGAATAGAAAAGAACAGCGAGACTACCGGAGATTATAGCCAGAGGTAGAAAGATACGCAGAAAGCGGGGAATAATATCATCCCAGCTTAGAATCGAAAGTTTTTTCAATAGATTCATATAGCGTCCAGTTCAGGAAGGGGGACATGTCCCTTCCACAGCCCGTTACGGGAACATTACCTGAGAAGAATCAGCGTAACTATTCAGGAGCACCCCATCTTGTCCCATTTGAGCCTTCTCGAATAGCACAAGTATGCTTCAAAGTCCCAAATGAGCCAATATGGAGCACTCTTGAACAGTTACAACTTGGTGGTTATGCCAATTTGGTGCTCCCACCTGAATAGTTACGAATCAGCGTATAAAACCATAACATCTAGCAACTTCGACGATAATTGGCAATACTATTTGGAGTCGAGGCAATTCTTTCTTAAAATTTCAGGGATGCAGTGGGGGATCCATTGGTCCATGATCGTGTCGGATGCGAGAACAAAGATCCCGGAATTCCGGCGAATAAAAGCAATTCACAAGGTAGCCTTTAGGCCATAGAGGCCAATGTGTGGTCAAGCAGAGCGCTGAGCTCTGAGACATCAAGGGGTTTGGTCAGGTAAGCAAAAAAACCGGCCTGCTTACCACGTTCTATATCATCGGGCATATTATTGCCGCTGACGGCAATGACTGGTGTTATTTTATGGAGTTTACTGCTTTGGAGCTTGTGCAGGACTTCATAGCCGGAGATATCTGGGAAGCTGAGATCCAGCAGTATAATATCGAATGAGCTTTGTAATGCATGTTTGAGCCCTGCCATGGCGGTTTCCGCCTCAACAAGTTCTATATTCGGGCGCATGTCCAGAAGAAACCGGACCAGCCGGCGAATGGAATAATCATCTTCAATGTAGAGTATTCGTCGACGTTTTTTCAGAGATTGCGATGTCATGTGTTTGACCGTGTCATCCGCTGTGTATTTGAAAGAGGATTGGTAACTATTCAGGAGCACCCCATCTTGTCCCATTTGAGCCTTCTCGAATAGCACAAGTATGCTTCAAAGTCCCAAATGAGCCAATATGGAGCACTCTTGAACAGTTACAACTTGGTGGTTATGCC